>OLJB01001181.1_pt1 | contig 13356 bp, 9 predicted proteins | sample 1601391 | NCBI WGS metagenome assembly OLJB01 (sample SAMN01915215, study PRJEB22387) | human gut metagenome | isolation source: stool | host: Homo sapiens | place: USA | reverse complement strand
AGCACTTGACTTTTAATCAAGTTGTCCGGGGTTCGAATCCCCGATGTCTCATTAGAAAAAGAAAACCATCACTCGTAAGAGTGGTGGTTTTCTTTTTCTATTGATATATTGTGAATTGAATTCCGGACAACGTAGTTGACCGGGGCGCTAGACGTCCGGGGGACGTCTGTTCAGCGCGGACCGAAGCGGAGCGTAGACCGCTAGACGTCCGGGGGACGTCTGTTCAGCGCGGACCGAAGCGGAGCGTAGACTGAATCCCCGATGTCTCATTATAAATGAACACTGTTTTTTTGATGTTCAAAAAATCAATTACTCCTAAATAGTGGACAACATATTTTAATTAGTAAAACTGCACAAAAAATAATTGAAAATTTGTGCATGTTTGTTAACACTTTCAAAGAGCAAGGTGATACTATAATAACCGTAAAAACCCCCCAATACATTATATATTTTTTACTATCCCCATAGTAAAATACCTTCTCCTAAAAGACAGCAGAACGATGGCTGTCTTTTTTTTTGCTCTAATTTAAGAAAAGACAGCCATACATTTATTATCAATTATTCTTTTGCAAAGTCGAAATTCTACAGTTGAAATGCTAAAATTACATTATAAAAAAACACCGTTAGATTTACACCGTCAGATTTATATTGCTTCCTGCCCGCAGTGATGTGTAGTAATCATCATACGACGAGCTCTGTAATACTATATTCTTTGCGTTTGGATGATTTCATAGCATCGCGGTTGTTTGAATAATAATTTCTCATAAAATATGTTGCTGAAAGATTTGTTGCTGAACTTACTCGTGTACTCATGTTAATCCTCTTATTATTTTTAATTATAACTATGCAGTTACTATTATTTTAGGTTTTATTTTGAACGTATAATCGCGCTTAAATAATTGTTATAAATATTTTATCGGATATTTGCACGAAAAAGTTTACTTATGCGATCAAAAGAAGTAAAATGTAAAAGAATGCGTAGAATAAGAAAAACGCGATTATGCAATCGAAATGCTACCAAGCAAAGAGTAACAGAACATAATGTAAAAAGCATAATGTACTAAAACAAAATGTAACAAACATAAAGTTACAAAAAATGCAACAAACGTAATGTAACCAAAGGAGGATATGGGGCATGAGTAAAAAGGCTTTCGGTACAACATCAAAAGGAGTGGAGGCATCGCTTTACGAAATCAGCAATGGCAGTGGAGTGAGAGTATTTTTGACAGACTATGGCGCTTCAGTTGTATCTATTTTTGTAAAAGACAGGGATGGTAATGAGAGAGATGTCATTTTAGGATATGACAATGTAAAGTCATATGAGAAGGAGTACTGCTATTTTGGCGCTACTGTCGGCAGATATGCAAACAGGATTTCTGATGCAAAGGTTAATATTGATGGAGTGGAATATAAGCTTGAGGCTAATGACAATGAGAACAGTCTTCACAGTGGCTCAAATGGTTTTTCTAAGCGTCTCTGGACTGTTAAGGAGCAGAAGGCAGATGAGATTACCTTTGAGATAGAGGATGCAGATTTAGAGCAGGGCTTCCCGGGAAATGCAGTCGTTGATGTGACATTTAAGGTGACAGGGGAAAATGCTCTCGCTATTATATACAATGCAAAGGCAGATAAGACAACTACCTTCAATATGACAAACCACAGCTATTTCAATCTGAACGGTCATGCATCAGGAAGCGTATACACTCACACATTGCAGATAAATGCTGAGCATTACACACCTGTAAAGGATTCCAAGGCTATTCCTACAGGTGAGATTGCACCGGTTGAGGGTACACCATTTGATTTTACAGAGGCTAAACCAATCGGAAGAGATATCGAGGCAAATGATACACAGCTTCACTATGGAAGTGGATATGATCACAATTTTGCAATAGACAAGACCGCTCCGGGAGTAGAAAAGGTCGCAACAGCATACTCTCCTGAGAGTGGCATACAGATGGAGGTATACACCGACTGTGTCGGAATCCAGCTTTATACTGCCAACTTTATCGTGGGACAGGAAGGCAAGGGCGGAGTCAAATACAATAACCGCGATGCATTCTGCCTCGAGACACAGTTCTATCCAAACTCAATAAATGAGACCAACTTCAGTACACCTGTTACAAAGGCTGGCGATACATACCACACAGAGACAGATTACAAATTTTCTGTGAGATAAAATGCCAACATAAGAGAGATACAGAATAGTTAAAGCCCACCATATTGATGAAATTTATCATTAATATGGTGGGCTTTCTTAAGCTTTGTTTAATCAAACACTGATACAGTGGTTTTATTTCCGGAAATGTGGTATAAATATATTTATATGTATGAAATGAACATATGATTACATTTATAAATTGCGCTAATACTATTATGTTAATGCTATTATGCTAGGTAATTTGTTAGTATTTAAAGCAAGCTGTATTTTTAGTAATCATAAACATTGGCAAATAAAGATTAAAATTGTCAAATAACAATAAATAGTGATAAACATTGATAAATATAGATAATTATTGAGATGACTTCGCACACGCAAACCTGCATTACCGCTGGCATATGGTGTGTTCCGAAGAAATATATGAACTGCCACAAAGTTCCATTAACCTTCGGTGACGATAAAAAGCAGACTGATAAAACAGACTATCCGGATGCATTTTTTGTGGCTGACTTCATATATTTCTGAGGAATATACCATATGCCGGCGCACCATCACAGCCTGCAAGTGCGAAGTCCCCTAAAAATAGAAATTAAAACAAATAAATATATAGCACAGAGGAAACAAACCATGAAAATAGTATTTTTAGATTCCAAAACAATTGGTGACGACATCGACCTTTCCGAATATGACAAGCTCGGAGAGGTTGTCAAATATGATTTTTCAACAACAGAGGAAGCAGCGGAGCGCGCAAGAGATGCTGATGTGATTGTTTTAAATAAGGTTGAGGTAAATGAAAAATCTATAGGACAGGCAAAAAATTTAAAGCTCGTATGTGTGACTGCAACAGGCACAAACAATCTGGATAAAGAATATCTGGCAAAAAGAGGCATTGAATGGAGAAATGTCGCAGGGTATTCTACAGAGACCGTGGCGCAGCATACGTTTGCACTGCTATTTTACCTGCTTGAGAAGCTGAGATATTATGATGATTATGTGAAGAGCGAGAAATATGTTGGTGATACGTCGTTTACGCATTTTTCCAATGTGTTTCACCAGATTAGCGGTATGACCTGGGGCATCGTGGGACTTGGAAATATCGGAAGACGCGTGGCTGATATCGCAAAGGCTTTTGGCTGCCATGTGGTTTATTATTCTACATCAGGAAGAAATTCGCAGCCGGGCTATGAGAGGGTGGATTTTGATACTCTGCTTGCCACGTCTGATATCGTGTCGGTGCATGCACCGCTCACAGATGATACACTTGGTCTGATGGACAAGGCTGCGTTTGAAAAGATGAAAAAATCTGCTATATTTTTAAATCTTGGCAGGGGTCCTATAGTGAATGAATCGGATCTGGCACAGGCGCTTATGGATGGAGAGCTGGCGGCGGCAGGTCTTGATGTGCTGGCGCAGGAGCCTATGAGTGAGGACAATCCGCTCCGTGCGATAAAGGATTCAAACAAGCTGATTATCACACCACATATTGCGTGGGCAAGCGTTGAGGCAAGAACAAATCTGATGCACATTATATACAGTCAAATTGAGGACTTCTTTACTAATTAGGAAATATAATTTAAAATCAAATCGCAACATTAAGAGGCAGCATTAAGAGAAAGCATTAAGAGAAAGTCTTAAGAGGAAGCATTAAGAGGCAACATTAAGAAGCATTATTAAGAGGCAGAAATGAGCATCAAATTTGAGATAACAAAACAAAACAACATACATTTTGGAATTGCAGCAGCAGCGGCCGCGCTTGTAGGTTACTTTACATCGGCGAGCTGGTGGGTGATTCTTTTGTTTGCGGCAGTATATTTTGGACTTGTAAATGTGAAGCTTGAGCTTCCGGTGAAGCTTTCGTGGCTTTGGGCTGCGATACTGCTTGCCATCGGAGCGATACTATCTGTTTTTTCGGTGCAGTATGTGCTGCTGACAGATGAGGACTTTGTGAAAACCACCGATATGGTATGCGTGGTGAATGTGGTTCTGGCGCTCGCCATATATCTGGTGATACTTTTTATCACAAACAACACGAGGCTGACATGTACCATAGCATCAATTGCCATACTTGCGTTTGGATTTATAGATTATTTTGTCTATGAATTCCGTGGCAATGAGTTTACGTATGCGGATTTGAAGTCAGCGGGAACAGGACTTTCCGTCGTGACAAAATACAAATTCGTCATAGACTACAAGTTTTTGTATGTGATTCTGGCGGCTGTTTTGTATATCATGCTGGTAAGGCGCATAGAAGTGCAGTTCGAGTCAGCTATCCATATGAGGATTATTTCGATTCTTCTCACAATAATATGTGTGCTGTATGTCATTATGAATTCCATGTCACTGAACACCGAGACCTGGGAGAAAAAGGGCACGTACAGAAACGGCTATCTGCTGAACTTTGTGCTCGGCATAAGGGACAGCTTTGTGAAGGCACCTGATGGATACAGCAAGGCAGCAGTTGACAAGATAGCGGGCAATTTCAAGGAAACGGACAGCTCATATTCGCAGTCTGATGCGAAAAATCCGACAATCATTGTTATCATGAATGAGTCGTTTGCGGATTTGTCGGTGGTGGGAGATTTTGAGACCAACACGCAGGTTACGCCGTTTATGGATTCTCTGAGTGAAAATACGCTTAAAGGCTATGCTCTTTCGTCCGTGTACGGTGCGAAGACGCCAAACTCTGAGTGGGAATTTGAGACAGGAAACTCGATGGCATTTCTGCCGGACGGCTCGGTGGTTTATCAGCAGTATATAAATGATGACCCGACCTCCATAGTCTCAAACCTGAAGAATATCGGCTATACGACGGTTGCGATGCATCCGTACTATGCGACAGGCTGGAGCAGAAACAAGGTTTATCCGCATCTGGGCTATGATGAGACTTACTTTATAGATGATTTTGACCAGACAAAGATACTCAGGGAATATATCACTGACCAGGAGCTCTATGATAAGATTATTGACCGCTACGAGAAAAAGAGCGATGACGAGAAGCTTTACATCATGGGAGTCACGATGCAAAACCACGGTGGCTACGGTGAGAGATATGACAACTTCAACCAGGAGGTTTACAAGGTTGGAGCGTCATACACCGATGCGAACCAGTATCTGTCACTTTTGAATGAAAGTGACAAGGCACTCGAAAATCTCATCACATACTTTAAGGGTGTGGATGATCCGGTAGAGATTGTGTTTTTTGGAGACCACCAGCCGGGATTATGCAATGATTTTATCAAGCTTTTAAATGGCAAGGGCAATTCCGGACTTACGGAGCAGGAGCTTGAGAATCTGTACAAGGTGCCGTTTTTCATATGGACCAATTACGAGACGGATGCACAGAAAGTTGATGTGACGAGCCTCAACTACCTGTCCACACTGACGCTTGAGAGAGCCAACATAGATCTGCCGGCATACAACAGGTTTCTCGCAGAGCTGATGGAGAAGATTCCGGCCATAAATTCAAGGGGCTATTATTCGAAAAAGAATGAGTGTTTTATGCATGTGGATGACGCAACAGGAGACGAGGCAAAATGGATAAAGGCATACAATATCCTGCAGTACAATTCGATGTTTGACGAGAAGGACAGAAGCTCGCTGCTGTTTCCGTACCTGAAATAATGTGATGATTTGAAGCAACCATAAATACACATATGAGAAAATGAATTAATATAACTATTCAGGGAGCTAATAATGAAGCTAAGTGATTTATTACAATTTGATAACATAATTGTGCAATGTCATGATAATCCGGACGCAGATGCACTGGCAAGCGGCTTTGGAGTCTATGAATACCTGAGGATGAATGGAAAAAGTCCCAGACTTGTATACGGAGGCAGGAATATCATACACAAGAGCAATCTGGTGCTTATGGTAGACAGTCTTGGCATACCGATAGAGCATGTGGATTTTTTAGACAATCCGCAGCTGCTTGTGACTGTCGATTGTCAGTACGGTGGTGGGAATGTCACATTTTTCAAGGCAGAAAATGTAGCTGTCATAGATCACCACAGAGTATCGGGAGAGCTTCCTGCTATGAACCGTGTCATGAGCTATATGGGCTCATGTGCGACAATTGTGTGGGATATGCTTCGTGAGGAGGGCGTAGAGATAAATCGAAACCTGGCAACAGCACTGTATTATGGACTTTACACCGACACCGGAGAATTTACCGAGATAACACATTCGCTTGATAGGGACCTGCGCGATGAGGCGGATTTTGACAACACTATAGTGGCCAAATTCCGAAATGCCAACATGTCACTTGAGGAGCTGGACATAGCCGCAACAGCATTGCTGGGGCGCGATTATATAGAGGAATATCGTCTGGCGATCGTAAAGGCAGGGGCATGTGACCCGAATGTACTCGGCATCATAAGCGATTTTGTGCTGGAGGTGGATGCTATTGACATATGTATGGTATTTTCAGTGATTAAGAATGGAGTGAAGCTTTCGTTTAGAAGCTGTATAAAAGAGGTGAGCGCAAGCGAAATGGCGCAGGAAGTGTGCAGGGACATAGGCTCAGGCGGAGGGCATTATTACAAGGCCGGTGGATTTATTCCGATGGATCTGCTGTTAGACAGCTATAATGTCTACTGCAAAGAAAAAGACGTGACACCAAGATTTCAGTACAGCAGCGATGGTACACACAAACGTCCTTCGGATTCTGCAATCAAATCATTATTGGAAGAGAGGATTTTTGATTATTTAAACGATACAAAGATAATTTACGGAGAAGATTTTGATACGAGTGGCTTCAAAAAAGTGGATTATAAAAAACGCCCGATACCGATGGGATGTATCATTGCAAAGGATATACTGCCTGTGGGCTGCTGCATGGGAGTGCGGACAGCTAAGGGGGATATCTCCACACCGGTTAGTGAAGATACGGTAGTCATAATAGGAGAAGACGGCAGTGTACGGATTTTAAATCTGGACAGGCTGAACAAAAGCTTCAGGATATACAAGGACTGGCGGTTTACTGTGAAACAGACAGATTATGTCCCGAAGTTCAAGAATAAGGATACGGAGACTATAGTGGATGGAATGGCACATGCCAGAGTGTGCATACCTGTTGAGGAGGATTTTTCAAGAGCATTTGTGCTAAAGCACAAGGTAAAGCTATTTAAGAATAAGGATGACAGCAGTTATATATCAGGCAGACCTGGAGATATTATGGTTCTGCCAAATGATGACAGGAATGAGGCATATATGATAAGCAAGACAGAATTTGAAAAGACACATATAGCAAAGGGTGAGGAGGAAAACCGTAAAAAAGCGGTCGTTTTCGACCTTGATGGAACACTTCTCTATACACTTGAGGATTTAAAAAATGCAACAAACTATGCATTAAAACAAAATGGCATGCCGGAGCGTACACTCGACGAGGTGCGCAGATTTGTGGGAAACGGTGTAAAGCTTCTGATGGAGCGCGCAGTGCCGGACGGAGCAGACAATCCAAAGTTTGAAAAGACATTTTCGGATTTCAAGGAATATTATGAGGCTCATTGCAATGACAATACAGCACCTTATGATGGAATCATGGAGCTTTTAAAGGAGCTTAAATTAAACGGTATAAAGCTTGCCATTGTTTCAAACAAGCTTGACCCGGCGGTAAAGGAGCTCAATCAGCTCTATTTCAAGGAGTATATGACATCGGCAGTCGGCGAGATGGAGGAGGAAGGCATCCGTAAAAAGCCGGCGCCTGATATGGTGCAGAAGGCACTTAAAGAGCTTCAGGTGAGTGCAGAGGACGCTATCTACGTGGGGGATTCTGATGTGGATATCGCCACAGCGAAAAACTCAGGTCTGGAGTGCGTATCTGTCACATGGGGATTTCGTGATGTAGAGTTTTTGAAGGAGCATGGTGCAACAAATCTGATAGATGAACCGGTCGAATTGTTAAATTACGTATAATCAGGAGAACTTTGATTTATGCTTTCAGAAAAGGGACTATTGATAATTGAAAAGCTGGCAGAGCACAACAATGAGCTTGTCACATCAAAGGCTCTTGCTGCGTCCACAGGTATGTCGGAGCGAAGTGTGAAGACATATCTGAAGGAGGTGGCTGATTTTTGTGAGCAAAACTCTATGACGCTCGACAGAAAGCCGGGCAAAGGCATGAAGCCGTGCTTTAGCGATGCGCAGATAGGAAAGATTCTGGATGTGGCAGGGCGGAAATCGGCAGCAGTATCGCAGAAGAAGCGACAGAACTACATATCGTATATTCTGCTAAGTGGCTGGGATACATACACGTATGCACTTTTTTCGGAGGAGTTAAACGTCAGCAAAAATGTCATCATGGATGATATAAATGAGCTTGACGCAGAGCTTCTGCTCTTTGGCATTAAGGTGCACAGAACGGCGGGCTACGGAATATATGCGACAGGCAGTGAGCTTGATATCAGAAAAGCCATGAGGCATTTCTGCAGATATCCAATCAGTGATAAGCAGGTTATCAAGACCGATGACCACAGGCTTTCAAGACGCGCGGCCGAGGTGATAGCCAATAATTTCAGAAGCGTAAATCTGTCGATGGCAGTTGACATGATACATCATGTGGAGAGACGCTTTGATATCATCTTTACGGATTACACATTTCAGATGCTGGCAGAGTACATAGCCATTGCACTTTTCAGGGTGGATGTGGAGAAGGAACTGAAAACGGATGAGTTAGATCTGTCGAATCGAATGTGTGATGATGCAAGTGATGGGGATGCGGGCACCGAAACAGAGCAGCAGGTACAGAAAAATGGATTCATAATGACAGAGCATGAGAACATGGCAAAGGAGGCAGCAGGCTTTCTGGAAAGATATCACGGCATCAGCCTCTCACAGCCTGAAATCATGTATCTGGCAATGCTTTTTTCCTGTGCCGAGGGACAAAATCGCGTTGTCATGTCCTGTGAGGAGGCGCTTAGCATAGAGGATGAGATGATAGTGTATCTGTCAAATCTTCTCGCTGCCAATCTGATTGAAAATGAGCTTCTACGTGAGAGCATGCGTAGCTTTTTGCCGGGCTCCATTGCGAGGACTCATTTTGGCATAGAGATAGACAATCCGTTTCTTTCCGATATCACACAATCGTATGCCAGTCTCTTTACGGTATGCTTTACAGTATCGAGATACTACGAAAAGTACACAGGTGCCATGCCGAGCGAGAATGAGATAGCATTTATTGCCTTGCAGGTGGGCGGAGCCCTGCACAGAAATCCTATGACAGTGCGCGCAGTGTTAATCGGTGCGGCAGGCTATGCGACCGGCAGCATAATAGCGGGCAAAATAGAAAACAGAGTGCCGGATGTAAGGATAGTAAGCATTTTGTCGTCAGACCGCATAGAGCATATTGACGAGTATGACTGTGACCTCATACTCTCGACCATAGACACACAGGCAGATATCCACAAGGATATGAGATTTTTGTATGTTTCTCCACTAATCAGTGCGCAGGATGAGAAAAATATCAGAAACAAGTGCTTTGAGCTCATGACCGGCCAGAGCGCGGAGGTCAGCGAGTTTTCACAGATGCTGTCGGAGGAATTTATTATATTTGAGAAAAAGGCGAAAAAACGCAAGGATGTTTTAAAGCGTGCGTGCCAGCTTCTCATAAACAAAGGAATAGTGCAGAGCGAGTTTGCGAGGGATGTACTGGAGCGTGAGAAGGTGGAGGCAACCGCTGTGGGCTGCAATATAGCCATACCGCACGGAAAGCCTGAGCATGTAAACCGCTGCCAGATACTTGTTATACGTCTCGACAAGCCGATAGAGTGGGGCGAGAGGATGGCAGACATGATATTTCTGCTTGCGATAAACTTTGACAGTGTCAACACGACAAAGGCATTTTTCCATGACTTCACGAAGCTTTTGAATGAAAATGGAGCGACTGACAGGCTCAGGGAGGCTGCTTCACCTCATGAGCTTTGTGCAGCTATCCGGAAAGAGCTGGGGTGGAACTGAATATCACATTAATACAAAATTGCACCAGAGATGGTGCAATTTTGCATTTTGGGGAATATTGAAAAAACTCATACCGCACAGTACAATAAAACCATAGAAAGCAACGGACATATGACAGGCTGATGAATAGCAGAGGGCGATACAGTTAATCATATGTGTGAGCGAAATAAACAAACCAATAATTTTAAATTCAGGAGGACAAAACTATGGTAAGCAAGACAATGGTAGTAAAAGCAGCAGAGGGACTTCACATGAGACCTGCAGGAGTTATCGCAAGAGAGGCAGGCAAGTTTGATTCAGACGTAACAATCGTATTCGGCGACAAGAGAATCAACGCAAAGAGCCTTGTAAACATCATTGCAGCATGCATCAAGAAGGATGCAGAGATTACATTCGAGTGTGAGGGAGCTGATGAGGAAGCAGCACTTGCAAAGATGGAAGAGCTCGAGGCAGACAACTTCGGAGATTAATCAACCAGCAAAGTCAATCGGAGGTGTGATATGTACAAAGGAATCGCCGGCTCAGAAGGAATCGGAATAGGAAATGTGGTCATTATCGAAGAGCATGAGATAGTGATTGAGAATAAGAAAATTACAGATACAGACGCTGAAATCGCACGTCTCCAGGGAGCCATTGAGAAATTTGTAAATGATACAAACGCCATGGCAGACAGAATGGAAAAGACAGTCGGAGCAAAGGATGCGGATATCCTTCGCGGACATATCCAGATGCTTCAGGATCCGACCATAGAGGAGCAGATTACAGCACTCATAGTAAGTGAAAAAATCACGGCAGAGAAGGCACTCGACCAGGTGCTTGAGCAGACAGCAGAGATATTTGCACAGATACCTGATGAGCTTTTGCAGCAGAGAGCAACAGATTTCAGGGATATCAAAGCCAGAATCCTTAAGATTCTGCTTGGAATCGAGGATTACGATATCTCAGCAGCTCCGGCAGGCACAGTGCTCGTGGCACATGACCTGACACCATCCATGACAGCAGGTATCGTGGCAGAGAATATCGCAGGAATACTCACAGAGGTGGGTGGCAGAACCTCCCACTCAGCAATACTTGCGAGAGCAATGGAAATCCCGGCAGTTCTCAGTATTGACGGAATCTGCACAGCTGTCAAAAATGGTGACAGAGTGGTACTCAACGGAACAAGCGGAGAGGCAATCGTAAACCCTGACGCTGAGACAGAGCAGAAATTCGCTGGGCTGCTTGAGGAATACAAAAAAGAGAAAGAGCTCTTAAAGAAATTTGCGGGTGTGCCGACAGTATCAGCAGACGGCACAAAGGTAGAGCTTGTATGCAATATCGGAAAGCCTGAGGACGCAAAGAAGGCTGTAGAGTGTGACGGAGAGGGAATAGGACTTTTCCGTACAGAGTTCCTTTTCATGGACAGAGACACAATTCCTACAGAGGAAGAGCAGTTTGAGGCATACAAATCAGTAGCAGAGACAATGAAGGGCAAGCCTGTCATCATCCGTACACTCGATATCGGAGGCGACAAGGAAATCCCATATCTGGGTCTTGAGAAAGAGGACAACCCATTCTTAGGTTACAGAGCTATCAGATTCTGTCTCCAGAGAACAGACATCTACAATACACAGCTTCGTGCACTTGTGAGAGCCAGTGCATTCGGCAGGATAAAGATAATGGTTCCGCTTGTGACAGGCGTAGATGAGCTTCGCAGTGTAAAGGCAATGGTAGCTGACATCATGAAAGAGCTTGATGCAGAGGGCATTGCATACAACAAGAACCTCGAAATCGGTATCATGATGGAGACACCGGCAGCCTGCATGATGGCAGATGTGCTTGCAAAAGAGGCAGCCTTCTTCAGTATCGGAACAAACGACCTGACAGGCTACACAATGGCAGTAGACCGTGGAAACTCAAAGGTAGCATACCTTTATTCAGCCTTCAATCCGGCAGTGCTTCGCGCAATCAAGCGTATCATCGAGTGCGGTAAGAAAGAGGGAATCATGGTAGGCATGTGTGGAGAGGCAGCAGCAGATCCAAAGCTCATTCCGCTGTTACTCGCATTCGGACTTGATGAGTTCTCAGTGAGTGCCACAAGTGTGCTCAAGACCAGAAAGACCATCGCAGACAGCAGCATGGCAGAATGCAAGGCATTGGCAGACAAGGTAATGGCATGCGCTACAGAGGCAGAGGTACAGGCAGTGCTTGCACAGCAGTAGATGCTAAATCCAAACAAGTATAAAAGTTAGTAAAAAAGTATAAATAAGAGTAAAATATAAAAGTATAACATTGAAATTTATTATAAAGACGGCTGAACCGGTGGGGACCGGGACGGCCGTCTTTTTTGCATACACAGAATGCGAGATGAATGTTTAGTCATTTACGATTTAGTTATTTATGATTAACTAAATTACGATTGACTAAATCGATATAAGTAATAAAATATTGTGTATAGAGATGGAGGGAGAAATGAGATATGAACAAAAAAGTGTAGCTAAAGAATGTATTAATATAATATTACTGCTAATAAATATTAAAATACCATCAATAGTTTATGACTATTATTTTAAATACTCTGAAGGTCCATATTTACAAATTGCAGTGATTGTAGAATATAGTTTGACTTGTATAGCGTGGATGATATTGATATTGTATATAATAAAAGTTTTAAATTTAAAGAATAAAGCCGGCATTGATTAAACAATAAAGAAGGGGGAAGCCTGTAGTGGAAAAAAATAGGAAACAGATTATTATCTGCGCAGCGATTGTCGCTTGTGTCTGTGTAATCAGTGTATTAATTACATATAACATATTACAACAAAAAAATCATCTGACAGTGGAACTCTATTATGGAACTTTTGATTTTTCAGAGTATCAAAATGTTAAGAGTACCAATAAATTAGCCATTATACATGATAACGATGAAAAACAGGGTGAATATGAAATGGAGATAGAGAATACTGATAAGGTTGAAACGGGAATCTGGAAATGGAACGATGATGGTTATATTACCTTGTATCAGGATGATAAAGCAGTTGCAAATCTAGTGTATATGAATGGTAAATATCTTTTCTTTGATGCCGATGTTGAAATCCAAAAACTTAAAAGGATATCTGAAACGGCAATAGTAAGATAATTGAGAGCATAAGCTTCTTTAGGTTTCTTTAGAATTATTTATAATTCTTAAATGATTTTTCAGCTAATTCTTTATATGTATATAGTATTGTAAAGCCATAGATGTCTATGGCTTTTTTAAT
>OLJB01001164.1_pt1 | contig 13427 bp, 17 predicted proteins | sample 1601391 | NCBI WGS metagenome assembly OLJB01 (sample SAMN01915215, study PRJEB22387) | human gut metagenome | isolation source: stool | host: Homo sapiens | place: USA | reverse complement strand
TACTACTTCCTATCTTTTTCTACCCTTCCGTGTCTACTTTTTCGAGAGCAGCAGAGGAAAATTTAAAGGCAATAACAAAATCGGCAAACGGCTCTTTGAAAATAGGAATTATTGGAATATTGATTAGTTTATTTTTTGGCATAGGTTCAATCGCATATTCTGTGTACTTATCAAACGAATCATCTGAAGAACTGAAGAAGGCCAGTAATGAATTGAGACAATCAATTATAGAGATGAAAATTCATAATGACTCTATTCAATCGTCATTAAAATGATATATTGTCAATAAAGTCTTCCTATTTTATATATATTAAAAATAGGAAGACTTAAAAAAATAGACAATATACTGAATAAGAATTTAAAGGAATTTAATAGTTACTATAAATAAACTATGCACGCATTATTTTTTCTATAGAAAACTCATCGGTAAGGGAATGACCAGCAAAAGGCTAGACAATCCATCCTGTCAGAATGAAAGTGAGGTTATTGATTCCTCTTTCACAAAAAAACATATGTGTTAAAAGTACAAATTTTACTAATATATTGTATGTCTTTTCTTTATTAGTTTATCCATATCCTCCGAAATTTTGTCATCTGTAACTTTTGCATATCCTTGTGTCGTTCTGATATTTGTATGTCCCATCATTTTGGATATGCTTTCCATAGGAACCCCTGCAGAGACCATTAGGGTGCCAAAAGTATGACGACTTTGATGATATGACAGGTTATGTTTGAACTGATGGGAAAATCCCAACTCATGTATTTCAAACCAAATCATATCGTGTATTGGTAACGGGAAGTAAGGCACAAAATCTATCTTTTCAGATAACAAACAAGCGGCAAAAACGGGTAATAATAGCGACAAAAGCCGATTGAAATACAGTGATTTATAAAATGCGATATTTTCTCCTTGTTTGCTATGGCTTTGTCGGTAATATGCCGTAACTTTGATACCTTTGGTGCTCGTTTTATAGCGAGCACCAAAAAGCAACAGAGATATGGATAAAAAGAAAAAAGAACGGGTAAACCTGCGCAAGCGTCTCATCTCATGCCGTCAGGCAACACCAGCCTATACCTTGACGTGTTCACAAAGAGGGGCGAAATATGAGTATCTGAAACTCTACCTTGTCCCGGATCCTTATCTAATATTTCTTTTTTCCTTGACAATATTATCAATTCACCAATCAATCTTTGTATAGAGGAATTCGTGAGCGATTGTTAGATTTTAATTAATAAGAACAGCTTAAACGTATTTTTCTATGTCGAAAGTCTCTTTTCCCTTGAATGCCGGCTTCCGCTTTGCAAGCGGCCTGCCGGATTCGTCCAGATACTCGTTGAGCAACCGGGATACCTTTTCCTGATTGCTCAGTTTGTCAGTAAGGAAAGAGAGTATGACCGTCTCCTGCATCTTGTGATGTATGGTAGTGGCGGCACGGACAGCTTTTTGCTCATCCGGGATGTCGGAAACAAGGACCTCAGCGACGTTGCTTATCTCCTCGAATGTCAAGGCCGTGCTGAAATCCGGGTCAGGCTCGGCATCCGCAGGAGTCATCAGTTCCTCCCTGTCCTCAGCCGTCAGCCCATTGTTCTCCTGCTCCACATCATCGGAACTGACATCCCTGTCTTCCTCCATGGATACTTTCTCCATCTGTTCGGAATGAACCGGGACTGCCCCCATAACATTCAGGGCTTCCAGATAGACAATCTTTGTCCTGCCTATCACGTCATCATCCGCGGTGGAAGAAGGCGGCATGTTCGGTCCCGGCTTTTCCCGTGACATCCCTTCTCCTGCCTCACGCTTTTTGCGCCTCGTTTTTACGCAGGCGTTGCGACCCGCCTGTTCCAGGCGTTTCCTTCGGTGTTTCCATAGCCTGACACGGACAACCCGCATCAATCTGAGAGAACGTTCCCATATACCGTACATCCGCCGGCCGAAGATGAATGCCCACAAGTGCCATAGCACATAAACGGCACACGCCGCCTTTACTGTAAAGTAGAGTATCGCTTCCATAATTATAGCGGTTTGGTTATACAGTCCGAGTTAAATTTGACATATCTCTTCACGGTTATTTAGATGTTCCTCCATAGCCTTGTCCACATAGTAGGAGACAGGAACACCAGAAGTGACAACTGATAAAAAATTGACACATTCCATGGCAGGAGGTGCGGATACACTGTCCTCACCATTATACAGTTCAATCCAGTCAATTGTCCTATCGGTAGAGGCAGGACCCCATTGGGGATCTTTTTCTGTCTTACGTGATTTCCTGGTTATAAAATGTACGGTTCTGTAAGCGGTGTAAATGCAGCAGGCGATGGCCGCGGCTTGAAAAACAATCTGTATCATGTCTAAAACGGTTTTAACGGTTTGTAATATTCTTTGTTGTATAATTCACTGATTTCCTCCCAATGCCGTTGGATATGGTCCACGAGGATATTGCTTATGTATCCGGATATGCTCATGTCAGGAGCGATGACCGGAATGACACGCTTGATGCATTCGGCCACCTCGCGGTTGATATAGACATGGGAACGGTTGGATGCCGGAATGTTGACCAGGAACCTTTCCCTGTAACCGCACATATCCTCTTTCTTCTTCCCGGACTTTACAGAAACCGTCCTCCCCGGCTGGTGGCCGGCCGGTCCTGTGTCGGGAGAGATCTCCGGCTGTCCCGTACTCTCTTCCGCAGGCATCTCCCTGCCGAAGACGGGAATCTCCCCGACAATGATATCCTTGAGGATGTCCTCATCCACCTCCACCTTTTTCTTTGTCATGGCTGTTTCAGTTTAAGTTTGACAATAAGCTCCTCCGCCAATTCCGCCAGACCGCTTCCTTCAAGCTGCCTGGCGGGAGGCGGCAGCAGGGTACAGCGGAAAAAGGCGCGTTGGGAATGGGTGATCTCTTTCTCGTAGCGGCACAGGTCGGGCAGCGTGCTGTCGAGGACAGTCAGGCGCAGTTCCTTCATGACTTCCGAGTATGACTTGTAGATTCCCGCGTTGGTACGTTTCCGCATCCTGTTCCAGAAGAAGAGGATGTCCTTGAGCGGCACATCTTTCCTGCTTCTGACATAATCAAGCACCGTTGTCGAGAAGGCGAGCGTACTCTGCATGATGATGAGGTCGGGAATGGTGGGAGTCAGGACATAATCCATATTGACGATGGTGCGGAACACCCCTGAAGACTCCACCGTTCCCGGCAGGTCCACGAAAACAAGGTCATAGTCCCCGCTTGCGGCAACCGCGTCCGCCGCCTCCCTTGCCTTTTCGGCAGTGGACCCGACAATGGGATACGCCTTCTTCTGTACACGTTCCCACTGCTGCCGCAGCAGCTGCTGGTAATAGGCGCTGCCTGTGACGGTTTTCTTATCCCTCTCCCTCATGCGCACAAGGCTGTGCTGGGGTGAGTCGCAGTCAATAACCGCCACGTTCAGGTCTTTCTCGAAATGGAAGTAGCTGGCAAGCACTACCGTAATGGCCGATTTGCCGACCCCGCCTTTCTGGCTGCTTACTGCAACGAATAAAGGTTCTTTGCTCATAATCTTTCTTTTTAATGGTTATTGAATAAATGTCTGTTCCATCCATCCGTCAATCCGTGAACGTCTCTTTCCGACCGTCCGTCTGATGCCGCATCCGTTATCGTGTCTATCCTTCCGGCCGACAGTGCATCCGTTGTCGCATCCGGTTTCCCGATAACGGCCGGTCTGTTGGTCATGACATTCCGGTAAGCGTCACATCCGACATTGTTTCCACTATCCCGACCGCTAACAGAAGCATCGGACAACATGACCATCATTCCACTATTGGAGGCCCGGTTTCATCCGTTCACGCTGCAAATAAAAGGGGATTTTTCCGAATAACCACCATCATCCGGAGGTGGTGACGACCTGTGTCACCGTCTGTCATCATATTACATATAACATACTATTTTACAGCAAGATAAACCGCTATAACTTTGCACCGGAAACGGAAATGGATACCGGTGCGGGACAATTCCGAAGCCGAAGAATGAGGCCGGGGGCTAAACTCAATTTGACTTCAGGCAAATTCATGTTCAAGCGAACATAGCAAGTTGTGTTTTGAGGCACCCGAAATTATTTCGGGCACTCAAAACAACTTGCCGCTCGCCTGGCGGCTCGGGAGGGATTTCCTCCAAAGTCGGAAATCCATGACGGAAGATACAGCAACAGAAAACATCAATGCGTATGGAAGAAAACAGTAAAAGAAAGACAAGAAAAGGTGCGGGACGGAAACCGAAAATAGATCCGGCGGTACACCGCTATGTGATACGGCTGACCTCGGAAGAGAACGGGCACTTTGAAATCATGTTCCAGAAATCGGGACTGAAACAGCACGCCAGGTTCATCAAAGCGATGATTTTCGGACGCGAGATGAAGGTAGTCCAGATTGACAAGGCGGCGATGGACTACTACATCCGCCTGACGAATTTCTACCACCAGTTCCAGGCCATCGGCAACAACTACAACCAGACTGTGAAGGCCGTCAAGTCCAATTTCGGGGAAAGACGGGCGTTCGCCATGCTCCGCAACCTGGAGAAGGCCACCATCGACCTGGTGGTGCTGGGCAAGCGGATCATCATGCTGACCCGGGAGTTCGAGGAGGAGTACCTTATAAAGAGAAAAAAGGAGGAACAGCGGGATGGTGGCTAAAATCAACAGGGGCGTCTCGCTCTACGGGGCGGTCGCCTACAACCAGCAGAAGGTGGACGATGCCACCGCCCGTATCATCGCGGGCAACCGCATGATCACCGACCTGACCGGAAATCCCGGCAACGTCATGCAGCAGACGCTGTGGGCTTTCGACAGCTACCTTGCCGCCAACAGGAACACGGAAAAACCGGTGCTGCACATCTCACTGAACCCGTCCGTGGACGACCGCCTCACGGACGGGCAGTTTGCGGAACTGGCCCGTGAATACATGCGGAAGATGGGTTACGGCGACCAGCCCTACATCGTCTATCTGCACGAGGACATCGGCCGCAGGCACATCCATATCGTCTCCACCTGCGTGAAGGAGGACGGCGGGAAAATCAGCGACGCCTACGAATGGAACCGCTCGATGAAAGCCTGCCGGGAACTGGAAAGCAGGTTCGGACTCAAACCCGTGGCGGACAAACAGAACGAACTGCTGGAGCCGTACCTCAAAAAGGCAGACTACAGGGACGGCGACGTGAAACGGCAGATTGGCAATATCCTCAAAAGTGTGTTCTCCGCCTACCGCTTCCAGACGTTCGGAGAATACAGCGCCCTGCTGTCCTGCTTCAACATCGAGGCGAAGCCGGTCAGGGGAGAGTTCGAGGGTACGCCTTATAACGGCATAGTCTATACCCTGACCGACGACAGCGGCAGGCCGGTATGCACGCCCATCAAGTCCTCCCTTGTCGGCAAACGCTTCGGCTACGAAGGCATAGAGAAACGGATTGCCCACAATGTCCGCGACTTCAGGAACCGGAAATGGCAGCCGAAGATACGGGATGACGTGGCACTGGCCATGCACGGCTGCCGGGGCAACCGGGAGGACTTCATCCGGCTGCTCGGAGAAAAGGGCATTGATGCAGTGTTCCGGGAGAATGAGGAGGGACGCATCTACGGCGTGACCTTCATCGACCACAGGAACAGGGAAGTGTATAACGGCTCGCGTTTGGGGAAGGAGTTTTCGGCCAATGCCTTCGAACAGCTCTTTAACAGGTCGCAGGAGTTTCCCGGGCCGGAAGTCCACGGACAATATGCCGGTGAACGGGAGAGCCTTTCCGACAGCATGGAAAGCGCCATCGAGCAGGCTTTCGGAATATTCAGTCCCGACATCAACGGACCGGATCCGCAGGAGGAGGCACTCGCCCGCAGACTGCAACGCAAGAAAAAGAAGAAACGCCGTTCACGCGGCATATCCTGATTGTCAATTACCAACCATCAAAATTTTTACAGTTATGCAACAAGAAGATGATTTGAGAGGACTGGCCAAGGTCATGGAGTTCATGCGTGCCATTTCCATCGTGTTTATTGTGATCCATGTCTACTGGTTCTGCTACAGCGCATTCATGGGCATGGGCATCAACATCGGAGTCGTGGACAGGATTCTGCTGAACTTCCAGAGGACGGCAGGACTGTTCAGCAACCTGCTCGTGACGAAAGTGTTCGCCTTCATATTCCTGGGACTTTCGTGTCTGGGTACGAAAGGTGTCAAGAACCAGAAGATGACGTGGCGGAAAATATACGCCGCCTTCCTCGGCGGCATCGTCCTGTTCTTCATGAACTGGTGGATGCTTGACCTGCCGTTCAGTACGACAGTGAACGCTACCGCATATACGCTGACGCTCACCGCAGGCTACATTCTCCTGCTCATGTCGGGGGTATGGATCAGTCGGATGCTGAAACACAACCTCATGGAGGACGTGTTCAACACCGCCAACGAGAGCTTCATGCAGGAAACAAGGCTCATGAAAAACGAGTATTCCGTCAACCTGCCCACGAAGTTTGTCTACCAGGGCAGGGAATGGGACGGCTGGATCAATATCGTGAACCCGTTCCGTGCCTCCATCGTACTGGGAACACCGGGTTCTGGAAAGTCGTATGCCGTGGTGAACAACTACATCAAGCAGCAGATAGAGAAGTCCTTTGCCATGTACATTTACGACTACAAATTCCCGGACTTGTCGGAAATCGCCTACAACCACCTGCTCAAGCACAAGGAACATTATAAGGTGAAGCCGGAGTTTTATGTCATCAACTTCGATGACCCTCGGCGCAGCCACCGGTGCAATCCCATCAACCCGAGATTCATGGCGGACATATCCGATGCCTATGAGTCAGCTTATACAATAATGCTTAACCTGAACAAGACCTGGATACAGAAACAGGGTGACTTTTTCGTAGAGTCACCGATTATCCTGCTGGCCGCAATTATCTGGTATTTGCGGATTTACAAAGACGGAAAGTACTGTACGTTCCCTCATGCGATCGAATTTCTGAACAAGCCCTATGCGGATATTTTCACGATTCTGACCTCGTATCCGTCCCTCGAAAACTACCTCTCCCCGTTCATGGACGCCTGGCAAGGAGGCGCACAGGACCAGTTGCAAGGCCAAATCGCAAGTGCGAAAATCCCGCTTTCAAGGATGATTTCGCCACAGCTGTACTGGGTGATGACGGGGGATGATTTCACCCTTGACTTGAACAATCCCGAACACCCCAAAATCCTTTGCGTGGGCAATAATCCTGACCGACAGAACATCTATTCGGCAGCATTGGGACTGTACAACTCCCGTATCGTGAAACTGGTGAACAAGAAAGGGCAGCTCAAGAGTTCCATCATCATCGACGAGCTTCCGACCATCTATTTCCGCGGTATCGACAACCTGATTGCGACCGCCCGAAGCAACAAGGTGGCCGTCTGTCTCGGCTTCCAGGACTTCTCGCAGCTTGCACGTGACTACGGCGACAAGGAGGCGAAGGTCATCCAGAACACGGTGGGCAACATCTTCAGCGGACAGGTAGTCGGAGAAACTGCAAAATCATTGTCGGAACGGTTCGGCAAGATACTCCAGCAGCGGCAGTCCATCTCCATCAACCGGCAGGACACCTCCACATCCATCAACACGCAGATGGACTCCCTCATACCCGCCTCCAAGATCGCCAACCTCTCGCAGGGCACCTTCGTGGGCAGCGTGGCCGACAACTTCGGGGAGGAGATAGAGCAGAAGATTTTCCATGCCCGCATCATCGTGGACAGCGCGAAAGTGTCGGAGGAGATGAAAGCCTATAAGAAAATACCTGTCATCAACGAATTCAGGGACGCGGACGGAAACGACATCATGCAGCAGCAGATTGACCGTAACTACTCGCAGATAAAGGCCGACGTGCTGCAGATAATCGAGGACGAGATGGAGCGCATAGCCAGCGATCCGGACTTGAAGCACCTGATTCCAAAGGAAGAAGGGAATAAGGAATAATATCCGACGGACCGCTTTTTTATTTCCGCCTGCAAAGGTAGGCCCGTGCCTGTCAGGATTGAGCAAGGCCGGGCCCTCGCGGGTTTCCGCAAAAATCTTCCGCGCTCCGCTTGCGGTATTTTTCCGGAAAGCCTTGCACAATCCGGCACGGGACAGTGATGCAGGCAAGAAATAAAATATCGGCTCACGAGCCGGTGAATGTTTAACTGAATAAAAGAAATATGGCTATGGGCAGAACAAGAGTGGTCAATATCCGCAAGGAAACCTGTGACGTGTACATTGGCAGGGCTGGATGTGGCAAGGACGGTTATTTCGGGAATCCGTTCAGACTGGAAGCAACGATGGCAAAAGGCAGTACGCTTGGCCGATACAGGAAATACTTTTATCATCGCCTGAGTACGGATAAAGAGTTCCGCAAGCGGATCGGGAATTTGCAGGGCAAGACATTGGGATGTTTCTGCAAACCGGATCCTTGTCATGGGGACATCATTAAAGAATACCTAGACCGGATGGCTGAAAATGCGAATGAAGCAATCGTCATCGGGCAAATCCATTGGAAAGGATGTGTCTATCCCGTCAGGGAAATAGATGCCGGCAACCATATATTCAGGGTGTCAGTGGAGAGCCTGCGGAATGAACTGGCAAACGATATGCGTAACGGTATATATGAGGCAATGGAAGCCAGCGAAGAGATTGACGGTTACTGTACGGATGAAGAGTTGTGTACGCTGTCAGATACCGATTTGTATAAAATGTATTGTTGAACGAATTATAATGACAAATGAATTATGGGGAAAAGAAGCAATTTCACACCGATGAATAGATTCCATGAGATTATCGACCATTACGGTCTGAAACTGATGGAAGTAGGTGTCAATCACCTGAGAATATTCTCCGAAGGACGGAAACTTTTTGATTATTATCCGCTCCGGATGAAACTCTTCGACTACCGGCAATGGCAACAGTTGACTTACCCGTCTCTCCTTGACGGTACGGACAAATGGGAAACGGAACTTGACGGCATCATCCAAAGACTGCTGGTATCACCGCAATAAACTTGAAAGTATGAAGGAAAACAATAATACGCCGCTCGTTTGGAACAACATTCCCGAATGGGCGATTTTTGCATTGGAGTACGGCATTGAAGAAGAATTGTTCCTTACCGATGAAGACAAGGATCTGATAACCCGATTCATCGGTGAAAATTTTCCGAACGGATATACCATGTCGGTGGATTGGGAAGCATACAGAGAGTTTGATGCTTACCCGGCCTTTGGGAAACCATGTAAAACGTATGAAGTGACTTTTATAACAGCATAAACCGATTTGAAATGAAAAAGATAATATTGAGTGAATACAATGCCATCCCGGAAAATTACCGTGGAATCTGGATTGTAGAACGTTGGGACTTGCCGGACTGGGCGGAAATACGAGAAAAACATATCGGCAAGCGCACCATGATGGTCAATGACAATGGCACGTGCCTGTTGGTTGAAGGAATAGGCTTTGAAATCGTGGATGACAGTACATGGAAAAAGCCCGATGAAGTCAGACAGGAAATAGGAGGTCTTTATCTGAAGTTCTACAGTGAGCAAGGATGTGAACCTCATTATGCGGACTGTGTCATCAGATGGTGTGACACACTGGAAACAGTAGAAGTAAGGATCGCTTTGGCTATGGATTCCGACACGGAAAAGGATGATGAGATATTCTTCTACTGCAATAGTCTGGAAGACTTGAAATCATTGACGGACAAAGGTGGGGAGGATTTTACTGTTGCCGGATGCCTCGATTTCGGAATATACGAAGAATTACTACAAACAACTTAAAATTACCGGATATGAAAATCAAATGTCAGGAACACTACGACAAGGTGGCGGAATACGCCAAAAGTATTGGTGACACAACCTTTCAGAATTGCATTGAACGCCTCAAACAATGGGAGAAGAACTCTGGCGGCAGGTATGAAATTGAACTGTATTACGATTTCGCTCCGTATTCATTCGGATTTGCGGAAAGGACACCGGATGGAAGAAACGGCATTGTGGGTGGATTGCTCTATCACGGCAGACCGGATGAGTCTTTTGCCGTAATGATGGAACCATTTCACGGCTGGAGCATACATACATAAAATTTTTATACCACAAGTTAATCTGCAATTGCGTGAAAAACGGTGCAGGTAAAGTCAAAACTCCCTTTCTGATAAAACCACCCCTGTTACAGCTATTTGTAGCAGGGGTGGATTTATATTTTGGGTGCATTATGCACATTGCCCTTACTATTTTTACACACTATTATGCTACATATTATGGTGGATTCATAATAGATTTCCTTCTGTATCTTTAAGGAAATCTATTATATTAATGATTGATATGCCATCTGTATTCACATGAGAAGGGGTCAAACCTCCTACAATGACTATTTTAGGGAATCCATCTTTGATATGACGAAGGGAATTGGTTTCCTGGTCAATTTTTTCTTGAGTGGGCATATCAAGTGCTGATTGTATGTACACACGTTTATCCCCACTATTGCAAATGAAATCAACTTCCAGTAGTTTTCGCATTTTCTTTCCATCATCATTTGTTATTCTCACTTCCACTTGCCCTACATCAATCGAATACCCTCTGATACGCAGTTCGTTATATATGATATTTTCCATAAGATGCCCCCCGTCAATTTGACGGTAATTCAGACGGGCATTACGTAGTCCGACATCTTCAAAATAATATTTTGAAGGCGTGTTGATGTAATGCTTTCCTTTGATGTCATATCGAATGGCTTTTTCCAACATAAAGGCATCTTGTAACATTCCAAGATAACTCTGTATGGTTGTATCTGAAATACTATGACCTTTTACGGACTTGAATGTATTTTCAAGGTTTGTCGGATTGGTCAGGCAGCCTATGTTGGAAGCAATAATATCTATAAGTTCACTCAAATCATCATCGTTCCTAATATTGTAACGCTCTTTTATATCGCGTATATAAGTTCCTTGAAACAAGGATTTTAGATAATTTTCTTTTTCTGTTTTCTTTGAAAAAGATACGACTTGTGGCATTCCTCCATAAATCATATAATCCTGTAGGGCAGAAAGTTCATTTGTGTACTGTCCTGCCTTGAGAAATTCCGAAAAACTCAGTGGATGGACTCTGATTTCATACCCTCGACCACGAAATTCTGTTTTTACATCACTGGACAACATTCGGCTATTGCTTCCTGTCACATATACGTCTGTATTTTTAATTTTCAGATAGCTGTTGAGTACATCTTCAAACTCAGGAACAAGTTGTATTTCATCCAATAGTATGTAATACATATCGTTATCTGTGATATGTCCATCGATGTGATCCAATAATCTGTCCGGCTCTCTGAGGTGTTTATTACGTCGGTCTTCCAAATCAACTTGAATAATGTGCTCTTCATTCACACCGTTTTCAAGTAATGATTGTTTGAATAATTCAAATAGAAGATAAGATTTTCCACAACGGCGTACACCGGTAATAATCTTAATCATTCCGTTGTGCATCACACTTCTTAGCTCTTGCAAATATTTATCCCTTGGTATAATCATGTTGCAAAAGTAGTGAAAATTATCAGTATTACGGTTATTCTATTGGAGAAAAATGGGTAAAAGACCAATTTTCTCCAATAGAAGGCGAATATAAGCGAATCCATGTTCATTATTTGCTCGCATTCATTAAAAATGAACATCCATAGATGAGTGAACAAAAACATTTTTTCATGTATTATCGTTCTGCAAGAGTAATCATTTTCTGATTACTTCTGCGAAATGATTGCAATTTTCTTGGGCTAAAGGTACATTTTTCCATATTTCTCTATAAAAATCCATCATAAGCCACGCTTCACTTGTCAAGTCCCTTTAAGAAGATAACTCGGAGGGACGATACCTTCTACGTTCAGGCCTGCGGTTTTCGGGCAAAAAATTCCCTTCGGTAATTTTTCACCCGAAAAAACGTTCCGGTATCGCCGTCCGAGTTGGAGAAACGTTCCGGGACTTAGCAAGCGAAGCGACCTACGACGCATAGGACAAAACCAAGATACAATCCGGCGGCGGTATTTTGCCGACACCTGATGTCCTAATGGATTATGCTGTCAACATCAACCGCACGTAAATTCTCATCCAGTCCTATGGAGTAACAGAAGGAAGCGGGGACTAAAGACAGCTCGCTCTCCACTCTGCATAATACAGTTTCTCTTTATCGGCTTCGTGTCGTTTGCGGCTTTTCCACCCTTTCCCATTTTCCCGTTCCGCCTTTTTTGTTTTTGGCTTTCCCTTCGCGTATTTCTCTCTCTTCTTTTATCGGACCCGGTACGTTTCTCACACTTTTATCCTTGATTCTTCCGTTTTTCCGCCTTGCGTTTTCTCCCTCTGCGGTGAAACGTGATGACATCCGATGAAACGGATAGTACAACATATTGAGACATAGTGATTTATCAAATTTATGACTATATATTTGCGGTGACAACAACAGTTATAAACCCTAAAAATTACAGTTATGGCAAAGAAAAATGTAAGGGACGAACCCCCAAAAACGCAAGTCACCGAGAACGCCCAGCTGAGCGACATCGTGTTTATCCTCGACAAGATGGAACTGCTTCTACAGGCAATATCCGACATCGACAAGAACGGCAGGTACAAGACGGTTTCGGCAGACAAAAAACACCGGAACTCTTTCCTGAAAATTGACCGATATGCCAGCATGTTCGAGAATTTCCTGAAGAACTTTTGGAGCCAGTTGAAAGACCCGACTCGTTTCGGCATCCTTTCCGTCAAGGAGAATGCGCTGGACAACCCGGAAGTCAGACAGGCAATCGAGGATCTTGCCGCAGGCAGAAAATCAGACGCGGTGGAGGAATTTCTAAAGAAATACGAGATTGTTCCCCGCTCCAAAGAAAACCAAAGTATAAACCATCAAAATCAAGAAGAAATGGCAAAAAAAACTGAGACACAGCAACAGGCCGCTCCGGAAACCGCGCAGCAGCCGAAATACCGCTACAATGAATCCATGATCAACTGGGAGGAACTGAAGAAATACGGGCTGTCCCGCGAGTATCTTCAGGAACGCGGACTCCTTGACCAGATGCTCAGGGGCTACAAGACCAACCAGGTCGTGCCCATCAGCATGAATTTCGGTTCTGCCGTATTGCGTACCGACGCACGGCTGTCACTCCAGCAGTCCGTGGGAGGTCCCATCGTGCTGGGCATCCACGGTATCCGGCAGAAACCCGAACTTGACCGCCCGTACTTCGGGCATATCTTCTCCGAGGAGGACAAGAAGAATCTGCTTGAAACAGGCAATATGGGACGTGTCGTGGAACTGAAAGGACGTGGCGGTGAATACATCCCCTCTTTTGTCAGCATTGACAAGCTCACCAATGAGGTGGTCGCCATGCGTGCGGAAAATGTCTTCATCCCGAAGGAGATTAAAGGCGTAAA
>OLJB01001157.1_pt1 | contig 13484 bp, 9 predicted proteins | sample 1601391 | NCBI WGS metagenome assembly OLJB01 (sample SAMN01915215, study PRJEB22387) | human gut metagenome | isolation source: stool | host: Homo sapiens | place: USA | reverse complement strand
AGATGATGGATGCAAACATGCCGGAAATGGCTGAGAATCCCAAACAGGAGGAGACTCCGGAGAGTATAATAACAAATGAACCTCAGATGGTTGAAGAAATAGGAGAGCCGGATTTGGCAGGAAATGCATCAAAGGATATACTTGACATACTGGGTAGTGATGGTCTGGATAATATCGGTGATCTGCTTGAAGGAAAAACCGGTGAGACAGGGGCTGATATAGATGATTATGCAAGCAGCCAGATGAAAGTGCACGAGACGGCTGATGCAGCAGTTGATGCACAAGATACTGAAAAAAAGAGCCTTTTAAAAAGAATAATATCATTTTTTACAAAAGAGCCGCAGTCAGATGATGTCACAGATATACAGGGCACAGCAGAAGGTGCAGAAACTGACGCAAAGACACTCTCAGATGAGAATAAGCAGATACTTGAAGCGCTGGATGCTGACGGAGAGCTAAACGAAGCCACAGATAAGCCAAAGAAGGGCAAAAAGCCTAAAAAAGAAAAGAAGCCAAAAAAACCTAAAAAAGAAAAAAAGCCAAAGGCTCCAAAGGAAAAGAAGGAACGCATTGGATGGGAGAAGGGACCTAAGCTTCCTAAGGGACCTGTTATAGTAATCTGGGTATTTGTTATGTCGATAGTTGTGTTTGTTCTCATATGCACCTTTTTGCTCGGAAACAACTCCAAAGTGACTGATGCTCAGAATACGTACAATCAGGCAATAGCTGATCTGGGACAGAATAAAGCTGATTCAATAGAACTGTATACAAAGGCCTACAGCAGGCTGAGCGGCTTGAAGCTTTCGGGTGACGATAAGCAGTTGTACAATAAGCTGTCGGTGCTTGCATCAGTGTCAGGTAAGTATGATGCCTATAAGAGCTTTAGCGATTCAGGCTATGTAACCATGGCAGCGGATTCCTTAGTATGTGCGGCAGGACGATGTGCTGTAAATGCAGACAATGCAAAGGAATACGGATGTGAGCTGCAGCTTGAGCAGCTTAAAAACATTATTTCTGATACCCTGAGCAGTCAGTATGGCTTATCATATGATGATGCCATTGCTCTATATAATATAGATGATAGAGATGACTATACACTGGCACTGACACAGAAATTAAATGAATTAGGCATTAAAGAGGAGACAAAATGATATGATAGCAATCATCGATTATGGAGCAGGCAACCTGCGAAGTGTGGAAAAGGCTCTTACAGCTATAGGCGAGGAGAGTATTGTGACCAGAGACAGGCATGAGATTTTAAATGCCGATAAGGTAATACTTCCCGGAGTAGGAGCTTTTGGAGATGCAATGGATTCGCTTAAAAAATACGAGCTGGACAAGGTTATTCACGAGGTTTGTGACGTGGACAAGCCATTTCTTGGCATATGCCTGGGTCTTCAGCTATTATTTGAGGGAAGCGATGAGAGCCAGGGTGTTGAGGGGCTTCATGTGCTTGACGGACAGATACTTCGCATACCAGATAAGGAAGGACTTAAAATACCTCACATAGGCTGGAATTCACTTGATTTACAGAACAATGGAAGGCTGTTTAAAGGTCTTTCAGAGCATCCGTATGTATATTTTGTGCATTCGTACTATCTGAAAGCCACTGATGAAGCAATTGTCACAGCAACGACAGAGTACAGTACACACATTCATGCGTCTGTAGAGAAAAATAATGTGTTCGCTTGCCAGTTCCATCCGGAAAAGAGCAGCACAGTCGGACTTTCGATACTTAAAAATTTTGCAGGGATAGGGGAGGCATAATATGTTTACGAAGAGAATAATCCCATGTCTGGATGTGAATAATGGACGTGTTGTGAAGGGCATAAACTTTGTCAATTTAAGAGATGCAGGTGACCCGGTTGAGATTGCGGCTGCTTATGATAAGGCAGGTGCAGATGAGGTGGTTTTTCTGGATATTACGGCTTCAAGCGACAACAGAAATACTGTTGTGGATATGGTCAGAAAGGTTGCTGAAAAGGTGTTTATACCGTTCACTGTGGGCGGCGGCATCAGAACAGTCGATGATTTTAAGGCGCTGCTTAGAGAGGGTGCGGACAAGATTTCAATAAATTCAAGTGCCATAAACACACCGCGGCTTATCAGTGACGCTGCGGATAAGTTTGGCAGCCAGTGTGTGGTTGTGGCAATCGATGCAAGGCGTCGTGCTGACGGAAGCGGCTGGAATGTATACAAGAACGGAGGCCGCATAGATACAGGCCTTGATGCCATTGAATGGGCTGTTAAGGCAAATGAGCTTGGAGCGGGAGAAATCCTTCTTACAAGCATGGATTGTGATGGCACAAAGGATGGCTACGATATCGAGCTTACAAGGCTTATTGCCGATAACGTTTCTGTTCCGGTTATCGCATCGGGCGGTGCAGGTACAAAGGAGCATTTTTACGAGGCTTTGACAGATGGAAAGGCGGACGCAGCGCTTGCAGCTTCACTTTTCCACTACAAGGAGCTTGAAATTATGGATTTAAAGAATTATCTGGCAGATAAAGGTGTGTCGGTCAGAAGATAGGCGGTAGATTGAGATTATGAGTATGCTTGACGGCGAGTGGGCAAAGGCTGTGGGAGCCGAGTTTAAAAAACCGTATTACAGGGATTTGTACAATTTTGTGAGAGATGAATATGCCACACATGTGGTATATCCGCCGGCAGATGATATATTTAATGCCATGCATTTTACACCACTTAACAAGGTAAAGGTACTCATCCTCGGGCAGGATCCGTACCATAATGTCAATCAGGCACATGGATTGTCATTTTCTGTGCTTCCGTCTCAGAAGGATATTCCACCATCACTGCAGAATATCTACAAGGAGCTTAACGATGATCTGGGGTGTGATATCCCCAATAACGGATACCTGAAGAAATGGGCTGACCAGGGTGTTTTACTTTTGAATACGGTACTCACCGTCAGGGCTCATCAGGCCAACTCACATCAGGGACACGGCTGGGAGAAGTTCACGGATGCAATCATAGAGGCTGTAAATGAGCAGGACAGACCTATAGTGTATATGCTCTGGGGCCGCCCGGCACAGTCGAAGATTCCTATGCTTACAAATCCAAAGCATCTGATATTGACAGCACCGCATCCAAGCCCGCTGTCGGCTTACAGAGGCTTTTTTGGATGCAAGCATTTTAGTCAGGCCAATGAGTTTTTAAAGAAACATGGAGTGGAGCCGATAGATTGGCAGATAGAGGATATATAAAGGACGACAATACCAGCTCATATGTTAGTAATACCGGGCTGGGCGATACCGGCAGATATTATCTTGACATAGATTGGAAAAGCGTCTATATTAAAGATATATAGAAAGTAACGGATTACATGATTATCAAAGGAGTGATACTATGAGAGGAATTGGAATGTGGGATTCGTCATCCATATCCACACTGTTTTCCGGCTTTAGCAGCAGTAGAAGCAGCAATGCAGCATCGTCTTTTATTGCAAACATGGATATGACTACATATAGCGGCATTAGAAGTGGCAGCTATTTTAAGCTTCTCAAGTCATATTATGGAAATAACCTTAATTCAAAGGCCCAGTCTCTTGTCTCATCATCTGTTTCTACATCTAAGGATTCAGCGAAGACACTTGCGTCCATTGAGTCGGAGTCAGAGGACATGGTAAAGTCGGCGCAGGCTCTTTACAAAAACAGCCGCAAGGACGATACAGATGCTACGTACAAGAAGGTGTCAGCTTTTGTGTCTGATTACAACAGCCTCATTAATGCTGCGGATGATTCCGAGACAAAGCAGATTTCGAGAAATCTTGAGTCTATGAAGTCACTTACAGATATCAATTCAAAGTCGCTTGCGAAGGTGGGAATCACAGTGGATTCCAAGTCCGGCAAGCTGTCTGTTGACGAGGATACATTTAAAAAGGCTGATTCGACTAAGGTTGATGCACTTTTTAAGGGGAATGGCTCTTATGCTTACGCAGTGGCAAGCAAGGCTTCAATGCTTGAGTATGCCGCAAAGAATGAGGCAGAAAAGACTAACACGTATGGCGCCAATGGAAGGTATACACAGGCCTATAACAGTGGATATAATTATAATATGTTTTTATAGTCAAAGACAGGCAGGGAATCACCCACCTTACTTTACGGCTTAATAAAAGAAGCATCCCGGATTGGGATGCTTCTTTTTAATTAATTAGCGTTTAGTTGTCTTTTTCATCGTCCTCGCTCATTGAGTAGACCTGACGCTTACGTGCCATCTCATCGCTCTCAAGATATTCGTCGTAGGTTGTGATCTTGTCGATCATTGAACCGTTTGGCAGGAATTCTATGATTCGGTTGGCGGTTGTCTGGACTACCTGGTGGTCACGGCAGGCAAAGAGGATTACTCCAGGGAATTTTATCATTCCGTTGTTTAATGCTGTGATTGACTCCATGTCGAGGTGGTCTGTAGGCTCATCGAACATGAGCACATTGCTTCCCATGATCATCATGCGGGATAGCAGTACACGAACCTTTTCTCCTCCGGAGAGTACACGCATTTTCTTTACTCCATCCTCACCGGCAAAGAGCATACGGCCAAGGAAACCTCGCACATATGTGGCGTCCTTGATTTCTGAGTACTGTGTGAGCCAGTCAACGATGAGCTCATCAGTATCAAAGATTGCGGTATTATCCTTTGGGAAGTATGACTGGCTGGTTGTGACACCCCATTTATATGAGCCCTCGTCAGGTTCAAGCTCTCCGGCAAGGATTTTAAACATAGTTGTTTTTGCAAGCTCATTTCCTCCGACAAATGCAATTTTGTCATCGTGGTTAACAGTGAATGAGATGTTGTCAAGTACCTTTACGCCGTCGATGGTTTTTGAGATGCCCTCGACAAAGAGCACATCGTTTCCAATTTCACGCTCAGGACGGAAATCAATGTATGGGTATTTACGGCTTGATGGACGTATTTCATCAAGCTGGATTTTTTCGAGGGCACGCTTTCTTGATGTAGCCTGCTTTGATTTAGAGGCATTGGCAGAGAAACGCTGGATAAATTCCTGCAGCTCCTTGATTTTTTCCTCTTTCTTTTTGTTTGCTTCCTTCATCTGACGGACAATAAGCTGGCTTGATTCATACCAGAAATCATAGTTTCCTGCGTAGAGCTGGATCTTACCGTAATCCATGTCGGCGATGTTCGTGCAGACCTTGTTGAGGAAGTATCTGTCATGGGATACAACGATGACTGTATTCTCGAAATTGATGAGGAATTCCTCAAGCCATGAGATGGCATCGAGGTCTAAGTGGTTGGTAGGCTCATCGAGAAGCAGTATGTCAGGATTTCCAAACAGTGCCTGAGCGAGAAGCACCTTGACTTTTACTGCACCCGGCAGATCTGCCATCAGAGTGTAGTGATCCTCAGTAGGTACACCGAGACCGTTTAAGAGAGTAGCTGCATCCGACTCAGCATTCCAGCCGTCCATATCGGCAAACTCAGCCTCAAGCTCGCTGGCACGGATTCCGTCCTCGTCTGAGAAATCCTCCTTCATATAGATGGCTTCCTTCTCCTTCATGATATCATAGAGACGCTTATTACCCATGATAACCGTATCAAGTACTGTAAACTCATCGTACTTGAAGTGATCCTGCTGTAAGAATGACAGTCTCTGTCCCGGAGTGATTGCGATATCACCGTTTGTAGGCTCAAGCTGTCCTGAGAGAATCTTTAAAAATGTAGACTTGCCGGCACCGTTTGCACCAATAAGTCCGTAGCAGTTTCCCTCTGTGAATTTTATGTTGACATCCTCAAATAAAGCTTTTTTACCAATTCTTAATGTAATATTGTTTGCACTAATCATTTTGTCTTTATTCAATCCTTTCCTATTTAATAACCTGTTCGTTTCTGTAACACATCGTTTCTATTTTAACGTAAAACCAGTATTTTGCAAGTGTTTTACAGGCGATTTATAGTCATTGTGCCCTTTTGTACATAAAATTTACCTTGTTAATAAATATTTTATGGTTTTTGTACAATGTATTGCTAAAAAAACTTGATTTTTTACAGCGCACAAACTAAACTATTATGTAGAGACATTCTGATTCATGTCTATAATTGAACATTTATTTTACAGGAGGAAATATCATGTCTAGAGCAAAACAGTCGATGGATGGAAATACCGCTGCCGCTCATGTAGCATATGCCTACACAGAGGTTGCCGGAATCTATCCTATCACACCTTCTAGCCCAATGGCTGATACAGTTGATCAGTGGTCAGCAGCAGGACAGAAGAACATTTTCGGAAGCACTGTAAAGGTAGTTGAGATGGAGTCTGAGGCAGGTGCCGCTGGTACAGTTCACGGATCTCTTGCAGCTGGTGCACTTACTACAACATTTACAGCTTCACAGGGACTTTTACTTATGATCCCTAATATGTACAAAATCGCAGGTGAGAATCTTCCTTGCGTATTTGACGTATCAGCTCGTACAGTATCTTCACATGCACTGAATATCTTCGGTGATCACAGTGATGTATATGCTTGTCGTCAGACTGGTTTCGCAATGCTTTGTGAGACAAATCCACAGGAGGTTATGGATCTTTCACCGGTTGCACACTGTGCAGCACTTGAGGGAAAGGTTCCATTCATTAACTTCTTCGATGGATTCCGTACTTCTCATGAGATCCAGAAGATCGAGAAGTGGGATTATGAAGATCTCAAAGAGATGTGTCCAATGGATGCAGTTGCTGAATTCAGAGCACACGCTCTTAACCCAGAGCATCCAGCAGCTCGTGGATCACACGAGAACGGAGATATCTTCTTCCAGCATAGAGAGGCATGTAACAAGTTCTATGATGAGCTTCCAGCAGTTGTTGAGAAGTACATGGACAAGGTTAATGCTAAGCTTGGTACAGATTACAAATTATTCAACTACTACGGAGCACCTGACGCTGATCGTGTAATCATCGCTATGGGTTCTATCAATGATGTAGCTGAGGAAGTAATCGATTACTTAACAGCAAAGGGTGAGAAAGTCGGACTTATTAAGGTACGTCTTTACCGTCCATGGTCTTCAGAGGCTCTTCTTAATGCTATTCCAAAGACTGCAAAGAAGATCGCTGTATTAGACCGTACAAAAGAGCCAGGATCACTTGGTGAGCCATTATACTTAGACGTTGCTACAACACTTCGTGAAGCAGGAATGAACGATGTTGTATTAGTAGGCGGACGTTACGGATTAGGATCTAAGGATACACCACCTTCTTCAGTATTTGCTGTATATACAGAGCTTGAGAAGGATGCTCCTAAGCACAGATTTACAATTGGAATCGTGGATGATGTTACAAATCTTTCACTTCCAGAGGTTAAGCCAGCTCCTATCACATCTGCACCTGGTACAAAAGAGTGCAAATTCTGGGGTCTCGGCGGAGATGGTACTGTAGGTGCTAACAAGAACTCTACAAAGATCATCGGTGACCACACAGACAAATACATCCAGGCATACTTCCAGTATGACTCAAAGAAGACTGGTGGTGTTACAATTTCTCACTTGAGATTTGGTGACAACCCAATCAGAAGCCCATACTACATCAACCAGGCTGACTTCGTAGCATGCCACAACCCTGCATACGTTATCCAGGGCATGAAGATGGTTCAGGATGTTAAGCCGGGCGGAGTATTCATGATCAACTGCCAGTGGTCAGATGAAGAGCTTGCTCATCACCTCAACGCTGACGCTAAGAAATATATCGCTGACAACAACATTCAGCTTTACACAATCAACGCTATCGACAAGGCTATCGAGATCGGAATGGGTAAGAGAACTAACACAATTCTCCAGTCTGCATTCTTCAAGCTTGCAGATGTAATGCCTATCGACAAGGCTGTTGAGTACATGAAAGCTGCTGCTAAGAAGTCATACTCAAAGAAGGGTGACGCAGTCGTAGAGATGAACTACAAGGCTATCGATGCCGGTGTTGACGCTGTACATAAGGTAGAGGTTCCAGAGTCTTGGAAGAATCCAGAGGCAGATGCTCCTAAGGCAGAGCGCACAGGACGTCCAGAGGTTGTTAAGCTTGTTAACGAGCTTCTTGATCCAATCGCTAAGATGGATGGAGACAGCCTTCCAGTTTCAGCATTCGCTGACAAGGCAGACGGACAGTATGTAACAGGTGCTTCTGCATACGAGAAGAGAGGAACAGCCGTTACAGTTCCACAGTGGGATCCAGAGAAGTGTATCCAGTGTAACAACTGTGCATTTGTATGTTCTCACGCTACAATTCGTCCATTCTTACTTACAGATGACGAAGTAAAGGCAGCTCCTGACAACATGAAGGTTGCTGATATGAAGCCAAAGGCAGGCGCTTACAAGTATACAATGAGCGTATCTCCACTTGACTGTATGGGATGTGGTGAGTGTATCACAGTTTGTCCTACAGCAGCTATCTCAATGCAGCCACAGGAGTCTCAGGCAGCAGAGCAGCCAGTATTTGATTACTTAGTAGCTAACGTTTCTAAGAAGACAGATGCAGGAATGGTTGATACAACACCTAAGGGATCACAGTTCAACCAGCCACTCCTTGAGTTCTCAGGCTCATGTGCAGGATGTGCTGAGACATCTTACGCTAGACTTATTACACAGCTCTTCGGTGAGCAGATGTACATCTCTAACGCAACAGGATGTTCTTCTATCTGGGGTAACCCGGCAGCTACATCACCATACACAGTAAATATCAACTCTAAGAAGGGACCAGCTTGGTCTAACTCACTCTTCGAGGATAATGCTGAGCATGGTTTAGGTATGGAAGTTGGACAGAGATATCTCCGTGACCAGGCTATCGAGCTTGTTAAAGAGATTGCTGCATCAGACAAGGCTACAGCTGAGTTCAAGGCAGCAGCAGATAAGTTCCTTGAGACAAAGGATGACACAAAGGCAAATGTTGAGCCAACAACAGCTCTTATCGCAGAGTTAGAGAAGGCAGCAGCAGCCGGATGTGAGAAATCTAAAGAAGTACTTGCTAAGAAGGATTACCTCGGAAAGAAATCTGTATGGATCTTCGGTGGTGACGGATGGGCATATGATATCGGTTTCGGTGGATTAGACCATGTACTTGCTTCTGGTGAGAACGTAAACGTAATGGTATTCGATACAGAGATGTACTCTAACACAGGTGGACAGGCTTCTAAGGCTTCTAACATCGGTGAGGTATGTCAGTTCGCAGCAGCTGGTAAAGAGACAAGCAAGAAGTCACTTTCAGAGATCGCTATGAGCTACGGATATGTATACGTTGCACAGATCGCTCTTGGAGCAAACCCAGCACAGGCTGTTAAGGCTATTACAGAGGCTGAGGCTTATCCGGGACCATCACTTATCATCGGATACGCACCTTGCGAGCTTCACGGTATCGCTAAGGGTGGTATGAACCACTGCCAGGATGAGATGAAGAAGGCTGTTAAGGCTGGATACTGGAATCTCTTCTCATTCAACCCTGCACTCAAGGCTGAAGGAAAGAATCCATTCACTCTTACATCAAAGGCCGGCGACGGATCTTACCAGGAGTTCCTTAACAACGAGGCACGTTATACTCGTCTTATCAAGCCATTCCCAGAGAGAGCAGAGAAACTCTTTGCTAAGTCTGAGGAGACAGCTAAGGCACGTTATACACACCTTGAGAAACTCGTTAAATTATACGGAGAGGACTAATTCATTAGTCACAGTATATATTTTATCCCACAGGGCATATGCTCTGTGGGATTTTTGCTTATTATCCTGTGATTACCCTATATTTCGTGGTTTTTGTTTACAAATACAACATGTAATGGTACAATACTTACGTTAATGGTATTTAATGGAACCATCGGAGGGATACGAATGTCAGGCATATTTGATAGACGTGCAAAAAGATTTATATCGACAGAACAAGCGGAGCGGGCAGTACCTTCAAGAACAGTAATGGCATCCCGTGTAGCAAGAGACGATGTGAATCGTAGTGAAAGAGTGCAGAAAAAAGAGAATAATATACAAATGGATAAAGATGATTTTTTGTTAACACAAATTGATGAGTTTCGTGAAAAGGCAAAACGTCTTCAGGAGATGCTTAATACAAAAGAATCAAAAGCTGAGGAGCTTTCAGTCATAGTTGAGGAGAGGGAAGCTAAGGCAGAGGAGCTGCAGCAGATACTTGACGAGAGACAGGAAAAAGCCGATGGAATCACTGCACAGGTTGCTAAGCAGATAGATGTGCTTATAGAAAGTGTTCATGAAAAGATGGCTGAGATAGAGCAATCTATGAATGCAGGCATGGACAGCTTAGGCCGTCAGGTAAGCTCAGATATGGATAATCTTGGTAGTTCGGTATCCGGACAGATTGGAAATCTCGGACAGTCACTTGGCACTGAGATATCAGGTATCAGCCAGAATATAGGCCAGAGTCTTGATTTGGGTGACACATTAGAGCAGACAAGGCGTATCACAGAGGAGGGCACAGCAGCAGTTACATCAGCGGTAAATGAGGCGAATGCCCATATGCTTCAGTCGCTTAAAGAGCTTAATGATCAGCTTGTTTCGATAAAGGCGGAGTTGGCTGACAAGGTGCATACAGAGAATGTTAAGTGCTTCAGGAATATTCAGGATCTCTTTAAGGTAATGGGAGACAAGGTGGACACAGTGTCAGAGCTTGAGAAGCAGGTAGGAACAACAAAGACTTTTGCAGTCATCTCTACTGTGCTGGCTATTATCAATACATTTGGCTTTGTTGTAATCGCATTGTATATACTCGGGTTCTTTGGTTCGATTTTTTAATAAATATTATTGTAATAGGGTGGTGCAGTTCCCGGTTAGGGAGTTGCACCATATTTTGACATTTTATAAGGCAGACAGAGAGGAAAACTAAATGGCAAAAAAGATTGTAAGAGTTGTTGGACATAAAAATCCTGACACAGATTCTATCTGTGCAGCAATAGCGTATGCAAACCTTAAATCACATACAGATGATACAATGGAATACATACCAATGAGAGCAGGCAGCATCAGTGCAGAGACAGCATTTGTGCTGGATTATTTTAAGGCCGATACGCCTGCCCTTTTAAAGGATGTTGGCACACAGATAAAGGATATACATATCAGAAGGACTGAGGGTGTCAGCAGTAATCTATCCATGAAAAAAGCATGGGAGATGATGAAGATACTCAATGTAGTCACTCTTCCGGTTGTCAATAAGAAGGACAAGCTTGAAGGGCTTATTGTGACAGGTGATATAGCAAAGTCATATATGGATGTGTATGACAATTCTATCCTGGCAAAGGCGAGGACCCAGTACAGGAATATTGTAGAGACGCTGGATGGCAAGATAGTTGCAGGCAATGAGCATGGCTATTTTGTGAAAGGAAAGGTTATAGTCGGAGCAGGTACACCTGATACCATAAAGGGCAATGTGGCTGAGGATGATCTGGTCATCATATCAGACCGTGAGGAGTCACAGCTTATATGTATTGAGGCAAACTGCAGCTGTATCATTGTGACAAGTGGCTTCGATATATCGAAGGATGTCATAAATGCTGCAAACGCTAAGGATGTGGTAGTGATAAGTACACCATATGACACGTTTACCACATCGCGTCTGATAAACCAGAGTATGCCGATAAAATCATTTATGACAAGGGAAAATCTTATTCATTTTGATTTGGATGATTATGTGGATGATGTGCGTGATACTGTTTCAAAAATCCGACACAGGGATTTCCCAATACTTGACGAAAACCAAAATTACGTGGGTATGTTTTCACGCAGAAATTTAATGAATGCAAGGAAAAAACAGGTGATACTTGTGGATCATAATGAGACCTCACAGGCAGTGGCCAACATTGATGAGGCAGAGATTCTTGAGATAATCGATCATCATCGAATTGGTTCTCTTGAGACAATAGGACCTGTGTATTTCAGAAACCAGCCGCTTGGATGTACCGGAACCATCATCTATCAGATGTATATGGAAAAGGGTGTGGAGGTTACTCCTCAGATGGCGGGGCTTATGTGCGCTGCAATACTCTCTGACACACTAGTGTTCCGTTCGCCTACATGTACCCAGGTTGATAAATCTACAGCACTTATCCTAGCGGAGATTGCGCAGATAGATGTAGAAGAGTTTGCCAAGAAAATGTTCGAGGCAGGCAGTAACTTTGCTAACAAGACAGAAGAGGAAATATTAAATCAGGATTTTAAAATCTTTCATTCAGGGGATTATACGTTTGGAGTATCGCAGATTTCTGCTCTTTCGAGGACAGAGCTCGATAAGGTACAGGCAAGAGTGGTGCCTCTGCTTGACAAGATGCAGGTGGAAAAACAGCTTGATATGCTCTTTGTTATGCTCACGGATATACTTAATGAGTCTACATATCTCATCTACAGTGGTGCAGAGGCAGCATCAATAGCAGCTTCAGCATACAATCTGCCGCAGAGCAGGGATGGAATTATGCTTAAGGGAGTAGTATCGCGTAAGAAGCAGCTCATACCTGAGCTTATAAATGTGATTAATGAGAGATAATGCAGCACTAAAAATAATTAAAAGCTTCCTGTGATATATCGTGAAACTTTTATGTATTTGTAGGGGTAGAATGGAATTGCTTGCGGTATGCACGGATAAATGAGGAATAGCTTCCGAATCCACAGGCATCGCAGGCGGCAGACACACTGCTTCCGTCGCGAATCATATCGCGGGCGAGCAGCAGACGCTTTGTTGTGATATATGAACCTATGGTGCAGCCGGTTTCTTCCTTGAAGGTGTGCATCAGGTGATACCTGCTCATATAGAATTTATCTGCCAGTTCATCAATACTTATACGGTTTGTTAAATTCTTATTTAAGAAATCCAAAATCTCTACAATTTTTTTGTTTGAGGAAAATGTGTTAATATATTCTATACCGCCATGCAGGGTGATACGATTGAGCTGTATCAGAAACTCTAAAAACAGGAGCTTCTGGTACAGCTCATTTGCGTATTCATTGGTTTCTCTAAGTGTAGAGTCTAGTCCCCTGATCGTATCAGCCAGACGGCTGCCCTTGGTCGCAGCGAGTCTTAGTACATGTGACTGGTTAGCATAGGCCTGCTTGAAACAGCATGCCAGATCATAGCCTTTGCTCACATAATCGTCAATAAGCTGCGGTGACACATATATAATGATTCTTTCATAAATTGAATCGTCATTTAATATTGGCTTATGAACCTCACCGGCATTGACAAGCACGATATCATGTTCTTTGAGCTCATAGCTGCGGCCCTCAATGCAGTAGGATACATTGCCGTGCAGATGAATCAGAATTTTGTGGAAATCATGGTAATGGAAATCTATATTTAGCTTGTGTTCATCTCTTAGATGAAATATTTTAAAAGGCTCCGTCAGGTAGCCTGCTTTTGTATAAGTTGAATCCATGATATGCTCCTTTGATAATAAGATGTTACTATAAGCATAATCTATGCTTAATTGTAATCCAAGATTCCATACCAGCTATCTTGGATAAGTGTAAAAGTT
>OLJB01001155.1_pt1 | contig 13490 bp, 6 predicted proteins | sample 1601391 | NCBI WGS metagenome assembly OLJB01 (sample SAMN01915215, study PRJEB22387) | human gut metagenome | isolation source: stool | host: Homo sapiens | place: USA | reverse complement strand
GCAGTCGTTTTGGATAACGATAAAACTTATAATAGAAATAATGGAACACAGATTTCTTCATTAAATTTACATAATAATAGTGTTTGGTACCAGAGTCAATCTGAAAGTGAATGGGAATATCTGGATGATAAAAAAGTATATTTTGTTTATACAGAAATGTTATCAGAAGTTGAAACGGTGGACAGCGCATCTAAGGGAATCAAGATTAAAATGATAGACTTGGCATCAGACTCGCAAAATTCCTCTCTTACAAATGGAAACACTTCGATTAGCTTAGGTGGCGGTTACGGTAATGGAACTATTAAAAAGAACTTGCTGGAAAGACGTTTGGGGACAGATGGTTATCCGATAGCAAAAAATGGTGCAAAAAGTCTGTCTGGCTTATTTAGTGGGGCAACAGAAACAAACAACTTATTTATCAAGATTATCTATGCTAATACAGGATACTATGAATACAGTAGTTTTGAAAATTATGCCTATTTAGATACCAGCAGTTCGGGTTCAACAAAGGATTTTAAGGTATATAAGCAGATAGGAACACCTACAAATGAGGATAAGTATTTTTATAAACGTGGTAATTTCATGCCGTATAATTCCATCAGTGCTGGCCGTTTTTCAACCAATAAAAATTTGTATGATGAAGACGGAAAGGCCTTGACAGATACTGCTCCAAGAAAAGAAGAAAAGTTATATCTGGTAAACGGAACTCCAAATTACTATTTTGGAATGGAAGTATCAGCCAACTTTGTTCAGCAGAAGAATGGACAGGTCACAGAAAATGGACAAAAAGAGCCAATGGTCTATGAATTCAACGGCGATGATGATATGTGGGTTTTTATAGATGGGACATTAGTTCTTGATATTGGTGGTATTCACGATGCACATTCCGGTAAGATTAACTTTGCAACGGGTATAGTTTCATGGAAAGATTGTGTGACAGGTGGAACACCAGCGGAATCTACTACCACGATTAAGGAATTATTTAAAGAGGCAGGTTACTTCCCAGATGGAACTGCATGGAATGATAATAAAGTTAGTGATTATTTCAAAGGAGATACTTTCAAAGATTATTCCAGCCATACGATGCGTATGTTTTACTTTGAGAGAGGCGCAGGTGCTTCTAATCTTCATATGAAGTTTAATCTTCCGGTTGTTCCAGAGGGTTCGATTGAAGTAAAGAAAGAACTTTCCAATACTGATAAAGAGAAATATGCAAATGTTAAGTTTAAATTTAAAGTATATGCACAGAAATCTAAAGGGGATGAAACATTTGAAGAAAATACTTATGAGGTACTAAAAGCAGCAAAGATGGCGGATGGTATTGATGTAACTTTCGATGATGATGGAGCATTTTATTTAAAACCAGGGCAAAAAGCGACATTTTCTGGATTAAAGGATAATCAAAAATATTATGTCGAGGAAATCGGTGTAAAGTCAGAAGAGTACGATGACATAAAAATTAATGATGTCACTTATAGAGAGTATAAGGAGAATGAATCTGAGAAAGAAAAAGAAGTCAGAGATATCCGTACTTCTAAAGAAGTAGCTGAGAATCGAAGATTAGTTGTATTCACAAATAATTGTTCTGCAGCCAATAAAAGAGAGCTGCGTATAACCAAAGCGATGCAGGAAGGGCAGATGCCAGACGGTACGTTTAGCTTTGAGATCTACTTAACAAGTACGGAAGGAAAATTGGTTCCATATGTAGGCCCATATTATTTATATTGTGTAAATGATAGAGGGGAGAATAAGACGGAGACAATTTACTATAAGAATGAGAATGGAAAATTAAGAGCGTTGGAGTCTGGAAAGGTGGAAGTAGCAGGAGATACAGACTCTACTGGTAAGGTTGCAGGGATTCCTGTAGGATATACCGTCAGCATAACGCAGATTCTTTCTGGCACAAAGTTTAAGATTAAAGAGATAGGTCTGAATAATCAGGAATACAAAGTGCCAACGATAACAGTAAGTGGGTGTAAAGATGCGGATACATCTAAGGAGTATACTGCAGCGGGAACGATTGAATTAGGAAAGGATGCTTCTGTACTTGTTACAAATCGTAAAAATTATAAAGTGATAAAGGCAGAAAAACAGTGGAAAGATTCTAAAAAATCGGATGGAACAGGAGAGGAGAATTCTGATTTTCCTGATTTAGAAGATGATTTAAAACCAGAAAGCACAATATTAGGATTATATTATCAAAATGCTGCTCAGCCAGAACAAGCGAAACAAGTAAATGCGACAGATTCGACCAATCAATGGACCTGTGAATTTGAAGTTCCAGGTAATCATAATCTTTCGGATTATAGAGTAAGAGAGGTTGTGAAAAAAGGGGAAAATAATTACAATCTAGTAGATAGCGAAGAATATATTAAGCTTGGAGATTATATTTATCAGGTAACTTATTCAGAAAAAACGGAGATTACGGAAGGAATAGAAGAAAAGACCGTTTCGGTTGTTAACACATTACAAAGAGGAAGTATCGAGATTACAAAGAATAATGCCAATAAAGAAAAACTTGGTGGTGCAGAATTTAAGATAACAGGACTAGGTAATTATGAACAAACTGTTACGACACCATCAGGAGGAGAGAATAAAGGTGTTATCACTATTTCTGACTTACTTCCAGGAGAATATGTAATAACAGAAACAAAGGCGCCAGCAAATTATAACTTATTAGTGAATCCAATTACTGCTGTAGTAGGAACGACAGAGGGAGAAAGTACAAACTCTGGATATACAGTAGTAGGAGATGAGAATACATATTATTATGATTTGAAAATGGAGATAACCAACAACAAACTCTTCGATATGCCAGCAGCCGGCGGAGGCTTCCGCGCTACAATCTTCGGTGTTGTGATAATGATCATAGCCGGAGGCTGGTATGGTATTCGTAAGAGAAAAAGAACCATATAAACCTTTACATCATCTTTGATTTTAATATAATGGGGCTCATCTGCCCCATATATATAAAGGATGCTCGGAAACAAATAGCTTATATTTCAGAAAATAACAAAGAAAGCGGGGAACGAATATGAAGAAGTTATGGAAGAAATTATTAGCAATTACAACAGCAGTGATGATGGTGGTTATATTGCTTCCGGCGATGGCGAATGCGGATGTAGCGAGTGGAAAGGGAACAGTAGAAATTATAAAGAATGGTGAGACTGAAAGCGAATATCTATCAGGTGCAAAATTTTCTTTTTATAAAATTGCATCTATTACGAACACAGAAGGGAAAGGCTGGGAGTATACGGTAGAAAGTGGTTATCAAACGGTATTAGATGATGATGGAACAGCTAAGAATTTAAATAACCTTCCATCTTCTGTATGGGAATCTAAGATTGATGATTTAGCTGATATTACGAATGTTGCTACGACAGCAATCAGTGCAGCTTCTAACAAAGATAATAACGGTTCTACAGGAAAAACAGAACTTCCATTAGGTGTCTATCTTGTAAAAGAAACAGAAACTCCAAAGAACTATGTGGCAAGTAAGCCATTTATTGTATCTGTACCATCAACAAATAATTATGATAAAAATAATACTGAAGAAAATGCAGAAGGCACAAGTTTTGTTTATGATATCGTAGCGCAGCCAAAGAATAGCAAGATGTCTGTAGAAAAAGAAATTATTACTACAGATAAGACAGCATATATTGGTGGATACGTTGAATATAAGATTAAGACACAAGTTCCAAAGTATGGAACAGAGTATAAAGATCCTATATTTAATATTTATGATAAAATGAGTGATGGATTATCTTTTGTAAATGATGGATCTCATACATTGAAAGTAACTGTAGGAACTGCAGAAATTAATAAAGGTACAGGTACTTATGAATTAGTTACAACAGGATTAGCAGATAAAACATTTGAGATTCGCTTTAAAAAAGCTTTCTTAGAAAACAAAGATTATCAAGGTAAAAATGTTGAAGTAACTTACTATGCACAGGTAAATGAAAATGCAGTATATATTAATACAAATACAGCAGGTATTACCTATCAAAATAAACCAGGCGAGACAGTTGATTCTGCTACAACAGAGAAAAAGGTTTACACCTATGGTATTGACTTGACTAAGACTGGTGATAAAACAACAGATAGCGATGGTTTAGATGGAGCAAACTTTACCTTAACAGCAATAAATGGTCAGATGATTAATCTTATGGTTAATGGTACTAAAGTCGAGATTAATGGAGAGACAACAAAAGAATTTGAAACAATAACAGTAGAAAATAATAAAGGTAAATTAATTATTAAAGGCTTGAGGGCTGGTACATATACTTTACAGGAAACAAAATCTCCAAAAGGATATAGTCTGGCGAAAAACCCTATCACAATCGTAATTACAGCTAATGAAGATGGAAGTTTAAAAGATGCAACTGTAGATGGAACTTCAGTTAAAGAAAATGTGGAAAATGGTGTGGTTCCAGTTGGTCTTCAGAACAGGAGCGGTTTCAACCTCCCAGCAACCGGTGGCATGGGTACCTACCTCTTCACAATCGGCGGTCTTGTAATCATGGCAGGTGCAGTACTTCTTCTTATTACTTCTAAGAAAAAAAGAGCATAATAACGGGAGAGCTTAAGAAGTCTTGAAAAAAGAAGAAGGCAAGACATATTAATTAAGGTAAAATATAGTAAGTTGTCTTTAGATAATGATAATGCCGAAAGGCAGCTTATGGGGAAGTCTCATATGACTTCCCCATGATTACAACAAGGTGGGAACAGGATGAAACAAAAGATTATAAATATAGCATTATGCCTGTTCTTTTTGGCAGGATTAAGTATTACGCTGTATCCGGTGTTTAGTGACTGGTATATTAGTCGGCATCAGGGGCAGGTGGTTGATAATTATGATAAGAAAGCAGCACAGATGTCGCAAAAAGAAATTAATAAGGCACTGGAGAAGGCAAGAGAATATAATAGGAAGCTTCTTGGGAATGTTGTGTTGACAGATCCATTTGATCCAGATGCAGTGGAGAGGCAGAATGAAGATTACGATAATTTGTTAAATATCGCAGGTGATGGTGTCATGGGAGCGGTAGAGATACCGTCCATTGACGTGTACCTGCCAATTTATCATGGAACAGATAGTAAGGCATTAGAAAAAGGAGCAGGACATCTTGAAAATAGTTCTTTTCCTGTAGGAGGAAAGGGAATCCATTCAATTATTTCGGCACATACCGGTTTGCCGTCTGCAAAAATGTTTGATAATATCACAGAAGTAAAGGAAGGGGACATCTTTTACATCCATGTATTAAATCGCATACTGGCTTATGAAGTGAATCAGATTAAGGTTGTTTTGCCGGAGAATATATCTGATCTGTTAATTAATAGAAATAAAGACTATGTAACATTAGTAACATGTACTCCATACGGAATTAACAGTCACAGACTTCTTGTACGCGGAGAGAGAGTTCCGTATAAGGAAGCAAAAAAGAAGGAAAAAACAAAGAAAAAAAGTAATTCTATGTGGAAAGCGTATGCTCTTGTAATCGTACTTGCAGTTGTTTTAATAATTTTATTATGGTATTACTTCCACATAAAATCAAGCTCGAAAAAGAAGCAAAGGAAAAAGAAACAAAGGAAAAAACAGGTTAGGCGAAATGAAAAGTAAGATATTAGGAATGCTGATCATCCTGCTTTTTGCAGCAGGATATGTCACATTGAATTATCCGGTATTTGGGACATTATATAATCAGATTCATGAGGGAAAAGTCATTGAGTCTTACGATCATACTGTTCATACGATGGATAAAGAAAGACGTAAGAAGTATTTGGAAGAAGCACAGGCGTATAATATAATGTTAGCCAAGGAGAATCCGCAGCTTTTGGATGCATTTTCGCAGGAGGCAAAGAAGTCAGACAGTGTATATAATCGCGTATTGAATATGGAAGAAAGCGGTGTTATGGGAGCGTTGGAGATTCCTAAGATTTCTCTTTATCTTCCGATTTATCATGGGACATCACAGGAAGTATTGGAAAAAGGAATCGGACATCTGGAAGGTTCTTCCATACCCATTGGTGGAAAGAATACGCATGCGGTTTTAACAGGGCATCGGGGATTGCCGAGTGCAGAACTTTTTTCTAATTTAGATCAGTTGGAAAGAGATGATGAATTTTATATTCATATCCTCGGAGAAACATTAGCATACAAAGTGTTTCATGTAGAAACAGTGAAGCCGGAAGAAACAGGACATCTTGCGATTGCGAGAGGCAGGGACAGGATAACGTTAGTAACCTGCACGCCTTATGGGATTAACACCCACCGCTTATTAGTTCATGCAAAGAGAGTACCTTATAAAGAAAAGGAGCATACGAATTCCCAGAAGGATACTTTATGGAAGTGGCTGATGAAGCAGAAAGTATTTTTGATTTCTACGGATGTATTAGTATTTTTTATTATTTACTTCCTGATTCGCTGTTTTTGGCAAAGAAATGTGAAGAAGCGCAGGCGGAAGAAGAATATAACATAAAGTAATCATCATTAAAGGAGGCAAAAGAATGAAATCAAACTTGAGGAAGAAGTGCTGTAGATATCTTATAACATTTTTATCTGCGATTGCAGTAACAGCCGGTCTGTTGATTCCAGCTCAGATTAAAGCAGCAGATAGTTACGATAAAGACAAAAAAGGAAGTATCACAATTAATTTAGATGATGTAAAGTTAGATGACACAGTAACGAACAAAGAAGGGGTATCGGTTAGTGTGTATCAGATTGCATCTATCAATCATGATAGAATAAATATTTCTTTTGATATTAATAGTTCCTTATCGTCTACGGGTGTGGATGTGAATGATATTACGACAAGTGATAAGAATTTAAATGCAGCCAAAAAGCTTTCAGCAACAATTGGAAAGTCCGGTATTACAGCAACAACAAAGAAGACAGACAGGAATGGTAAAGTGAGTTTTACAAATCTGCCACAGGGAATGTATCTTGTGGAAGAAGCGGATGGAGCTTCTTATGGAACATTTTCTCCGTTTTTAGTTGCGATTCCATATATGGAAGATGGAGAAAACTGGATTTATGATGTGGTAACTTATACGAAAGGTGTAAGCAATAAACAGGGATCTTTGGAAGTGACGAAGTATTTAGCTTATATGAATCCGGACACAGGGAAGCTTCTTTATCTGCAGGCACCGGATGCAAGCTATTATGTTGGTTTGTTCTGTGATGCGGACGGAACGATTCCGTGTCGTAAAGATTATGTGAAAGAATTAAAGTTTAAGGGAACGAGCAGTTCGACAGTAAAGTATGATAATCTTCCAGATGGAACATACTATGTATTTGAAACAGATGAAAATGGAAAACCATATATTATGGGAGATAGTCATACGGATCAGTATGACAGAACATATAAATGCGTGATAGGAGACGGAAAGAATAATTCTACAGATAATAAGATACAGCTTGAGGGGCATCCGAAGGCAAATCTGAAGATTTGTAATATGTTTGCCGAAATTCCGGATGAGTTCTTAGTTGAGGCAGAGCTTTCTATTAAGAAAAATGTCGTAAAGAATGGTCAGCAGACAACAACGAATGATACATTTTATGCATCTGTCTATGAACAGACAGGCACTTCTGATAATTTAAGCCAGACCTTAATCCAGACGGTACAGTTAAAACAGAATGATACAGTAACAGTAGCGCTTCCGGTAGATGCAGATACAAGTAAGACAAAGACATTTGTTATTGAAGAAACAGATGCAAACGGTAATGCGCTTGATTCCGATAATTTTGCTTATGAGATCAGTGGAGAGGGTAATGTAGAACTTTCTATGGAGAATACAAAAGGAAGTATTACTCTTACGAATACGATCAAAGAAGAAGAGAGTGAATCTTCTTCTGAGGAAGAGACAACATCTACGGAGAAAGAAAAAGAAAAGCATACGCCAAATACAACATCAAGGACATCAACTGGTGGAAAGACCGGTGATACAACACCAATCAAGACATGGATTATTATTGGAGTAGTTGCAGCAGCAGTTATTATTTTCCTTATAATAAGAAAAAAGAAAAGTGAATAAAATTTGAGTTATCCTGTGGTATGTGGTACAGATAGATAATGTTCCTATATTTTGGCAGGAGGATAATAGAGAAGGGATTGTACTTTTTGGGGTACAATCCTTTTTTGTAAAGAAAAGTTTACAAGAATAACAAAGGAAGTTGACATGTATCAATTATACTTTTTGTAGTTTTACTACAAAGGGGGCGTAAGGAATGATATATAGAAGAGATACAGGCGGCATTTCCTAAACTTCGAAAGTCAGAGCAAAAATATGTTGAGAAGATGGAGAAGAAGACATTAAATCAGAACAAATATTTGGATTTTGGTATGTACATTTGTTCGTATATTTGATATAATCGGAAGCATACTACGATGAAGAGGGAGGTAAGATGCTTCATGGATCATTTTGAATTAGTGTCTGAGTTTGCGCCGACCGGTGATCAGCCGCAGGCAATCGAACAACTGGTAGAAGGGTTTAAAGAAGGGAATCAGTTTGAGACTTTGCTTGGTGTTACCGGTTCCGGTAAGACATTTACTATGGCGAATGTTATTGCACAGTTGAATAAGCCGACGTTGATCTTAGCGCATAATAAGACACTGGCAGCACAGCTTTACAGTGAGTTTAAGGCATTTTTTCCGCATAATGCAGTGGAGTATTTTGTCTCCTATTATGATTATTATCAGCCGGAAGCCTATGTTCCTTCTACAGATACGTATATAGAGAAGGATTCTTCGATTAATGATGAGATTGATAAGCTGCGTCATAGTGCGACAGCGGCTTTGATCGAGCGGAAGGATGTTATTGTTGTTTCTTCTGTTTCCTGTATTTATGGAATCGGTAGTAAGAATGATTATGCGAAGATGATGATCTCACTGCGTCCGGGGATGGAGATTGACAGGGATGAAGTTGTCCGTCGGCTGATTGATATTCAGTATGTACGTAATGAACTTGATTTTAAGAGAGGAAGTTTTCGTGTACGCGGAGATGTACTGGAGGTTGTTCCTGTTTCTACTTTTGAGGATGCGATTCATATTGAATTTTTTGGTGATGAGATTGATCGGATCATGCAGGTAGATGTACTGACAGGTGAGATTAAGGCAAGTCTTAATTTTGCGGCGATTTTCCCGGCTTCTCATTATGTTGTGCCACAAGAGCAGATTGAACGTGCGGTGAAGACGATTAAGGAAGAACTCGATGAAAGAGTAGAGTATTTTAAGGAGAATGACCAGCTTTTGGAGGCACAGCGGATTTCCGAGCGGACGAACTTTGATATGGAGATGCTGAAGGAGACTGGTTTTTGTTCTGGAATTGAGAATTATTCCAGACATCTTACCGGATTAGAGCCTGGGAAGGCGCCATATACGCTGATCGATTTCTTTGGGGATGACTTCCTTATGATCGTGGATGAGTCCCATATCACGATTCCGCAGGTAAGAGGGATGTATGCCGGGGACCGTTCCAGAAAGCAGACATTAGTTGATTTTGGATTCCGTTTGCCATCTGCTCTTGATAACCGTCCGCTTAATTTTGATGAATTTGAAGAACGAATTGATCAGATGCTATTTGTTTCTGCGACACCGAATGTTTACGAAGGGGAGCATGAGATGCTTCGTGCGGAGCAGATTATCCGTCCGACAGGTCTTCTTGATCCGCCAATCGATGTTCGTCCGGTGGAGGGGCAGATTGATGATCTGATCAGTGAGATTAACAAGGAAGTAGAGAAGAAGCATAAGGTCCTGGTGACTACTTTAACGAAACGGATGGCAGAAGACCTGACCGCCTATATGAAGGAACTCGATATTCGTGTCAAGTATCTACATTCTGATATTGATACGTTAGAGCGAATTGAGATTGTACGAGATCTGCGGATGGATGTATTTGATGTTCTTGTGGGAATCAATCTTTTAAGAGAGGGTCTCGATATTCCGGAAGTGACACTTATCGCGATTCTTGATGCGGATAAAGAGGGATTTTTGCGTTCGGAAACTTCTCTTGTGCAGACGGTTGGTCGTGCTGCGAGAAACGCAGAAGGTCACGTTATTATGTATGGTGATACGATCACAGATTCTATGCGAGCGGCAATCACAGAGACAAAGCGCCGTCGTGAGATTCAGATGGCCTATAATGAGGAACATGGTATTACTCCGACAACGATTCGGAAGGCGGTACGTGATGTTATCTCAATTACGAATGACAGTGATGATAGCATGGATGGTATTGGTGGAAAGCATACAAAAGACAGTGCTTTAAAGAAAGACAGAGAATCTATGAACCGCAAAGAGCTTACGGAAATGATAGCAAAGCTCACGAAGAAGATGAATAAGGCAGCAGCTGAGCTGAACTTTGAAGAGGCAGCAGAGCTTCGAGATGAATTGAAGAAGTACAAGATCGCACTTAGAGATTATGAGGATTAATAGATTTTTGGTTTTAAGAGAGAGACATTTAATAGAGGTGCATTTGAAAGAGATATATCAGATGTGAGATAACTCCACCTCTGTAGGTGGAGAGCAAGAAAGTAGGGGCATTCTTGAATTAAGAGAGATGCATTTGATAAAGAGATATATCTAATTGGGAAAGGATAAAGTGAATGAGTGAAAAGAAGGAGTACATTCGTATTCGAGGGGCGCGGGAGCACAACCTTAAGAATATTAATATAGATATACCAAGGAATGAATTTGTAGTACTGACAGGACTTTCGGGTTCCGGTAAGTCATCCCTGGCATTTGATACGATTTATGCGGAAGGACAGCGGCGATATATGGAGTCCCTTTCTTCTTATGCAAGACAGTTCTTAGGACAGATGGAGAAACCGGATGTAGACGATATTCAGGGGTTATCTCCTGCGATTTCAATCGATCAGAAGTCTACAAACCGGAATCCACGATCTACGGTTGGTACCGTAACGGAAATTTATGATTATTTGAGACTTCTTTATGCAAGAGTTGGAATTCCGCACTGTCCAAAGTGTGGGAAGGTCATTTCCAAGCAGACGGTAGACCAGATTGTAGATATTTTGATGAAGCTTCCGGACAGAACGAAGATTCAGCTGCTGGCACCGATTGTAAGAGGAAGAAAGGGCGAGCATGTCAAGATTTTAAAGGATGCGAAGAAGAGCGGCTATGTGCGTGTTCGCATTGACGGGAATCTTTATGATCTGTCGGAAGAGATTCAGTTAGAGAAGAATAAGAAGCATAATATTGAAATTATCGTAGACCGCCTTATGATAAAGGAAGGAATTGAGAATCGTCTGACAGATTCGATCGAAACAGTAATGAAGCTTACTGGAGGAATTCTTCTTGTTGATGTCGTTGGGAAAGAACAGCTGAACTTCAGTCAGAGTTTTTCCTGTCCGGACTGTGGAATCAGTATTGACGAGATTGAACCAAGAAGTTTTTCTTTTAATAATCCGTTTGGTGCCTGTCCGGTCTGTCATGGACTTGGTTTTAAGATGGAATTTGACATTGATCTTATGATTCCCGATAAAAAATTAAGCATCGCAGATGGAGCAATCACAGTGATGGGGTGGCAGTCCTGTACAGATGCCAAGAGTTACACAAGAGCGATTCTTGATGCATTAGCAAAAGAATATCATTTTGATCTAAATACATCATTTTGTGATCTGAGTCAGGAAGCACAGGATGTGATTATTCATGGAACCAATGGTCATGAAGTAAAGGTGTATTATAAAGGAAAGCGCGGAGAAGGTATATATGATGTTGCGTTTGAAGGGCTGATCCGTAACGTGCAGCGCCGCTACAGAGAGAATCATTCAGAACGCCAAAGAGCAGAGTATGAAAACTTTATGACGGTAACACCATGCGATAGTTGTCATGGGCAGCGTTTAAAGCCAGAGTCATTAGCAGTAACAGTAGGAGAGTACAACATCTCTGAGCTTACAAAGCTTTCTGTAAAGCGTTTGATTTCTTATTTTAATGAGATTCAGCTTACCGAAAGACAACAGTTGATCGGAAAGCAGGTATTAAGAGAAATACGTGGACGAATCGGCTTCCTGAATGATGTCGGTCTTGACTATTTAAGCCTTTCCCAGCCAACAGGAACCCTTTCTGGTGGAGAAGCACAGCGAATCCGTCTTGCAACCCAGATTGGTTCCGGACTTGTCGGTGTAGCATATATTCTTGATGAACCAAGTATCGGATTACATCAAAGAGATAATGATAAGCTTATTTCAGCCTTAAAGCGACTGCGTGACCTGGGGAATTCCCTCATTGTCGTAGAACATGATGAAGATACGATGCGAGAAGCAGATTGTATAGTGGACATCGGACCGTTAGCAGGCGAGAACGGTGGAGAGGTCGTTGCAATCGGAACGGCACAGGAACTGATGGATAATCCAAACTCGATTACCGGTGCCTACCTTAGCGGGAAAAGGAAGATTCCAGTTCCAGAAGTACGCAGACAGCCACAAGGCTATCTCACCGTAAAAGGCGCACAGGAAAATAATTTAAAGAATATCGATGTGAAGTTCCCATTAGGCGTATTTACCTGTGTCACAGGAGTCTCCGGCTCTGGAAAGAGTTCCCTTGTCAATGAGATTCTCTATAAGAAGCTTGCCTGTGTATTAAATCGGGCTCGGATTAAGCCAGGTAAACATAAAGAAATCGAAGGAACAGAACAGTTAGATAAGATTATCAATATCGATCAGTCTCCGATCGGTCGTACCCCTCGTTCTAATCCGGCAACCTATACAGGCGTGTTCGATCATATCCGGGAATTATTTGCCATGACAAAAGATGCCAAAGCAAGAGGATACGATAAAGGACGCTTCAGCTTCAATAAAAAGGGAGGCCGCTGTGAAGCCTGTGCCGGTGACGGTATTTTAAAGATTGAAATGCAGTTCCTTCCGGATGTATATGTCCCTTGTGAAGTTTGTCATGGAAAGCGGTATAACAGAGAAACATTAGAAGTAAAGTATAAGGGCAAGAATATCTTTGAAGTATTAGACATGAATGTCGATGAAGCCTGCGAATTCTTTGAGAGCGTACCATCAATCCGAAGAAAGATAGAAACATTGCGGGATGTAGGACTCTCCTATATTAAGTTAGGACAGCCATCCACGACCCTTTCCGGTGGAGAAGCACAGCGAGTAAAGCTTGCGACAGAATTAAGCCGTCAGAGCACCGGCAAGACCATTTACGTCTTAGATGAGCCAACAACAGGACTGCACTTTGCAGACGTTCATAAATTAGTAGATATCTTGCAGCGTTTAACAGAAGGTGGCAATACCGTTGTCGTCATAGAGCATAACTTAGAAGTAATCAAAACAGCGGATTACATCATAGATATGGGACCAGAAGGCGGCGAAGGCGGCGGAACGATGGTAACCTGCGGCACCCCGGAAGAAGTCGCAGACGAACCGAGATCCTATACGGGAAAGTACCTGAGGAAATATTTAAATACGAATTTGTAGATTTCGTATAGACGAAAAAAGAAATAATACCATATCCCATCTGCTC
>OLJB01001130.1_pt1 | contig 13630 bp, 10 predicted proteins | sample 1601391 | NCBI WGS metagenome assembly OLJB01 (sample SAMN01915215, study PRJEB22387) | human gut metagenome | isolation source: stool | host: Homo sapiens | place: USA | reverse complement strand
TGAAAAAAATATGAAGAACAGTGATGTTCTAACCGATTTTTTCAAACCATTTGAAGGATTAAATGCCGATTTCAGTCAAGCACCAGAAGGCCGTATTATTGCCATCAATGAAGGTAGATTAATGGACTTTCTTGAAGGATCTCCTGAACATAAATTCCTCTATGATGCTATTGATGAATACTTTTATAAAGGTGGAATCGCCAAACTTCCTGATGGCGTAATGATTATCAATTTGAATCTACGTTCAGTAACAGCAAAGGACGATAATGGCAACTCATTACTACGTAAACAGATCAAGGCTTTGACGTCTCCTCATCTGTGGAGCAAATGTAGAGCTTGCCCATTAGCGAGCAAATGTTTTATTAACTTTAACGTTAGCTCTTTTAATGATTCTGCCGTAGGAAACGAAATTATCACTCGTCTCGAATGGATTGTAAGAACCATAGTTTATAAACGAGAAGTTCACATTACTATGCGAGACTTGCGCTCCATGATAGCGTGGATGCTGACTCGCGATTATACTTGTGACCAAATACCAGCCCTCATTCAAAGAGAAGAAGACATAAAATCTAAACTTGAAGAAGCTTCAGATACTTATACAAAGGCTGTATTACAGCAAGAATACGAACAGATACGCCTTGAAGAGTGGCTTAGGTTATATTTTAATGTAACAGCACCAGAAAGTGTTTATTTCCCTCATTTACGATCAGAGGATAGAATCATTAAATTGTTGCGAGAAACAGATATTGCAAATGTTGCAATTCCAGATAAGGATAGAGATTTGTATTATCGTGACAAAAACGAACTTGATTATTTGGCTTTTGCCTCTCGTTCTACGACATCATTGTTAGATGAATTCAATTCATTGCTAACAATTAAGCCAAGTTATGATATGTCACCTAAGGAGATAGAGTTCTTAAAGATACGTCATCAAACCTTTATCAGACATCAGTACTTTGAGGGAAAAGTCGATTTCATGCAACGAATGCCATATCAATCTATCAAAGATTTCTATGGGATTCTTAACAGTAATGATACAAACTGGTTAGCTGAAAAAAAACGTTTGGCTTATGCCATCTCATGTAGTGAAGGTTGCTGGAATCCAAGAATTTCATCTCGACATCTGCTTCTTTCTTCATCAAGAGTGAATGACCCGAGTGGAAAGAGCTATCGAAGATTTCCACTAGAAGACTTTGACTTGATGGTAGATACAAATGAGCGTCTTACAAAGTTCCTTGAACATGAACATGACAATTTTGTTTTCAGATACAAAAAGAACCATTCTGTTCAACTTACTGTATCGCTAGATTTGTATGAAATGTTATACTACATCAAGAACGGATTTAGCCCTTCAATAAGCGATCTTAGAGGTCGTTTTATCGAGTTGCAGGTATTTAAGAACTTACTTGCAAGCGAAACCTATACAGAGGTCATCGTGACCAATAATGAGAAGTCTTATTATAAGATTTCTCTTGAAAGAAAAAATATGCAACTGATAGTTGAACCATTGAATACTGAGGAGGAATAAACCATGCAGATGCCTATAATAGACAAAAAAGAAAAAGCTTTCCGCGACCCATATATCTTTGCATCAGATGTAAAAGCTATTACGCTCGACAATGTTTTAGTGAATCTATTTATGCTCATGCGTAATAATGGAGCACGTATCAAGCTCATGTTAAAGTCAGGAATATTTCATGATATTAAATCTCTAAAGAAGTATTTCCAGATTTTAGAGGAGAAACATGATGTTTCCGGTTATTCAGAAAATCCTGAAGCAATAGAAAGCTGGCTAAGAAGTAGCCTTGTAAATATGGTATTTCGAGGCAAGGCAAAAGAGAATGTCGCTTCTATGCGTCCTCTTCATTTGGAAAGCTATAGAATACGCAATCAACGGCATACTCGTGACTATAACTCTGCAGACCAGTTATTCATCATGCTAAGTCTGCGTCCAGAAGTAATGAAGGCTCTCAAAGATTATCTTTCAATCGGCTGGGACAATGTAAGCCGGAAATTAGTTGATAGCTCAACGTTGGATGTGGATACCGCTGGTATTCTTCATTTGATTAAACTGGTTGAAATAGACACTAAAGCGTCATCATCACAAATAGTTATTAAACCATTGTTGGAAAAGCAGGCAAATCTTTTCTGTGATGATATAATGCGTCTCTTAGCATATCAGAATAGTATTCCACGCTCTGTATTTATTGAATATTTGCGCATATTAGTTGGATTCCACCTGTCTCTATATTTTCAGAAACTCATATATCTTTTGCCTAAAATGGTTGAAGAAGGTACGGTTGAAGTAGTGGACGATTGGAATCAAGTAGTAGATTTGACGGATAAACTTGAAAGTAGCGTAGCCCCTATTGCTTGTGCGGATATGAATAAGACTTTAAATGGATTGATTGATTATATCCGTGCATCCTACTCTATAAGAGTAATGCGCCGACTTGAGACTCCAAATGCAACTGTTGCAAAAGCTCTTTCAATGATAAAGAACCCAACTGTTGAAATTAATGCTGTAATAAAGGTGAAGCTGCTTAGTATTTTCAATAGGTATGGCGAAAATGCAAAAACGAATGAGGAACAACAGGATGCTGAACAAAATGTTAAGGATTTACAAGATTATCTTAGATATGAGGTAACCCCTCTTGATCAATATGTACAGTGTTTAATGAAAGTAGGTGCCGCATACCAATTAAAATTCTCTCGTGACTTTATTGATAAAGCTTCAATGAAGAATGAAGCATCTGCTTTGATTATTGATGGAAGAAGCCGCAAGCATCCAAGACGTGGAGCAATTGGATCAAAATTATTAGAAGTACTAGTGCAACTATTGGTTCTCGAACAAACACCTTCTGGAGAAATAGGGTCAAAACCTCTCAGTATTCGCCAACTTGCAAAAGAAATACGGGACAGATATGGTTTAATAATTGATGGCACAGATGAACCTCGATTTAAGGACGCCGACATTAAGACACATCTGGCATTTAAAGAAAACATGAACGCACTCAAAAACAAATTGCGACAAATTGGTTTCTACACGGATTTAAGTGATGCTTCTTCTTTACAGAAGATTCGTCCGAGGTATAAGTTCAACCATTAATAAAAGAAACAATGAATATAATAAAAGCATACTACGACCATATCCTTGACATATTCATGGAGGTATATGGCAAAAGCATAGAGTCTGCACAACCAGGTAATTGCATGAAAGTCACAAGTCTGTCTTTAGACATATTACGTGACTTGTATGCTCGTTTGTCTCTGCTTAACACCGAAACTCTATTCTATATACTAACAGAAGATCCCGATATGACGGGAGCAGAGTATATAACACCTACAAAGTTGATTGAACTCCGGAATGATTTAACAAAATCCATTTTAGTGCTCATACCTGTTAATAGCTCAACATCGGCTGAGGACTCTTATGGTAATGCTACTTTTAGGGAGTTAAGCATTTCAGACTTTGATGAAATACTATATAAGAAACTTCAAACACAATTATCTGGCAAACAAGCCATAAAAGAGGCATTAAATTATGCAGGAAAAGATCTTGACTGTACACTCCAGGATAAGATCAAATACCTACTGTATGTTATCTTAAATGGGGAAACAGACGAAGCAATTGGAAACGGGTTATATTTGCTAAACTTGCTTCCTGACTCCTCTTTAGTTTCAAAAAAAGAGTATATTCCTCAGTTTCTTGTCAAAAACGATGAATGTATATCTGTAATGGCTGATTATTCAATGGCTATTGCAGATAGGATTAGTTCAATTCCTGTAAAACCAGGAACAATTCAACAAGATGTAGCAAAATTTTTGCGTGAGAACAACTCACTAATTAACAGAAAGGACTTATGCGCACAAGTTTTGGAGAACTATCCTCAGTTGAATTTTTCTAATTGGTATAGCTATCTAAAGAACATTACAGAATTAGGTGTACTACATGTAACAAAAGTAGAATTAGGTGGTAAAGTCTTTCATCTTGACGGTGAAGACATAAAACTTAAAATGGAACCAAGTAAAGGAGCCAAAGTCAAACTACGAATCTACTTCTCCCCCAAACCCAGTGCTTATACCGAATTAAAGAAAGTAAAGATTGCCATCATGAATGGCGATGGCTTCTATAAAGAGACTGATGTTGTAACTAAAAAAATATCAGAAAACAACAAGGATTATCGTGACATAACATTTTCACTGAATAACGCCTTTGAGAACGGAACATATTTTTTCCATGTATATGCAGAAAACAATGACGGTACTGAGCTGAATGTATCAGACGCGTTTAGGGATGAAGCTATTCAACATGAATGGGAAAAGGTTAAAACAAGCGGTAATATAAGTAAGGAAGAGTTTCAACAGCAGACCAGACGACTGCTGACCTCTGACAGTGATACGTTCTTCTTGCAAGTCGTAAACGTTACGGATGAGCCTGAAGAAACAGGTACTCGTATGAAAATAAATAATGTACTTCAAGCTTATTTCCGCTATCGTATCGAACTCAATCGAAAAGGACAGGAACTCACAACCCCTCAAAGACAAGCAATAAATGACAAATCAGGGAAAACATCTGACGATGAATATAAGAGTTGGCAGTTTGCAACGCATATAAAAACATTTCAATTACGATATGATACAAACAACAACTATCAGATTCCACTCTCAATCAAGCTTCTTGAATTGGAAGAGACGATTCTAAAAAACAGCAAAAAGCTGGGTTATATTGATGCTATAATATCAGATAACTATACAGATGAGACCCTCAAATCAATAATTCTGAGAGAAATAGATGATTTACAAATACCTGAATCTCTTATTGAGAAAAGAGTGTCTTTATTTGAAAGCATTCTTAATTCAGCACCAGACAGAACTGGAGTAATTGAGACTTACGAAGTATTCAACCACATCGGCGACATAAAGGAGTATATTCATGAATATCATGCATGGCTAAAATCTCTTGATGAAAAGAATATAAGTCAGTCATTAGCCGTTCTCATACAAAGTATTGATACTGTTTCTCTTCAAATAGAGATGCCAGATGGCAGAATTGCTCATACAAAACTGCTGACACCTCTACATCCTATCAGACTGGGATGGTTAGTCAATATATATGAGCAATATGAAGAATGGGAAGCCAAAACTGCAGAAGATCCTCGCTACAGAAAGCCTGATGTTTGGTATAAGAAGCTGGACAACTTGTTCTATGGAGATTTACTTCAGGATGTTGCTCCATTAGTTATGCGCGACATTCATAATGAGGACTATCTCCAATATGTTGGTGAACTATGTTTTGGTTGGGGATTCTACGTTAATCCTCAGCAGTCTGGTGATGACACCTTCTCGACAGGATTTCGCCAGCTAAAAGCATATGTGTCCCAATTACTTAATATTGGTGTTCAGTATCGTATAGATTCTGATGTGAACAAGCAGATGGTTTACCGTCTGATTTGGAAGTATATAACACAGCATCCTTATACAAACAAGCTTATTATCAATATATTCAATGCCGGAGATGCAGCTGTTTTCGCTGACAACCTTGTTATGCTTGAACGTGATACCGCAAATACACCTTTTGATATTCATTACGAAATCAGGATGTTTTGCGATGATAAGCGCTTTCCGCAAGGAGAAGCATTAAGAGACTTATTAAATCCGGATACCCAAGTATCAGAAGAAGCAGAGAATTTTTCTCAGCCAGATGATAACAGGCTATTCCCAAAATTGCGTTTTTCGGTCAATAGCGTGGATGAATTTACCAATGACCCTAATAAATATCCGGCTCATCTGTCTTTCTTGGTAAATCCATTTCCAACAAAAGCATCGCTTAAACGCTCAAACACATGGCAACAGTCATTTTTCTTAAATGGCGTTATCACCCGTCCGATAATTCAAGTAGAAAAAGCGGAAAAGGGTTACATGTGGCATAGATATATCTCTGAAGCACCATTAGCAAATCCTGTATCAAATTTTTCTAATGAAACTCAGAAACTTTTTTCAACTCTTCAGTGGATAGTTGCAAACTCTATGACTACAGATCATGAAGTATCTGTACCATCGCTTACGCTAAGCATCAAAGATAAAAACTCCATCCTACTGTCATATGTGCATGATATTAGTGACTGGGTAATAACTTTTGATAAAAACATGGGACCGGAATTCTATGATATTCCATGCAAAGAAGGTGAAACTCCGTATCTTTTAGATTATCTTCCGAGTGTGGAGTTAAATGGTATATCATCATTCCTGACTTGCAGACCGACATCAGAAATAGAAGGATTATTAGTGCCTTATTTTAAGAACTTTGGTATAAACCTGAGTGATAAAGAGTCTTTTTTTGAACTTTTAGCTGATATTCGTTCTGTTTCAAGTAGTATGATAATGCAACTAGGAAGCACCAGAAACAAGGCTTTTGAAGTCTTGGGTACAACCTTGATGAAACGAATGTTACGGAAAAAAGACCTTCTTTCTGATTCATTCATAATTCCTATAGATCTTCACCAGGAGTTATTCCGAGATATGGATGCAGAATCACACGAGCGTACAGATAACCTGTTGGTTGATTTTCATACAAATAAAAGAGAGATTGTTTTCACTGTAATTGAAATCAAATGTCGTCAAAACTTATCTGATGATGAACTTTCAGCATTACAGGAAAAAATGCGTCACCAAATAGACAACACTATTTTAGCTCTAAGAAAACGTTTTGACATTGATTTTCAAACTCCAGATCGACTGGACCGGGAGCTGATGACACTTGAATTGCAATCTCTGCTCATATTTTATTCAAAACGTGCAGCAAGGTATCAATATCTCAATGAAGAAACAGCAGATGAATATGAGATGTTTATCCTTTCTTTGATTCAAGGTAATTACACAATCAGATTCAAGAGGCTCGGATTAATATATCAATTTGGCAGTACTGAATATCAACGGAAAGATGACATGAACGAGATATTATACTATATCATGGGAAAGCCTATGATTGAGCGTATTCTCGACAAAGACATGTCCGTCAAAACAATTGATTTGGAAATGATGAATGCTGATGAGGATTTCCGCACAGCTTTTGAGACATCTGATCGATTGATACGCGAAGAATCCTTTAAATTGAGCCATCACGAAGAAGAATTACCATCTGAAGAGACAGATAATGTAGGGCCTTCTGAAAAATCACAAGGAGATATTATTGATTCTTCAGAACATGAGGAAGTAAAGGATGAGTCTAACTTCGGAGAAAATATAGTTAATGTAAATACTTCAGACTCAGAAAAAATAGATTCTGATAGTAACGAAAAAGAACAATGCAATAATGCAAAAACAACTTCAAAACAAGAAGAGATAGCTGATTATAAGGCACCAGTCTACGATATTCTCATCGGTAAGACTAGCGGAAGTGAACAATATGGTATTCTTGGTGAAAATATTAATGGTCACAAGAAAATTGCTATTGATCTGAGTGAGACGAATACGATAAGTCTTTTTGGTGTTCAAGGTGGAGGTAAAAGCTATACAATCGGAACTATCACGGAGATGACCCTAAAGCAGTTCCCCAATATAAACCTCTTGCCGGCACCTATGGCCAGTGTCATCTTCCACTACAGCGAAAGCATGGATTATGCACCTGAATTTACCTCGATGATTTATCCGAATGACGAAGCTGGTCAGTTGAAGAAGCTTAAGGATATTTATGGAGCAGAGCCTGAAAATATTAATGATGTCATTATGCTTTGTCCTATTGACAAATTGGAGGAAAGGCAGGAAGAGTATCCTTCAATAGAAATTCATCCTATTGCATTCCACTCTACAGACTTAAATGTTCAAGATTGGATGTTCCTACTGAAAGCTGTTGGAAATGAGTCCACTTATATAAATCAGCTTCGTGCTATAATGAGAGCGAACCGAAAAAATCTCAACCTTAATAGCTTAAAGCAGAGTGTTGATGCGTCTCCATTACTTTCTGCTTCACAAAAAGCATTAGCACAACAACGTTTATCTTTTGCTGAAGAATATATTGATGATAGTCGAAAACTGGGTTCTTTACTCCGTCCAGGTCGCTTGATTATTGTGGATTTGAGAGATGAGTTTATTGACAAAGATGATGCCCTTGGACTTTTCGTAATAATGTTGAATATATTCGCTGGTGTTAAGGAATATCAAGGAATAAGGTTCAATAAATTCATTGTTTTTGATGAAGCTCATAAATACATGGACAACAAGGAGTTGACAAGTACTATTGTCACTGCTATACGAGAAATGAGACATAAAGGAGTGTCAATGATGATAGCAAGTCAGGATCCAATGAGCCTACCAACAGAGATAATTGAACTTTCGTCGATAATGCTGATGCACAAGTTCAATAGCCCTCAATGGGTTAAACATGTACAAAAATCTATAACCCAACTACAAACATTATCATCTTCAGATATGGCTACATTAATGCCTGGAGAAGCTTATTTATGGGCAACTAAATCTACCGACAAAGGAGTAACGAGCCGTCCTATGAAAATAAGTACAAGACCAAGAGTGACCAAACATGGAGGTGATACAATTAAAGCTGTATAATGGAAATAATTAAATATAGTAATATAGGATGTCGTGAAATAAATCAAGACTGTCTCGCATCACTGTCGTTCGATCATGATAAAAGTATTCATATTGTAGCAGATGGTATAGGTGGATATGACTGTGGAGAGATAGCCTCAAAGATAGTATGTGAAAGTTATATTCATGGATTAGTCAATAATCTGTCTATAGATGAAGTGACTAAGGAGGTTTCAAGAAATATTCAAACAGAATGCAGGAACTTAGGCGTCTCCAAGATGGGGAGCACTGTTGCTGCTGTATTCCTGAATGGTTTACAAGCTTCAATTTTTTGGGCTGGAGATTCAAGAGTATATGTCTTTAGGGATAAGCATCTTTTATATCAAACAGAAGATCACTCATTATTGAATGAATTAAGCCGTGTAAGAGAACTCACTTTTGACGAAAAAAAACGGTACAAGCATATAATAACACGCTCTATCATGGGCAATGCTGATGACAAGGTTGATCATGATAACCTCGAATTATGCTTTGGGGACGAAATTCTAATATGTACGGATGGTATATATAATGAATATCCTATTGATTATTTAATAGAATCAATCCGCATGGATAAACTTGACATAGAGAAAAAAAATGATAGTTTTACGGACAATCACTCATTTATATACATATTGTTATGAGAATTGAATGTGACAAAGTCATAACCACAGATGATTTTGATGAGAAATATTCTATGTGGCAGGGCCGAACATTGACCGTCATGGGAGAATACATAAAAGTTAGTCAGCCAGGTATACATTCTCGCTATTTTGACACAATATATTTGTTCGAAAGCACTGGAATTATGATTGGTTTTAAGTATGATGGAGTCTTACCAGAATGTTATATCTCAACCCAAGACGGTTTTGAGTCAGATTGTTATGTCGATGCAGCACCATACTTATTTCAAGACAAAGATAGGATTTTCGCAGTCGTAAAACGCAGCTATAGGAATGTCGATCTTCACAAACAAGTTATTGGATTGACAATAATCGACACAAGCAATTTGATGCCTATTGATGAACGATACACATGGCCAATGTGGGAAAGTATAGAATCTATACATAATGGTGCAGTGCTTATAAAAAAAGGTGACTGCTCATATGGACTATCAAGCATTGATAAATTCCCTGCATGTAATCTTGTAAGAAACGCCTATTTAATCAAACAAGATATCGATGAAGAAAACGTTTATCTTGTTTACGGTTCAAGTATGGAAGTAGATATGAAACGGATAGATTTTACAAAGAAATTAGTTAAAATCAAGTAGATATTATGATTCTAAACAGTCTGATAATTGATGCAATAAAGAAAAAGTCAGGACTATGTTTTGACAAGGCAAAGGACTATGATATCTTATGTGATAAAATATTTTCATCAACAAATAGAACCATAGGCGTTAATACTATTAAGCGGCTAATGGGATATATAGTAGATGACCGAAAAACGAATGAATATACATTGAATACTGTAGCAATGTATATGGGGTTTCAGTGTTGGAATGACATGTATGGAGCCTTTCGTTTAGATAGTGAGTGGAATTATTCTGATGATACAGTATATGTTCAAGATTTACATTTAGGCTCTACTATTAAGATTAAGTACTTGAATCGCACGATTATATTTCAAGTTATCACATTTAAAGGGATTCAGGCTCTTAAAGTAATAGAAGCAACCAACAGTAGTTTGAAAGCAGATGACATTCTATTTGTAGAACATTTAAGAAGAGGAGAAATTCTCGAATCAAAAGTTGTCTACAGAGGAGACAAAATAGGTAACTATCGTACTAATGGTGAAATTTTGGAGATGGAAGTTATTAATGAGTAGGTATTATTTCTTGTCAAGTGAGGAAAAGAAAAAAATAACGAATTATGACAGATGCGTTGAAAAAAACAAGTAGTGGACAAATATAAAGGTAGCATCATCTTTTGCTGTTTCTTAAAGGAAGATGCAAAAATTATGAAAGACTTATAAAATGTTTCATCTTTCACACTTAAAATTATGGTTAAAATCAATTTAGATAATTTTAAAAACTCTGACGGAAGTGTATTCGTTTATCGGCCTAAAGTGTTCTTTGACAATTTGTGTTTTGAATATACCGAAAAGACTGTAGATGAGAAATTAGAAATTCTATCAGAATTAGTTATTAATGGTCTGGATCTTGTTCTGAAATTGAAAAATATATGGAAAATCGTTCACCTGTCACCATAACATCCTTAAAGGATACATTAGCATACTATTACTTGTACCTTAGAGGTGAAGATCCATATTCCACTGGATTCCATGGATTAGACGAATTTTCTGAAACCCAATTAGCTGCCATGCTCCAAGAATCATTAGAAGCGCATTACAATGATATATGCTTCAAAAATAGCATTAATATATTGTAAACCAATTACATGTATAATATGATACAAGATAAAGATACTAATTTCGTTTACATATCGAACAAGTTGAGTCTTTGGAAAAACTATAGTACGTTTTGCAATGAATTGATGTCAGTCATGGATGAATTGAAAATTCCTTATGGAAAAATCTATGATGCAAAAGATATTTGGGCAAGAGATTTCATGCCTATTCAGATAGAAGAAAATGTTTTCTTAAAATACCAATATGCACCGGATTACCTAGTCAAAATTGAAAAGAGAAAGTCATACATAACAGATTGTACGGAAGCGTGTCGAAAATTAGGCATACAATATCGAGAGACTGACATAGTAATTGATGGAGGTAATGTTGTACTATGTGGTGATAATGTTATTATGACCGATAAAGTTTTTGCAGAAAACAACAGGGATAAAAATGATGTAGACTTTCTCAAACAATTAGAAAACACTTTCGAGCATAAGGTAATTATTATACCATGGCACGCTACTGGAGCATTAGATGATGAAGAAGCTGATGTTTATGGACATGCAGATGGTTTTATAAAATACTGTGGAGGGAATCGTATTCTCATGGGCAATCATCGTGATTCTGATGAAGAAGAAGCTATTATGATTCGCCAAGTACTTGAAGAAAACGGTTATGTAGTAACTGAGATGTTATTTACAGTACAAGAGCCCAGATACGACTTAAATTGGGCATATATCAATTTCCTTCAAGTCGGTAACAACATTATATTACCGAAGTTTGGCATCAATGAAGATGAACAGGCAAAACGTTTTATACAAACAGCGTTTCCCTATTGTCGAGTACGACAAATAGACTGTAATGCAATTGCGAAAGATGGAGGAGCATTACATTGCATAACATGGAATATCTTCAAACCCTGATTCTACTCCTATGAAGTAACAAAATTATATGGTAATGGCTACCGGGCGGGAGAACTATCCCTGCGGCAGCCATTTTATCATTTTGCTTCATTTGTTAGTTCATCAATATTGAATGTAAATGTATAATCATTCTGTACATTCTCAATCATAATCGGCATCATGATTGTCAGTTTCTTGCCAACTAATGCAGGCGCCTCAGAATTAAATGCTTCAGGCGTTTTATAGACACAAGGAACCAGATAACTTTCTCTCCATCCTCCATATTGACCCGAGATATAATATACATTATCTGTAGGTAATAGAATATCACTTATACTTGCTCCTTTAGGTATTGTAGTGGAAGGCTGAGAAGAATTTCTGTCAATATACTTTACTCCAGAATGCATTACTCGTCCAACCTGCCCTTTTACATCAACATAGCTGACATCATCCCAATTAATTTTTAAAGTATGTCCGGATTTGTTCTTTAACGTGAAATTAAATTTTTTCAAACCAACGTACCAAATTATATCAATATAATCGTCTTCGTAACGATATTTATTGACGCCCTCTTCATTGAAACTTACTACTTTTGTTTCACCGAATTGCTGCTTTGAATCTGCCGGACTTTCAACTTCAGATAGTCCAATTGAGTAACTGGCCACATAACTCTTAAATGTGCCGCAAGAAGTGAACGGTAATACACCTGCGAGTAGAAATAGCATTCTTAAATTTCTCATGTTCATGATTGTATTATATTATGTTTTGCTGCAATATTGCGACCACAAAAGTATATTGTTTTATTGGAGATGACGAAGAAATTAAAAACATGGACAAAGATGGACGAAACTGACATGATTTACGATTCTGTTGCTAACATAAGAACACAAGACCATCGAATAGACGTTATATAATCCAATAAGAATTGTGGGTCTATATATTCACCATTTTTTTTAAGTGTTATATGAAGATGTTCTCCTGTACTGCGACCAGTACTTCCTGTAATCCCAACAGTATCCCCTGCCTTGACTGTCTGGCCTTGATAAGCAAAAGTGCGTGAAAGGTGGCAGTAGCTTACTGTAAAACTACCGTGCTTGAGTGTTACATATTTACCTGAGACCCTATCCTGTCCGACCTTCACCACTTCACCGGTCAACATTGCAAAAACTCTTGAACTCCTTGCATGAAGATCCAAGCCATTGTGAAATTTACGTCTGCCAGAGAAAGGGTCTTTCCGGTAGCCGTATAATGAATTGATTTTTATGTTCGACAACGGATAGCTAACGCTCATAAAACGTGCTTTCAGTTCTTTTATAGAATCATTCTTCAAAGAATCATTCAATATCAAACTGTCCACAAGAGAAGGATTTATCTCTTGCGGATTTTTTGTTTTGTTTGCTGGGTGATTATACAAACGTCCAACCGTATTAAACTGAGCTTTTATTGTGGTACCTGACATCAACGACAGAAGCACCATCATGAGTATATTTCTAATATTCATGAGGCAAAATTACATATCTCCATTACCATGAGTTAAAACTCATATACTGCAAGTAATTTTTCTAACTTAATTTATGCTAATAGTATGATTTTAATCGATAAATCATACTTCTTTCATAATGATATATAAAACTTAAGGTATGATATACCCATTCTTCTGATTCTCTAATCACACCTTTTATTTTTGTTTCTGAATTAACTATTAATAAAGTACTTCATAAGAAAATGAAATACTGTTATAGCAAAAATAATAACGCATTAAAAAAGGTAACAAATGATTTACAACT
>OLJB01001118.1_pt1 | contig 13738 bp, 10 predicted proteins | sample 1601391 | NCBI WGS metagenome assembly OLJB01 (sample SAMN01915215, study PRJEB22387) | human gut metagenome | isolation source: stool | host: Homo sapiens | place: USA | reverse complement strand
GCTCTGCTCTGCTCTGCTCTGCTCTGCTCTGCTCTGCTCTGCTCTGCTCTGCTCTCAAGATTGTGTCATCTCCCAACTCTTTGTCAATATGAAAGTTTATCTTCTAATTCCAACTTTAGACAAAATAATCTTGATTTCATTTTTCAAATATTCTTTCGGTAGTATTTTCTTCATAGCAAAATCAAAACCCTTTTCTAAGTTTTCAAAGAAAAACATTCTTGATGGTGGAATTCTCGATGGATATTCCAATTGATGATTTAATTGGATCGCTCTTGTAATATCCGCATCAAATAGTTCCACATTTGACTTTTTTAGTAATTCTTCTCCCTTTTTCGTTTGACAGAGAACTAAAGATATTCCCTTTTTCTTTTCCTCTTCAGACAATTCACTTCCCCATGAATCACCTAATGAAATATCTGAAACACGAGATTGTGACGCATAACGACAAGAATAACAATTCTCAGTATAATCAATACTTTTCAGGAAAGCATATGTATACATATCAACAATCCGCGGAAGACCATTATTTTTCCCTACTAATCTTAAGCCAAATGATGTTTTCTCACGGAAATTCAACCCTTCTAATTCTTCGATATCCACTGATTTTTCTTTTAAATACATCTTCAACAATTCAGGCGAAGGGGACCCATGGCATATTAAATCCACTGTATACAAATTATCTTGATTGCGTGAGAAATTTTTCAATGCCGCAACTTGACATGGCAATCCAACAAAAAGGACCTTTTTCCCTTCTTGTAGTTTCCTTTCAATATCTATATATATTGTTTTTGGATTACTTTTAACATATTTAGATCCTACAAATTGCTCAGCTCTTTGGGTCGAATTTGTCAATTCAAAAACGAATTCTCCCTTATTAAGCATACACGAAGCAACATATCCACCATTTTTAATAAATGAATATATAATTGATGAAGCAATTCCTCCTGAAGATGCATTACTTCTGATTTCAGGATTCAATGCCCATCCTTCTTTCCAAAAGATAGGGTTAACCTGCTCCACGCATTTTACATTAGGACAAATTTTTTCACACAACCCACAATTCACGCACTTTACTTCGTCAATTACGGCATTATATGTCTTGTAATCATCTACAATAGTAATAGCACTCTTTTTGCACATATTTATGCAGGCCATACAACCAGCACACATATCCTTAGCGCACACGGTTTTCATGCAAAAGCACCTCCCGTGATAGGCACAAGAATATACGCTGGTTTCTTTATTATAACATTATTTCTTATACCCCCCCCACAGTTTTTGCAGCCTTCTTAAATCCTATAGCTTTTCTAATAGCCATGAGCCTTGGTGAAATAAAATAGCAACACCACATAATTTTTTTCTTAATACTTTTTTCCATTTTTAATGGCAAAAATATGTTTTTCCTAAGGTTAGAAACACACTCCTTATACGTTTCTTTATATTCTAAAATCATATTAGATCGAACAAGGCCATCAATTATACTTCTATTGAAACAATACCTGTGATATTCCCATGCTTTCTCAATATCAATGTTCTTTTTTATCCATGCTTCCTTTTGCAATTCTAAAGATTTGATTCCACACAAGTTACTCTTTAAATTGAATTTTCTCATCGCACTATCAGGATTAAAAGTTTGATGGTAAACTGCACTTTCACCAACTGCCACACTGTTTACATGTTGTAGAAACTCAACATTAAAAAGCATTCCTTCACCATACCATATTTTTTCATTAAATTTTATATAATTCTCTTCGAGCACACTCCTTCGATACATCTTATTCCAAACTGCTACAAAAAGATCTCCCAAATAAATCCACTCAATAGCTTTTTCCGCACTAATCACAGAAAAATTATTATTTGATATATCATTGCAACCTGAATAATTATTCTTATTCATCACAACATCGCAGCTTGATTTCTCTAGTAAATCAACAAAATATGTCACATAGTTAGCATCAACCCAATCATCTCCATCGACAAAGGTGATATATTCACCTGAAGCGACAGCCATTCCTGCATTTCTAGCACTAGAAACGCCATGATTCTCTTGATGTATTACCACTATTCGATTGTCTTCCTCTTTCAGTCTATCAATGATATAACCACTTTTATCAGGAGAACCATCGTCAACAAGAATTACTTCTATATTTCCATAATCTTGTTTTAATAATGATCTAACACACTTATCAATATACTTTTCAACATTATATACTGGAACAATAATGCTAACCAACTTCTGCATTAGCTCACCCGCTTCCTTTGAATTTTATTTAGAAAAAACTGTAACATCGGAATCCAAGTTTTGGAAAACACCGTAAATCCAATCAAAAGAATCACAAGTTGAAGAAGGAATCCTTTCATTCCATCTACAAACATTAAAATTGCAGACACAAGCATTAATAACGAGCCTAAAATGAATTCCTTATACATAATATCATACTTAATATATTTTCTAGTGTGGAACACACGGAACATAAAAACAGCAATATAACTTATACATGTTGCTAATGCAGCACCATAGACTCCTATCACTGGAATCAAGATAAAATTCAATAGTATATTAAACACTGCGCCAAACGATCCAGAAAACAAATAGCCAAAACTATCCTTATGTACAGTATAACTTGTTGCCATGAATGTGCCCAATGTTAAATAAACACATCCAATAATCAAAAACGGAGTATACTTCCAAGCGTCATAATAACTATCCGCCACATAAACTCCCAAGAATGGTTTTGTTAATAGTAAAAGGCCAATTCCCATCATAAACGCAATTGCAGAAAGTGTTTTGAACATTTTATTGTTGTATTCAGTTTCATCACTCGTGCCTTCTTCACGAATCGCAGAATAACTCCATGCTTGATTAAATATTCCTGTCAGCGTTGATACAAGGGTTGGAAGTTTATAAGAAACAGCATAGATTCCGTTAGCCGCTGCACCAATCATGTAGGTCACCATAACCCTATCTGAAGAATTCATGATCCACCACATAAATGTGTTCGGGATAAGAACAACCGAATACCGAATCATCTCTTTGAGTTTGCAGCGATCTATGTTGTGAAAAGAGAACGCTTTATAGCCTTTTCCTGCAATAATGGCATAAATCGCAACTATAAAGTTTGCAATGATATATGCCAATAAATATCCACCTGTTTCCATTTTAAAGACAAGTAAAAATGTTATATTTAAAATCGCTATCATCAATGTCTGAAGGATATTTCCAAGTGAATACTTAAGTAACAATTCCTTTCCGCGTAAATCGCATAGAAACAGTTGACTAGCAGATAAAGAAATGACATAAAAATAAACATACATCGCATAGTCAGATACTTCTGTGATGCATCTGCATATTGGAATTAAAACCAGTCCAATTATCATCGCAATGAGTAGAACTATGCTTCCACACTGTGTGTTTTTTTCCTTATCTGCATCTTTGTCTAACCCGAACCGCATAACCGATTCAGCGATATTCAATGTAAGCATTGGCCCTGCAACTGTACTAATAGTAGTTATAAGATCCACCGTACCATACTGGCTCGTTGTTAAAACATTAGTATACAATGGAATCAAGAAAAAAGAAATCATCCTAGAGCCAATATTGCCAAGTGTAAAAATCAATGTGTTTTTTAATAAGTATCTATTTCTTGACTCACTACCCATTTTAAATATTTCCCTTTAAATACATCGTTGTTTTTTTACGCTCTTGTTCAATTATTTGATTAGTTTTACAAAAATCAATTTCGGTATTATAAAGCTGTTCAATATCTTCCATTTTTTCTACTTTTCTATCCAACTTATCTAATTTTTTTAGCAAAGCCTCTAATTTATTACGATTAGAATCACGTATAAGCGTACAGAATTTTGTATTCATTTTAATTGAAAATACCGTGCCGTGAAATGTATCTGTAATGACGTAATCCGCATTTTTAAAATAAGAAAAAACATATAGCGGATTACATATTATGTTTTTGTCTGCAATATTCGAATAATGACCAATACATATTATTTTCTTATTATGTCTATTCGCAAATTTTTTGATGTAGCACTCTTCTTCTCTACTTAATCTTCCTGTATATGCATATAAAATGATATAATTTTTTTCACTGGTCTTATATTCCGCAATTTCTTGTGCAAAATCATACATAAGAACTGGATCCATATGAATTTCCGGGTCATATCCTAATAATTGTTTAACAATATGTGCACTATTCTCGTCTCTTACAGAAATCGCTGCAAATTTGGATAACATTGTCTTAATTTCTTGTACAATGCCGGTCTCCACCAAATCTTCATAGCGCGTACTTCCGAAAGAAGCTGCATATGAAACAAGCTTATTACCTTCAAATCCATCACCAAATAATTGTTTAGAATACCCTACCGGATATGGCTGAAGGCAATTGAACACTTCATCACTTCCAATAACTAACGTATCAACCCTGCAGTCATAATTCAGTTCATCCACTCCCATTGCCTTTAAATCTTGAATCAGTCTTCTCTCTATTTCTTTAAAGAACTGCATCTTTTTTAAGTAATTCCAAGGGGTTCTATTTTTTAGCACCTTATCCATTACACTTTCCGTGCGTTCTTGCTTCCTTTTCAGTCTATCTGTAATGTCAGTACCAAATCTGTAATCCACAAATTCAACTTCTGATTTTGAAATTGACTCAATCATTTTTTTTAAACCGTATGCCTGCAAAAAGGACCCATAATTAATAATCCTTTGCATTGACATAATACCAATTTTCTTATCCATCTATTCATTTCTCCTCTATTTCATAAACATATACGGCACTGTTTGATGTGTTCCTGAATATACAAAATAAAACCACCAATAAAACATATAATATAGTATAATAATCGGCCGAATTATTACTCCACTTTTTTTTGGCTTTAACGCACTCATCGCCCGTGGTATTACAATTACATCAAAAATCGCAAAGTATAAAGCAATTCTTCCACCATAACCACTTATACTGGTAAACTGTGAGAATAAAACTGCATATACTTCCATAACTAAGAAGAAAGAAACATCTCCTCCCTGAGCTCTCAAATATCTAAAACTCCAAATGATTAGAATAATTTGAGGCACACGAATTAAAAGCTGATTTGGCATAAATGAAAGCTTACCAGTAACATAGCTTAAATACTGTCCAAATCCAAACGATGATAACACTGACACAATTACAGACATCAATAGCATTCCGGCCAATCCTATTCCTGCTGCTATCACCATTCTCGGTGTTTCATTTCTCTTGCTGATATTGTTTCCAGTAAAGCTTAATTTAGTTCCCTTAACAATATAATCGTATAAAAGATAAATTAGCAATATCAGCAATGAACTTGTGTGGAATAAGAACGCTATGAACACACAAATAAATGCGTTTTTCTTTTCCTCATTTCTCCAATATTCGAAACCTAGAACTCCCAAAGACATAGCGATTGACTGACGCATCATATTCATCGAGGGATTATAAAAGGCCATACAAAAGACAAACATCGCCATCCAAAGGTTTGTCTGTTTATCTTTTCTAACAGCGATATATAGTGGCAAAATCACACACAATTCCAAAATGGTTTGGACGCAATACAATGAGCCCGTAATTTTTGTCACAATCAAAACTAACAGCGGAAATAAAGGTTCCATATCTTTCACATAATCCGTTGTCCATGTAAAAGCATGAAAGGATGAATTCAAGTATTCTCCAAGACTATGACATTTTTTTGCTGCCTCAAAAATAGGCACCAAATAAACTCTTGTATCTGTACCAATACTTTCCGCTCGCAGGCCAGCTAGCAAGCACAATGTTATAACCGCTACAAAAACAACGGGTTTTCTTTGTGTAAATATCACTCGATCAGAAAGTGCAAAAAGACCTATCGAAATCATAAATACAATAATATATGGTGTCATCTCTTTTTGCCTCCCCTCTTTACGCCTTCCACTTCCTATTTCTCGCAACGACAACCTTAAGTGCTATTCTATTTCCAAATAATGATATCGCAGCAAAAGCCCGTAATCTCTTTGGGGCATTACCATCTTTTAGCACATTCATCCGATTCGATTTCAATACACTCTGAATGCGTTTATTCTGAAACTCTGAAAGCTGTGGATTTCTCGCAGCAATATCATATACAACATTTATATATTGAGTCGACAGTGCGTTATCAAATTGTGTTTTTCCTTTTACCGCTCTTGCAATATCATCGATAGCATCCAAAGCTTCTAAATGCTTTTCCTTATATCCAGAAACGACGATGCTTCCCTCATCGCGATAATAGTAAAAATAACCATCAAATCCCACATAGGTTACATTTTCACTCTTCAAAATTGTTTTATAGATTGTAAAGAGATCTTCAGAGAATTTTCCATAGGGGAATTCAACACCTGTAAACAGACTTCTTTTAAAAAGTTTTCCACATGCAGACGTGCCAAATGGTGTACCATATAGCATCCGAATCAAAGCATCTTCATTTTTGTAACTGGACACTTTCCAATCTATTACAGTATTTTTATCATCGCGTCTGCTCGTCCTCTTCATATTGGCAATAGCTATATCAGAATTGTTCTCTGACATAGCTTCAAAAAGAATTTTCACAAAATCCTTTGAAATATAGTCGTCACTGTCAACAAAAGTAATTAAATCTCCTGTTGCAACTTTCATTCCAGCATTTCTGGCATCAGACAAACCACCATTTTTCTTATGAACAACCTTGATTCTGCCGTCCATTGCTACATAGTCATCGCATATTTTTCCACATAAATCTGGAGACTCGTCATCAACTAAAATCACTTCAATATTCTTATATGTTTGGGAAAGAATTGAATCAACGCACTCTTTCAGGTAAAGTTCCACATTATATATCGGCACAACTACACTTACTAGTGGCATCTTATCTCTAACTATCTTATTTTCCGTCATGGCATAATACTTCCTGGTATATATTCTTCATAGCTGCAATAGACTTGGATACATCAAATTCTTTTGCTTTTTCTTTACAAGCAATTACCATCTTGGCTCTTTCTTCTGATGGCAAATTCACTATTTTTTCAATGGCGTCTGCAAATTGATGTGCATCGTATGGGTCGCAAAGATATCCTGTTTTTCCGGGAATTACATATTCTCTTATCCCCTGTACATCAGATCCCACAACAGGTACACCTGATGCAAGTGCCTCCACTCCCGTCATTCCAAATCCTTCTCTTACGGATGGGATGACAGCAACATCCGCACATGCATTTATCTCTGGAATATCAAGTCTGTGCCCTGCCAAGAAGATCCTGACTCCTAATTTAGAGGCTGTTTCTTTGAGTTCTTCCTCGATTGTTGAATTAACAACTGCAGTTCCGCAGATTACAAATATGTACTGTTCTTTTCTATCAAGCGTTCCTAATGCTTCTATAATAATTTTCTGGTTTTTTCTCGATGATAATTCACCCACAGCTAAAATCATATGATCTTTTGAGTTTACACCAAATGATGCTCTATATTCATCTCTGTTTATTCTTAAACTTGCAAACCTATGATTATCTAAACCAACGCTCGGAATAATATAAGTTTTAGGACAGTGCATTTTTTTTGCGTTGTTATAATCTTCATGATTTATTGTAATAATAGCATCACAGAATCTTGACATTAGCTTTTCGGCAGTAAAATAAACAATCCAGTTTTTTTTCGACGACTTGTCTGTGAATGTAAATCCATGTGTTGTATATATAACTATTGTCCCAGTTTTTCTATATTTCCTTGCAGCCATTCTGGTCAAAATACCAACAATAGGTGTATGACAATGAATCAAATCATACTTATTCGTTTTCAAAATAAGTTTTAATTGTTTATAAGCCTGAATATTTTGAGTTGATACCGGGCTTTTGGTATCAAATTCCACCTGATAATGTGCAATCCCCATTTCTTCCAGTTTAGGAATTTCAATCAGGTTAGGGCCTGCCGCAGAATTTTCATTCATTGCCACTGACACTTCATATCCCATTTCTTGAAGTGTCGCGATATCATTCCACAGAAAATGTAGAAAACCAGCAAGATTCACAACTATCAATGCTTTCTTTTTCATCCGTTCTCCTTATGCTGTTTCCCATTTATTAGTTCTTCGTAAATTTTGCAGAGTTTCTCTATATAGTTTTCCGCATCGCATCGCTTTTTTGCATACGCTACTATGCGCGCGCTCATATTTCTATACTCGGTTTCTGTCAAGTTTAAAGCCTTCTGAATAGCTATTGCAAAGCTATCAGGATTTCCCGGTTCTGCCAGATATCCAGTATCACCATCTTGTACAATTTCAGAAAGACCTGCAATATCACTTGCAACAACAATCTTCCCTTTAGCCAAGGCCTGTAATGCAACAAATGCCCCATTTTCATACCATTCTGACGGTACAAGAACAACTTTGGCGCGTTCAATTATACGATCCATTTCTTCGCCGAAAATTGCACCGTTTACTTGAACGCGACCCTCAAGATTGTGTTCCTTAACAAAATTTTTTATTCTTTCTTCTTCCGATCCCTTACCAACCAGAACCAATTTTTCATCACAATGCATCTTGGCATATGCCTTTAAAATTGTCAAAACGCCTTTTTCTCTTGCATATCTTCCAAAATACAGAATATAATTGTCATGCTCATAATAGGCTTTGTACTCCTGATTTATCGGCAAGAAATTATTCATCTTGATTATTGGTGAATGTGTAAAATGAGCTTTTTCTACTAAATTTTTATAAAAATTGCATTCCGCAATATATAAGTCAATTTTGTCATAATAATGCCCATATCTAAGAAATTGAGCTTCTGTATATGCCAATACACTCTTTGCAAGAGAGCCTTTCATGCACTTATTTTTCACACAATTCCAATATCCTTTTGTCGCACAATCACTGCATATAGTTCCATCTTGTCGCAGCATCGTATAACATGGACACACTGCTGTCAATTCATGCAAGTGCATCACAACCGGAATGTTATATTTCTTCAAAACATCAACTACCGAAAATGTAATTTGGCGATGCAACAATCCAATATGGGCAATGTCTGGCTTTTCATCCCGAATTAGTTTTTCGATGTTATGTTTAGATTCAAAAGAATATATTAATTTAATTCCCATTTTGATTTTCTTAAATGTACTCAAATTGGGATCATTATAATCTACATTTGAAACAAAATATTTATCTTGCGCACACGGTATATTTCTTTCATCATACATTGAAAAGAAAATGACTTCATGCCCTGCTGCAGTTAACGCCTCTGCCAAATTATAATGAAATGTTTCTGTTCCACCCAACATATAATGAAACTTATGTATTAATAGTATTTTCATGTTGCTATTCCTCTCTTTGGACCAATTTTTCTTTTAACAGAGAAAAAGAATCATAATGTAGGTCTTTATCTGCAATAATTGGCATCTCATTTTCTTTTATAGGCCAATTTATCTTCAGCTCTGGATCATTCCACGGTATTCCAATCTCATCATTTGGATGCCAATAGTCAGAAACCTTAAAACACACCTCTGCAATATCAGAAATCACATAAAATCCATGTGCAAAACCTTCTGGTATATAAAATTGTTTTTTATTATCTGCTGAGAGTTCAACACCATACCAATCTCCGTAGGTTGAAGAAGTAGTCCTTGTGTCTACAGCGACATCGTATATTTTCCCTCTTACAACTCTCACCAATTTCCCTTGCGGGAAGTTCTTTTGAACATGTAATCCTCGCAGAACGCCCTTAACACTCATCGACTGGTTTTCCTGAACAAAAGTCATATTTAAGCTATTTTTAAGTAGTTCTTGACTGTTATATGTTTCCACAATTAAATCTTCATCACTTTTATATGACGCTGGATTTACAACGTACAGCCCTTGTATTCCTGTTTTTTCAATCGACAAATGTTGATCCATATTCTCAATTCTCACCTTAATTTATCTAATTTGTTTATTGCTTTTTTATAAATTGTTAATCCCATTACCAATAACATCACCAACAGTAAATAAGTTGTCATATATCTGATAACTGGACTTTCAATTCTCTCCATAATACCTATTTTCTCTACAATTCTAAAGACAACCATGTGAGATAAATACATCTCCATGCTTAAATTGCTAATATAATTTGTAAATTTATTATTCATCAACCTGTTGTCATATCCCAAAGCTAAACCCAGCCATCCAGTATAAAGTATCAAGGTTTTAATAACCACTATATTGATAGAATTTATTACGTCAGGGGTAATGTAATAGCCTACCGTCAAAGCTAACACAACACAAAGACTAATTACTTTAAATTGATTTACGAAACGTTCAATTTCATCTTTATACAAATATGCAATCCCACCTATGAGAAAATATGGCAAGCAATACAAAAATGAATGACGCATCACAAAATTTTCCGTAACAAATCTTTCTGTCATAAAATAGCACTGGCACATATATGTAATTACCAAGGATATCACAAAGGACACTATTCCCCTTTTTGGACTATAGAGAAGGAAAACAATAAACGGAAATATAATGTAAAATGCAAATATAGCACCAAGTGTCCATGCAACTCCGATTGTACTTAACGTATTGTTTGGCAAAAAACCAAACAGCATTGTTATCTCCATTAAGCCTTCGCATACTGTCTTTGGAGTGAATTCGATAACACAATTTAAAAGTATCAGCAGTGCAAAAAAAGGAACTGTTCTCTTGTACCTTTTTGAATAAAACGCGTCTATACTATAAGTTCCTGTTTTTAACTTTTGATAATAACCGTTGCACATCCCAAAACCGCTGATTATCATGAATAGATAAACTAGATAGTCAAAGGATGGTATAACCTTGTCTAGTACCCCCCCCCGTACTAAATCCGGTATTTGCTTTAACATGCCAAGCTATAATTGCCAGACATCCAAATGTTCTAAGAGCATCAATGTTTCTATATTTTCTTGTATCACCCATTGTTTATTTTCCCCACAAATACATTTTCATACTGTCCGCAGATCTTATCCCATGTGTACTCTTCTGCCACACGCTTTTTGGCTCTCAGGCCCATCTCTGCAATTTCATCCGCACTCATTTGGTCTGCCTTATCAATGAGCTTCGCAAGACTGCCCGGCTTGCGGCTCCAATACAAAGCGCAATCCTCTGCTACTTCTTTATTGAACCCAACATCAACCAACAGATTCAGATCCGTGCTGCCGAGAGCTTCAATCAAAGACGGGTTAGTGCCGCCAACCGTGTGGCCATGGAAATACGCATAAGCATTCTCTCGAATCTTCTTCAACAGTTCCTGATCATAGACAGTGCCAACGAACTTAATTCTCTTATCGCTCTTAAAATGAAGTTTTTCTTCCAACTCATTCAAAAACTTGTCATTCACATTCGTAATGATGGCAAAGTCCTTCTGGCTCTTGCTCTTCATAAACTCTCGGATCATGACTTCAAAAGAGTTCTCCGGCACGAAACGACCGACAACAAGGTAATAGTCCTTCTTTGTCAATCCTTTTTCCTTATACCAGCTCACCAGTTTTTCATCATCGTCAGCCAGCTTGCTGAGGGTCAGATCTGCACCATAAGCAATGAAGGTCGTTTTAGGATTTCTGCCCTTGATGCCTTTGCCGTCATAGCACTCGTGGATGTACTTTTCGATATTCACAGAATCACAGATTGCAAGGTCACAGTACTTAACCATCATCTGCTCAGAAATCTTCCAGTATTTCCGAATCGGTGCGGACCACTTGGCTCTCATCCACTCGTGTCCATCTGGATTCAAGAACACAGTACCACCCAGTTTATGGATTTCTCTGTAAAAATGACCAGCAAAAGGCCCAATGCGGCAAGCCATGATGTAAACTATCGGATGAGGGATATGGTTTTTCTTGATATGTTCGCAACAAGCCTTTAGTGCAGCAACATCATAATAAATTGCCTGTGCAGAGCCAATCTGAGGAACATCTATTTTGAAGCAGTGGGCATTGTGAAATTCAAACTCGTGATCATTGATCTTTGTCACGCCTTCAAACTTGCTCTCATCCATGCAACCGTCACCGTTGGCTTTGCAGGCAACATGATATTTAATGTTTTCTTTATTCTGGTGATACTCCGTGAGCTTGTAGACAAAGGTCTCATACCCTCCGTAAGCCCCCAATGACTTCGCGCCCACAAGATATACATGCTGTATTTCTTTCTTTGAATCCATTACTCTATTCCATCCTCACATTTTTATTGCTAATGTTGCACCCATTCCCTTATGGACAAAACAAACCTACGGCGGGTCGCACAAAGACAATCCACCGTAGGCTTGAACTCTCCTTCAATCTTTATTTGTTGCTCCCTTTTGTGGGTCAAAACAGAGCTTTCCAAAAAGCCTCCTACATATAACCCCGGATTTTCCGTATCTTGCAGTCTTTTCAACAAATAAAACTTTTGAAGGACAACTCAAGCCTTGAAAACCATTTAGTTATCGTAGTTTTTCTTGGTTGACCCTATTATATCTCTAGCCCCAGTGCCCGCAACAGCGATTTTATAATTCTTCATGTTATTTACTCCTCCAGCCCTCATCGGGCATATCCTCTAATTTTCTATGTACACATCCGTATGGATAGGACTTCCCAATGCGATGGTTTTCTATATTGCTCCATCACTTTGCATAATACTTACAACAGTCTTAAAAATAATCCTCAAATCATTCTTAACACTCCACTCGCTAATATACTTAGTATCCAGCTTCACCACTTCCTCAAAGTCCGTGATATTGCTCCTGCCACTCACCTGCCATAGTCCGGTCAGTCCCGGTCTGAATGACATTCTGGCTCTATGGTGTGGTTCATACTTTTCCCACTCATCGAGTGTCGGTGGTCTGGTGCCTACCAGGCTTATATCTCCCACTAGTATGTTGAAGAATTGTGGGAATTCATCTAGGCTTGTTTTCCTGATGAACTGTCCAATTCCGGTTTTCTTTTTTCCGTTTGGCAGCACCTTATTGCCTATGATTCTCGGGTCGAAGTCCATCTTAAACATCATTCCGTCGCCCACTTTATTCTGTGCCATAAGTTCTTTCTTTCGCTCCTCGGCATCCATATACATGCTTCGGAATTTATACATCTTGAACTTTCTGCCGTTTCTGCCGACTCTCTCCTGCGAGAAGAATATCGGTCCGGGCGATGCTATGTATATCGCCGGTCCCACAAATATCATTATGATTAGTGTGAACAGGCAGCCCACCAGTCCTCCGACTATATCCATGCCCCTCTTTACCAGAAGTGCGCTTGGATTTGCATAGTTCACGCTTGATGTGACTACTGTGTAGTCGCCTATCTTTTCTATCTGCTTGTAGCCACCCTGGGCTGTACCGTTTTTTGCTATTCCTGTATGTACGGCTATTCCCATCTCAAGGAATATATCTGCCATCCGCTCCGGATATTCATCCTCGCTACACGGCGGGATGAGTACCTCATCCACCCACTCATCACACGCATAGTCCACTATGCCATCATGGTTTGCAACTATCGGTATGCCGCATATAGTCATGCCCTTCATGTCTGTATCCAGTGAAGCTGCTACTATCTTTGAATAGCCTATACAGCTTTTCTCCACTGTGCGCAGTGTATCACGAAGCATAACATCAGGTGCTATGACAAGCAGTGATTTCTTAGATGCTCCAAGGCTCTTTTTCTTAAGTAAGCTCTTGAGCGCAACTCTTGCTACATATGTTATTGTCACATAGATTGGAAACATGATATAAAATGATAAT
>OLJB01001110.1_pt1 | contig 13874 bp, 10 predicted proteins | sample 1601391 | NCBI WGS metagenome assembly OLJB01 (sample SAMN01915215, study PRJEB22387) | human gut metagenome | isolation source: stool | host: Homo sapiens | place: USA | reverse complement strand
GCGAAGAAATCCGTTGGACCATATAAGCGGTTCGGTGGTAATGGAAGCAGCTTTCCTTCATCATTACAGATGATATAGGCATCCCTGTCCAATCTTACGCTTTCTATACTCCCACAAACATATTTTTGAAAAGTTTCCAGCGTATTAGGTATCTTGATTTCCTCTGGGTACTTACCCGGCTGCACATACAACACACGGATTTCTTCATTTTGATTCATATCGTCATTCTCCTATTCAATAAATTTTTCTCAACAGCTTAACCACACGTTCCAGATAGTCTGCTTTCAGTTCAAGAAATTCTCGGCGCAGCTGCTCTACATCATTGGTGTGAATCGACTTATTTTCATTGCAGCGTTTTGCAATTTGGTTTATGCTGCCGGCGATTCGCCCAATATAAGCCGTCTGCTCTTTAAGCACCTGAAAATCGTAATGACGCACTTCGCCCTTAACCAGCTGTTCCCGGCAATAAGCGGAGAAGTTTGTCATCCCGGCTTCCTGCATTTTCCCTTGAATGATTTGAAGCTCTTCTTCCGAAAAAAAGAGCAGTTTGCTGATCGGTCGTTCTCTGTTCTTTTTCATCTATCCGGTCCATTTCTCGCCAAAAGGGCATGGGGAATATTCCCCAAAACGGGTTTCAGGGTGTCCCTGAGCGCATCTGTGTATATACAGATGCAATGCTTGCTAACCGTCGCTCACGCTCCGGTTACCCCTGCGGGGCTCAGTGGCGGCGCTTGAGGCGTACTGCAAAGAGTACCGCCTCCACAAGCACCACTGGCATAAAGTCCAGCAGCAAGGAAAGCAGATCAAGCTGCTTTTCCTGCTGCTTTACTGGTTGGGAAACAACCTCCGACTCTATGGCTGGCTGTTCCGGTGCCGCTGTATCCCGATTGTTGAAACTATTCGCCGCCTGTACTGTGACATTCTGATCTCGGCTGGGCGTGTTCATCTCGCGGTCTGGATTGGCAGCGTCCGTCACCGTAAAGTGAAAATCCGCACCGGTTTCCGTGGAAAGTTCGTTCTGTTCACAGCTGAATTGGTAACGGCTTTCTGCATCACCAACAACATAAGCTGAAAGAAAAGCATATTTTCCGCTCAGTGCATTTGGTTCAACAGCGGCTAACCCATTCGATTCATAAAGCTCCAAATCATAGACATCATCAGTGTACAAATTCTGCAAGTAAACTATCACGTGTTGGGAAAAACCAATCGGCGCAGTCAGATAGGCTCCTACCTGTGCCGGTTCTGGCTCATAGTTCTCTGGTGGCGTTTCCAGCGGTTGCAACGTATAGTGCCGTTGCTGACCGGTCACGCTCTCATACCAGCTGCTGCCTGCCAAGGTATAAATCAGGTAGTAGTGGTTCCCGCCTTCTGCTTGCAAAAATGTCGTCTGGTTAATTTCCTGTAAGGGATAATCCCCCAAAGCATCATACTGCACAGCAGCCGCGCAGTAATATTCTGACGGTGCGACTGTCACCGTTTTCGTGTAGTTATTTATCCCATCCAGAACAATAACCGTAGATTCTGTATCAGATGGGCCATTGCCAAGTGTGACAATCACAGTGCGGTTCTGCAATTTTTGCGGAAAATCCTTGACCGCCACCGTTATAGTAGCAGCATCTTCTGCATAGACTTTTGTTACTGTACAAAGTAAAAGCGCAAAAAGTAATGCGAGAAATTTTCTCATAAAAAACACCTCTCAGAATCCCGCATAGCGGAAATAATGGCATGGTCTGCTCTCCATCCATGCATTGGACATATTCACTGCAACGCCATAGCCATAGCAGCACTCGATCCACGCACCACCGCCAAGCGCCATCTGAACGTGCCCCTGCTCTCCGCCGGAGGCATATACCACGCGCAGATCTCCCGACTGCACTTCGGAGGGAGAAATACTTACTAGGTCTGCTGCGTTCCGATAGGCCGCTGTGCTGCCTGCGGAAAAAGGTAAGTTCTGCGCCCAGTAGCAATATTGGACAAAGCTCGAACAATCCAGATTGATGCCCACGCTGGGACTGCCCGGCCCGCCGCGCAGCGAAGATGGCTGGGCATAGACAAACTTTCCTTGGCAGCTTAACGCAAAGGCGACCACCTGACCGCGTGCGGTCGTGGCGTCGATATTCAGGCTGTCAAATAGCTGCCGCAGTTCTTCCTCGGTCATGCCACTGCCGGTGGCGCGGCATTTTATGCCGTCCACAATTCCATACAGTTCTTCCCAGTCCATGCGATACAGAAGCGATGCCCATTCCACATTTCCATACGCATCTTTACCATCCTTATACCACCCCTGAAATCCGCTCGCACCGTTGGGTAGCGTGATCGTTTTTGTATATCGGGAGGATACCGCATTACCGGCATACTCATTACCGTACTGATCCTGCTTAATGATTGTCCGGGTCAAAGTTCCTGCATCACAACTTTCTGCCAGCGCTTCCAGATTTCCGGTTCCGCCGTCCGCACCGTTTGGGGCCTGCGTTTCCGGGTCTGTGTAGCGGTCATAGCCTGTCAGATAAATCGTGCAGTCGAGATCGTAGTGACCGTACTGCCCATCGTTCAACTCTCCGGGGCACCAAGGTATGGCAGTTGCATTGGAGAAAGTAACCTCGTAATCATCGGAAACTGCATCATCACCCTCGCCAGTCACAACAGTAAAAGTAACCGTCAGCTCGTCAGGGGAATAAAACCAGTCGTTCAATTCACCCTTGAACAAGTTGGCGCTTTCATCCAGCACAATATTGCCGGTGCAGTCCGCTGCCTTAATTTTCCCATCAGCAACTGCGTTGTATTCTTCCGGCAAATCGGAAAGTTCAGAGCCTGTTGCACCATCCGGGAACATGACAGGAAAAAAGACGGTCACATCATGTGTGCCGTCCTCTTTCCATATAGAATAACTCTTATTTTCTGCATGGCCTTCATTCCAGTGCCACTCTGCGGCGGCATCGTACTGCCCGCAGGCATCGTCACCCTCACTGCAAGTATGGGTTTCAAGGCGGTAGTCCTTGATGGAAACTACCTCGCCTTCGCTGCGGTAACCGTTCACGCAGCCGCCATAGCTCATGCAGGAATAAGGAGCTGACTCCCGCGCCGTCACATCCAGACCATATGCTGTCAAAGCACGGCAGAATTTTGTAAATGGCACATTGTCGCTGAAAGCGGATAAAAGCTCTGAGCGCGGCCAATCCTGCTGGTAATATACTGTCGCCAATGAAATAATCTCCGCCGTGTCATTGTAGATGCCATTGGCATAGTTCCAAGTGACACCATGCTGCAAATTATTGCTGCGCTGCCCGGTGAGGGAATCATACCCATAGGGATTGCCATTCGGGTCAACATCATTTTGGAACGCCTGATAGATGCCCTCGGTAACCGCTGCATTTCGGTAGTCATTGATTTTCTGCACAAGCGTCTGAACGTCCTCAATACGATTCGCGCCAAACACAGAGGTAGACGTTGTGCCACTCATCTGTCCCAACAGGCTCACAATAATCAGGAACAGCAAGATGACAGCACCAATCAGGATCACTTTTCCCATAGCAATCAGATTTCGCAGCGGATGCAGGACCACGTTGGTTATCTTTTTCAGAATGTTCCCGGTATTGGTAGCAGCCTCTTTGACCTTTCCCGGAACACTGCCGGTGAAATCATCCGTTGAAACCTGAAATGAAGATAGGTACTGCTCTGTACTGCGTAGGGTCGCGCCACCGATTTTTACAACGGATTTCCCACCTTGCAGGCGCAGAACTTTTCCACCAGCTTTCAAGGCGTCTTTTGCATTGATTGTTTCATCCTTCAGGTCTTTCAGGATATTGCCAGCTTGTTTGTCGATTACAAAAGCGCTGTCCGCTGCTGCGGCCATGATATTGCCCTCTACAACAGTCTGCGCCACTGCCATGTGCAGCCCTGCATTTTGAACGGCATCGGTATCGAAATCTTCGTGATAATTCAAAGCGCTGGCTCCGGCTTGCATTGGGCTTTCTATGGCATTCACAACCCGGTATGCATGAGCTTTATAGTGACCGTTCTTGTGCTGGCTGCGCAGCAAATCATAATAGGCGCTGGCACGGCTGGAGCGCGGTGTATTTGTGCCGGTGATAGTATTCTTATTACTTTTTTCGTCATGTAGCAGATTTTCTGTCAAGTCCGCATCCGGTTCTTCATTTTCCGCACACTGTCTGGAAAATCTGTTGGGCTTGCTATCACCATTTAATAGTAAATCTGTTGCTGTGTTTGGTTCTACTGTTTGCGCCTTCAATTCCTCGGCTATGTCCTCGCCGGTCTTGAAAAGTTCTGGCATTGTACTTTGCTGGGTAAATAAATCTGACATTATTTTCCTCACCTTAAATCGGCAGTACTTTATGAACTATCGGTAAAATTCTATGCAACGCTTGACATAGTATATATCTTGGTATATACTATGGATACAGGAGGTGCGTTATTATGATGACTGCAAAACTATTTGAAAATGGACGAAGCCAAGCTGTTCGACTTCCTAAAGAATTCCGGTTTAATGGGAACGAAGTTTCCATTAATAAAGTCGGAGATGCCGTAATCCTTCTTCCAAGAGAAAACAAGTGGTCTGGCTTTCTTAGCGGATTGGACTTATTCACAGATGACTTCATGAAGTCTGGTCGTGAACAGCCCACGGTACAGGTGCGTGAATCATTATGAAGTATATGTTGGATACCAATATTTGCATCTATGCCATTAAGCACAAGCCACCAGAAGTTATCAGGAATTTTTTGAAGCACGACCCAGATGATATGTGCATCTCTTCCATCACTTATGGCGAACTCATGCACGGTGTGGAAAAAAGTCAATCCGTGGAACGAAATCGCGTTGCCATCACGCTCTTTTTATCATCTATTGAAATTTTACCCTTTGATGCAGAAGCGGCAGAAGAGTATGGAAGAGTTCGTGCCGATTTGGAACGCAAAGGTACCCCCATCGGTCCAATGGATATGTTAATTGCTGGGCACGCAAAGTCTGAAGGTCTTATTCTTGTAACAAACAACACAAGAGAATTTTTTCGCGTCAACGATTTGGAAGTTGAGGATTGGGCAAAGTAATCTTATCAGAAGATAACTGAAGGCACTCATCAAAGTGATTTGATGGGTGCTTTTTGTTTTGAAGAATTCGGATTCGTATCCATCAGACGGAACAGCTCAGTGTCCTGCGGGAAAGTATTGTTGAAAGGCACCACCACTTTATCTGCAATCAGCAGACCGCTGCCAACCTCGGCATTTTCAATATACCGCTTTTCTTCATCGGAGATATGAAGCAGCCGTGCAATGTCGTTCGCATCGTCGGGGGCCTGATTCAGCAGCTTGATATAGCCGCAGTCGGACAGCATACGCCGAGCATCCTCGTTGTTCAGCACAGAACGAACGTGTTGGGTAATGGATGTCAGGATTGCGCCCCACTTACGGGCACGGCTGGAAAGCTCGAAGTAGTAGTTCGTGCAGGCGCTGTTGCCCAGCAGTAGCTGGAACTCATCGGTGAAAATCCAAGTGCGGCGTCCCAGCACACGATTGCGGGTGATGCGGTTCCAGATCTGGTCCAGCACTGTCATCATGCCGATGGACTGCAAACTTTTGCCCAGTTTCACAGTATTAAAACAGATGCAGTGGTTCTGTAAATCCACGTTTGTCTGGTGGGCAAACAGGTCCATTGTGCCATCCACATACATACTCAACGCCATCGTAAGCGCTTTTGCCTGCGGGCCCTGCAAAGACAAATTATTGTAAAAATCATGCAGCGAGGGCATCTGCTCACGCTCCGGATGCAGCAAATATTTCTGGTAGGTAATCAGCGCTGCGCGGTCCACAAGACTGCACTCTTGGGCGCTCAGCTCTTTGCTGTTCAAAACCAGTTGGCAGAAATCCCGCAGGAACTGGCTTTTCAGCTGGATAGGATTACCTTCATCGCCGTAATCTTCCGAAATATCCATCGGATTGATATGAGATTTGCTCGATGCCGAGATTTCAATCACCTCGCCGCCAAAAGCCTCGACCAGCCGCGCATATTCATTTTCCGGGTCGATGATGACCAGATCGTCCTCCGGCCAGCGCAGCATGATACCTGCCATCATCTGCATAACAGCAAAGGATTTGCCGAAGCCGGTCATGCCCAGCACCATACCAGCCGGAGCAGGCAGCAGTTTTCGGTTGACCATAATCAGATTTTTACTGCGGGCGTTGGTGCCCTCATACAGTCCACCGGGTTGGAACAGTTCCTGCGTAGTAAACGGCACATAGATAGCGGTATTCACTGTCAGGAGAGTGCGCTCCAGCGCCAGCCATTTCTTTCCAAGTGGTAAAACGCTGTTCATGGCAGCGCACTGCTCAAACGGGATAGGGCTGAACCGGCACGTCTGCTGCTGCACAGTATTGCAGATTTGCTGCACACGCTCGTCCAGTTCGGCATTGTTGCGGCCATAGGTGTGGATCAGGATGCATACCTTGAAAATCTTTTGGTTATAATTGTGCAGGTTATCCAGCAGCTCCTCGGCATCCTCGATCTGGTTGGTCAATTCATATCGCACACCCATGTAGGCGGGCAGGTTCATGCGCACAGCATTGACCATGCCATCGCCCTTTTCTTTCTGCATATAAGCCAACTGCTTTTGAACCTGCTCAACGGCTTCGCGCTGCTCGACGGCATCTACATGAATGGAAATTGCATTATCAAAGTCTAAGTCACTGAGCAGTGAAAGCAGGTTGTCTTTCATCTGCGGGGCAATATCCCGCAGATACAGCACCTTGCCATAATACTCGCCAAACTGGTAGCGGTCATTGTACACAGCGCGGGAATCATCATGCTCCGGCTTCCAGTTGTAACCACTGGGCGCAATAAAATCCTTTGTCGTAAGGGAATCTTCTGCCAGCAGCCAATCATAAGAAAATTCCATAACCTCTTCCGGACGGGTAATACCATGCAGCAGGTTCAGGCGCTCGATACCGGAGAGCCTGCGTACAGTGCTGCCCATGCGCTTGAACAGGTTTTGGATGTCCTCGGCGCGTTTGAGGAGTCGAACCTGCGCTTTTCTGTAATCATCCTCATGCAAGCTGATGGTGATATACTTCTCCCGAATCAATCCGTTTTGCCCTTGCAGTGCCTTTTCCGATATAACCCGATTCATTTCCTCACTATACTGGTCACGGGCATCACCGCGCAGCGGCAGAAACGTGTCGCGGCGGAACTCCGCTTCATCCACGCGCCGGGTCACAAGACTGATTTGCAGATGCGTGTCTGGGTCAAAATAGTTCAGGAATTCACTGTATTGGGTAAAAAGGCTTTTCTGCTCTTCCTGCCGCGCCAGCTGAAAATTGACATCCGTGAATGCCATTGTCATGGAGAAAAGTCCCGGCTCCACCTCACAGATGCCGCTTTCGTACATACGCTCATATTGCAGACAGTCCGCAGCCTTCTCAGGTGCACGGCGCTTCTTAATGCTGCGGGCGCTCTGCGCGGCATTCATTTCGGATTGTTTTGCGGATCTGCGCAGCTGCTTTGACCGCTGCTTTCCTTCCTTTGCGCGCTGCTTTTTCGTCTCGGCGGCAATAGGTTTCACATTCGGAATTTCTGCGAGTTCTTTTCTTTTGAACATTTCGACTCTCCTTATAGGGGCGGATCGGCACCGCTGCATTTTCGCTGTGCCATGCCCAGTAAATTTTCACGAGCTTTTCAAACGGATAACCGTCACGGTGGATAAAGCCCAGTCCCAGAAAGGGCAGAACCTCCACCATGACGATATAAGAAACGACCTGCATATCCATCCGCAGCCAGTGCAGACAGACAAAGCAGGTCGCAATCGCCAGCACCGCAGCCGCTGCAAAGCAGGCCAGCTGGCGGAGGGATAGTCCCAAAAAGAACTTTTCTCTGTACTCTGTGATTTCGAGGTTTGTTTTTGTGGCAATCATAGCTTTTCAATCTCCAAATGGTATTAGGTCATTGCATTGGTAATGGCTTTCGTGAACTTTCCACTCATAAACACTGCCACCAGCAGGATCACCGACTGCCCCAGCATTGCCCACGCTTGCTCCGTGATGCTGCCACCGGTGCCCAACGAACCAGCCAGTGCCGGATAAAAGCCGATGACCAGATACAGCACTGCGCCCTGCAAGGCAACCGCGAGGTAGGATTTGAGGAAGTTCACCGCAATACCGTGCAGCTCCTGATAGCAGAGTGTGGCTATGGACAGCGATGCCATCGCATTGTAGACGTACAGCTCTATAAACCGCGCAGCCACAATGGTGTTGACCACGATGTTCACAATGCGCAGCATCCAGCCCACGACCATCAGCTCCAACGCCACCGGCATATTGCCAATGCCGCCCGGCAGCGCAGCAATAGCATTTTCAATATCAACGGTCGTATTGACTTCGCCACTGCCGACATAACCGGATATGCCAACGGTCACGGTGGACGCTACTTCAAAGAGTGCGTTCAGAATTTCCGTTGTATGCACCACCGCCCACCGGCAAACAATAATTTTCAGCATAACCAGTGCGATTTGCTGGATCGTAAACGCGTTGTTGCTGCCGTTCATGGCAATGCGCTGGGTGGCATTGTACAACTCCAGAATCATAAAAAGCGCCAGCAGGGTCAGCGCCACCGGCATAACTACGCCGGTGCTTATGCTGTCAGCATAGCCCGCCAAGGTGCTGTTCCAGTCAGTCAGGCTGCTGAGCAAACCGGAATTTTGCCCCATAGCGTTGACCGTGGCAGAAATGCCCTCCAACTGGCTGCGTATTGTATCTTCAAAAATAGTGCAGCCCTCCTTTACCCGACTGTCAGCGTGCCGAAGTAGGTGGCAACCGCAATAATCAGCACACCGCCTGCCATTGCCCATGCACCGCTGCTGATACCGGGACCGTTGTGGTCCTTCAGGTTGGTGCCCAGCGTCACCGCGCCGAACAGCAGCAGGAGGCCACCGGCAAAGGTGACAACATTCGAGATGAGAGTCGTAATCGTAGATACCATTTCCATTTTATATTTCTCCGTTCAGTTGTTATTCTCAGCACAGAGATTTACGGTCTTTACGTCCTTCACATTGCTGATAAAATCCGCAAAAGACTGCTCTGCGCGTCTGTCATAGTCGAAAGGCTTACCGCCTTCCGCTTCTACCAAATGGTAATTGGGGTGGTCTTTCAGATTGTATTTGCGTGAATAAAAGGGTGCCACGCCGGAAATCATCAGCAGGCACCAGTTCCGGGGCATGGTTCGGATTTCTTCTGGGGTCATCAACTCACGTCCAAGAGCCTGATAGGACTTCGTATACGAGCCTTGACTGCCTTTGTTCTCCGATGTGTTCATGACTTCAATGGTTGCCTTGCCCAACGCCTTGGAGAAGAACTCCAGATTCTCCGGGTTACCGCCTGCGCCAAGAACGATCATAGAATCGCAGTTTTCATAGATGGTCGCCCAGTCATCTTTGTACTGGCTTTTCAGCTGGTTCAATGACTGGTAAATCAGGGTGCAGGCAATATCACGACTGCGAATCGTACTGATAAGGATTTGAAAATCCGGTATCATGCCGATGTTCGGAAATTCATCCAAAAGGAACCGCAGATGCCGTGGCAGGCGCTTATCCGGGCGATGGTCTGCAATATCCACCAGAATTTGAAAGCACTGCTGGAACATAACTGCCGCCAAAAAATTGTAGGCGGTTGTTGTGTCGGGCGTAACAACAAAGAGCGCCACTTTTTTCTCTCTGCCCAGTTCCCGCAGGTCAATCGTATCGTCCGCGCAGATATTGGCAATGGACGGAATGTTGAATGCGCTCATGCGCAGCCCCAGCGACACATTGATGCTCTGTGCGGTCTTGCCGGGAGCCATCTTATAGAGCTTATACTGCTTTGCAGCAAAGGAGTTCGGCTTGTTGATGCTCAGGTCATCAAACAGCAGGTCGAGCTGGCTCACGCTGTTGGGGCCATCGCCTTGCGATTCCAGCATAAGGAGCAGCGTCATAACGCTGTTCATGTTCCGTTCTTCCGGCTCCAATTCGTAGAACACATAGCCGATCAGTGCTTCCAGCAGCGCCGTCATGCCTTCCTCCCATATCGGGTCGGCGGTGCTCTTGGCGGTGGGATCTTCTTTCAGGTTTTTGACAAGGTTCTTGGTGACGACCAGAATATCATCCTCATTTTTTATGTAGGCGAAAAGGTTATAGTGGTCGGATTTATCCCGGTCTTTCAGGTTGAACACTTTCACTTTGTATCCTTGAGAGAGTAGGACATTGCCATATTCCTGAAGCAACTCTCCCTTCGGATCACTGAGCACATAGTTACTGTTAAACTGCAATAGCTGCGGGCCGGCAACGCTGTAACTCTTACCGGAACCAGATGGGCCGAACACGATCACGTTCTTATTGCGGTTATAGTTATCGTTTGCTGTGACTTTCATTTTTGGAGAAAGACTCAGGCTTTCCGATGCCGTGAGCGGCAGGTTGTTCTGCGCGTTTTCATCCAGAAAAGGGGCAATATCTTCCGGGCCGCCCCATCGGGCGCTGCCGTACTCTTTCTGGGGCATCAGGCGGTGCTTGCTGTACTTCACACAAAGGTAAATAAGCCCTGCCATGAGCGCTGCGGCAATACCGCAGCCAAGCGAAAAGGCGTCTGCCGAGAGCCTGAACGGGTGCAGCAGTAGGCTGTTCAGGTTCAGTGCAGCCGCCAGCCGGTGCGTAGTAGTTCCCTCGGTGAGTTCGTATGTGTAACCCATCCAGTCACCCAGCCAAAAGCATAAAACCGCTGCAATGGGTATCCAAATTTTCAGGTTTCTTTTCGACTGATTCATAGGCGTTCTCCATGTTCCGGCGGCGGCACAGGGCGGGACTGGTTCATCTCTTTGACCCGCTGCGCGGCGCGGTCGCATAGGTCTCTCAGTTCCGGAATTGGGCGTTCTTTGCCGCGCTCTGCAATGCAGTTTTCCAACGCAGTCTGAATACGATCTACATCCTGCCCCTTAAACCACAAATACATCTGACCGGTGTCTCGGTCTTTTGTGACAGAGAAATCTACGGAATATTGCTTCAGCTGCCTGCGGATGTAGGGCAGCGTCTTTTTATTCACGTCCACCGATGCCAGCGGGCGTTCCTGCCGGTTGAGCGTGTTCAGACTTTGCTGCCCATAATTTTGGCTGCTCATTGCCTGCACGGTCAGCCGGAGTATATCAAAAATGCTCTGGCTGGCAAACCGCGCAGCGCTGATTTCCACGCGAACTGCGGTTTCTTCAATCATAGTTCATCCCTTCTTGCGACATTTTTCCGCACTTTTCAGGCTTAGTCTGCGACATTTTTCGCAACTCACCATGGAAAGGACAGTTTATGCCGCGCTGCATAGTTTTCAATTTTCATTTCCAACCTGTACTCATGCAGTCTGTCGCGCAGACTGTATTCCAGCGTTACGACCTTGACGCCATGCTGCATGACCTGTTGGAAAAAGCGGTATAGGTGTTGTTCCTTGCCGCTGATCTGGCGCATACGGTAAATATAAATGCAGTCAATTTTCCCAGCCTTGACCTGCCGCATCATTTCGCGGTAGCCGGGGCGCAGCAGCCAGCCATATCTTTCGTCAGCGCTGGTACCGACAATATTGCAGTTGTCCTGCTGTGCTTACGCTGCACATTCACGAATGCAGCGAAGTGTTTCAACATCATTGCAGGGGATGCGCGCATACAGCCATGCGCGTTTTGTGTTTTCATTTTGCATTTTTCATCGTGTCCTTTACTTATTTTTAAGAAAAAACGCAGGCGGACTGCGGATTCCGTCTGCGATGCAGGTATAAATCATATCACTGGTCGTCCTCCTCGGTATCAGCTTCAGATTTGCGGCGTTTGTAGGTCAGCACACCGATTGCAGCAATAGAACCGAACACAACAACGACCAGTAAGGCCACCGGGAACGTGTCTCCGGTCTGGGGGATCGTCAGCTGCGGCGCGGGGGTGGAAGTCGGTGCGGGGGTCTGCACCGGTGTTGGGGCAGGTGTGGGAGCCGGAGTAGGTGCAGGGGTAGGTTCTGGCGTATCCTCATGGTGCGGGGTAGCCTTATCGACCATCGTGATAAGGCGCTTATCGGCTCGTTCCCAGTCTGCCTTTTCATCTGTGCGCAGATACAAACAGACCGTCTCGTCTACCAGCTCGACTTTGAACTGAACAGAACTTGCCACCTCATAACCGGCAGGCGCGGCATCTTCCGTCAGGGTGTAGATATGCTCGGTTTTCCCGTCAGAAAGGTGGATACCATCTTCCGAAATCGGAACACGATGCGTATTGGAGTCGGTTACCCATGTGTCGATGACGTTTTTATCTTCATCACGGATGGTCAGCGTTGCGCCGGGCAGCAAGGTGCCGCCTGCGTCCACCTTGTCAATATCCAATACAGGTGCGTCCTGCATGACTACGGTGGTGTCGTCCAGCTTTTCCCAACTGTCGCCGGTCTTTACATAGACTTCGTTTTCCTGCTCGTTTCCAACCTGTACCAGCTCAAATACAATGTTTTCGGCTTCTGCATAGGTTTCAGGAGCGCGCTTTTCAATGAGGGTGTACTCCTTGTCCAGCTCCAGACCGCGAACGGTATGGGGTGTCTTGGCAGAGGTCCAGCTTTCTATCAGCTTGCCGTCGGCATCGCGGATTTCCAGCTTGGCACCGGGCAGCTCTTTGCCGTTGGTGACATCCTGTTTGGAGATGTTCACCGTAGTGCGCAAATTGGTGTTTGTGCCATCCACTACCTGCCATGCCACTTCTTGACCGGCATAGGTGAACTCGACCTCGATGGGGCTGTTATCAAGAAGATACCCAGCAGGGGCGGTGATCTCGACAATGCGGTATTTACCGCTATTGCCGGAGTCCGGATAGGTTTCGGCGCAAATGGGCACATCCACATCAAACCAAGTAAAACCGCTGTCGTTGGTTGGGTCACTGGTTGCCAGCTTTGCACCGGCGTCCACCAGCTTCGTGCCATCTGCTGCGAAAATATCGTCCACCGTGTACAGTTCATACACAGCACCGGGCAGACAGGTCAGTGTTTCGCGGTCCTGCTTATAGATGCCAACGCCGATTTTGCTGACCTTGTCATCTGGCTTTTCGGGAACCGGCAGCACACGCGCATTTTCAAAGACAAGGATCTGTGCGGTCTTATGGGCATCCGAAGCATCTTTAACATTGACAATGCTGTATGAACGTTCTTTGTCGCCATCCTGCTCGTGGCTGACGATGGTTTTCGCCAGCACAATATCATTGCGCTGGTTGTCCCAGCCGAATTCCACACTATAGCTCTGCTGCGTCAGCACAAAGCCATAGGGTGCTTTGACCTCGGTGATCGTGTACTTGCCCAAAGGCAGGGTCACGGTCACTTCACCTTTGGTGCCGTCATGGGAGATGGTGAGGAAATCATAGGTGGCCTGTGTACGATTGGGGGCAAATTTCACCTCATCGACCTGACCTGCCGCACCTGTGGTAACAGTGGCAACAAGGTCGCCATCCTTATACCAATAAGTGCCCTGACGGTCGGGCGTGGCAATATCGCCGTCCGCGTGGATTTCGTAGGTTGCCCCTGCCAAATTATCCTGCGTGTAGATGAACTGCCCGTCTTTGTAATCGGTCAGGACATTGCCCAGCTTGCGGATGGTCAACTGTCCGAAGGTTTCATGGTTGAAATACTTTTCTTCTACAATGTACTCGTCCATGTCATTGGTGGCGTTGCCCACGACCTGCCAGACACGCTCGGAAGTGATTTCAAATTCTACAGAGTAGGCAGGATCATTGTAGTAGCCTTCGGGACCTTGCAATTCTTCAATGAAATAGCGACCAAGCGGAAGTTTTTCCGGCGTTTTCATCAGGCCATCCGCATCGGTGTAGAACACATCGGTTTTCTTGGTGGC
>OLJB01001109.1_pt1 | contig 13877 bp, 11 predicted proteins | sample 1601391 | NCBI WGS metagenome assembly OLJB01 (sample SAMN01915215, study PRJEB22387) | human gut metagenome | isolation source: stool | host: Homo sapiens | place: USA | reverse complement strand
CGACGCTCTTCCGATCTCATTTTGCAAGGGTCATTTTCTCTTTTTGGTGATTTTTTGCAATGTTCAAGTATTCATCTTGCATTTTCACGCTATTCTCTGCGTTTTCCCACAAATGTCTTGCAAAACAAATGTCCGTCTTGCAAAAACACGCCCCGCCAGGAAAACCAGCGGGACGTGTTTTGTGCAGTTTAACTAAGAGCAACTTACTGAATCACCTTGGAGTCTACAACTTCCTTCAGCTTGGCGGTGAAGTCCTCCAGGCTCATAGCGCCCAGATCCTCGCCGGCGCGGGTACGGACGGAGACCGTCTTGTTCTCCATATCCCGGTCACCCACAACGATCATATAGGGCACCTTCTCCAGAGTGGCCTCACGGATCTTCTTGCCGATCTTCTCGTTGCGGTCATCCACCTCCACGCGGAAGCCCTGGCCGTCCAATGCGTCAGACAGATCCTTGGCATAATCCAGCGCGCGGTCGGTAACAGGCAGGATCTTCACCTGAACAGGAGCCAGCCATGCGGGGAAGGCGCCGGCAAAGTGCTCGGTGATGATGCCGATGAACCGCTCGATGGATCCGAACACAACACGGTGGATCATCACGGGCACGTCCTTGCCGCCGTCGCTGGTGGTATACTCCAGATCAAAGCGGCCGGGCAGCTGATAGTCCAGCTGAATGGTGCCGCACTGCCAGGTACGGCCAAGGCAGTCCTCAATGTGGAAGTCCAGCTTCGGGCCGTAGAACGCGCCGTCGCCCTCGTTGATGACATAGGGCTTGCCGAGCTCGTTGAGCGCGGAGACGAGGCCGTTTGTCGCAGCCTCCCACTGCTCGTCCGTGCCGATGTGATCCTCCGGCATCGTGGACAGCTCCATGTGGTACTTGAAGCCGAAGAGCGAGTACACATCGTCGATGAGCTTGGCCACGCCCTTGATCTCGTCCTTGACCTGATCGGGCGTCATGAAGATGTGCGCATCATCCTGCGTGAAGCAGCGGACGCGGAACAGGCCGTGCAGCGCGCCGGACAGCTCGTGACGGTGCACGATGCCGAGCTCGCCGACACGCAGCGGCAGGTCACGGTAGGAGTGCGGCTGGGACTTATAGACCAGCATACCGCCAGGGCAGTTCATCGGCTTGAGCGCGAACGGCACATCGTCGATGACGGTCGTATACATATTATCTTTATAGTGATCCCAGTGGCCGCTGCGGTGCCAGAGATCCTGGTTGAGCATGATCGGCGTCGAGATCTCGACATAGCCGGCCTTCTTATGGATCTCGCGCCAGTAGTCGATGAGCTGGTTTTTGAGCACCATGCCGTTGGGCAGGAAGAACGGGAAGCCCGGGCCCTCGTCCATGAACGTAAACAGGCCGAGTTCCTTGCCGAGCTTGCGGTGGTCGCGCTTCTTGGCCTCTTCGATGCGGGCCAGATACGCATCGAGCTCCTCCTTCTTCGGGAAGCAGGTGCCGTAAATGCGCTGGAGCATCTTGCGGCTGCTGTCGCCGCGCCAGTAGGCGCCGGTGACGCTCGTGAGCTTGATGGCGTTGCCCTTGACGCGGCCGGTGGAGTCCAGATGCGGGCCGGCACAGAGATCGACGAATTCGCCCTGACGGTAGAAAGAGATGACGGCGTCCTCCGGCAGGTCGTTGATGAGCTCGACCTTGTACGGCTCATCGCGCTCCTCCATGAACTTCAGCGCTTCGGCACGCGGGAGCTCAAAGCGCTCGAGACGCAGCTTTTCCTTGCAGATCTTGCGCATCTCGGCCTCGAGCTTTTCGAGCACCTCGGGCGTGAACGGCTGGGGGCTGTCAAAATCGTAATAGAAACCGTCCTCGATGGCCGGGCCGATCGCCAGCTTCACCTCGGGGTACAGGCGCTTCATGGCCTGGGCGAGAATGTGGCTGGTGGTGTGACGGTAGGTATCTCTGTAGGTCTTGTTTTCAAAGGTGTACTGATCGTCCATAATGTCTCCTCCTAAACTAAAAACACCCCTGCGCCTCGCGGCACAGGGGTGCTGAAATCACACGGTTCCACCCTGAGTTTCCCTCAGTTGGCGCTGTAACGCGCGCCGCACGGGTCGCCTTACTGCGAGGTTCGGGCGATCGGCTCGGGGAAGGTCTGCGCCGGAGGGGTGCCGCAGGCGGCTCACAGCCTATGACCGCCATTCTCTGTCCGTCCTCACTCGGGTGCAAGTCCCGTCATTGCCTTTTGAACGGTATCATCGTAACACCGACTGTTATCCCCTGTCAAGCACAATTTCATACGAAATCTGGCCGGAAATGCCGCCGTTTGTGCATGAAACGCTGCACGGATCGCTTGCCAAATGCAGACAGTCCGTGCTATACTGAATCTGGAAGTCCGACCGATAAAGTCCGACCGATAACAGAAAGGAGCGCACCACCATGACCATAGGCGACAAATGCCCCTACTGCGGCAGGGAATTGCTCTCCGGCTATCTGCAGAGCGCGCGGCAGATCATCTGGAGTCAGGAGGAAAAGTCCATATCCTTTCGCGCGGACGAGGACGGCGATCTCGTGGTGAGCCACGGGATCTGGGAAGGCAGCTTTGCCGACTGCCGGTACTGTGCAGACTGCGGCATCTTCCTGCTGGAGCGCCCCGCGCAGCCGCCGAAATTCGGCGAGCGCCTGCGCGGGAAATTCGGCCGCCTGCGCGGCGGCGACACAACGGAATAAGAAAAGACCGCACGCGGCGTTTTGCCGCGTGCGGTTCGTCGTTTTCCAGAAAGATCAGACGTTGAAGCGGAAGAGCGTCACGTCGCCGTCGTGCATGACATAGTCCTTACCCTCGGAGCGGACGAGGCCTTTCTCCTTGGCGACGGCCATGCTGCCGCAGGCTTTCAGGTCGTCGAACGCGACGATCTCAGCGCGGATGAAGCCGCGCTCGAAGTCCGAGTGGATCTTGCCGGCGGCCTGCGGCGCCTTCGTGCCGCGCGTGATCGTCCAGGCGCGGCACTCATCGCTGCCGCACGTCAGGAACGAAATGAGCCCCAGCAGGCTGTACGAACACTGGATGAGCCGGTCGAGGCCGGACTCTTCGATGCCGAGCTCCTCGAGGAACATGGCGCGCTCGTCGGGCTCGAGCTCGCCGATCTCCTGCTCGACCTTCGCGCAGATGGGCAGCACCTGCGCGCCCTGAGACGCAGCCAGATCGCGCACCTGCTGATAGTACTTGCAATCTTCATACCCGGCGGCGAATGTATTTTCGTCGAGGTTGGCGGCGTAAATGACGGGCTTGATGCTCAGCAGGTCGCTCGTCTCGAGCAGGGCACGATCCTCGTCGCTGCAGTCATAGGTGCGGGCGCTCTTGCCGTCGTTGAGATGCTCGAGCAGGCCGCGGAACACATCCGCCTCGTGCAGGCAGGCCTTGTCGCCGCTCTTGCCGGCCTTGGCCGCCTTGTCGATGCGGCGCTGGACCATCTCGATGTCCGCCATGATGAGCTCGAGGTCGATGATCTCAATGTCGCGCAGCGGGTCGGTCGAACCCTCGACGTGCATGACGTTTTCATCGTCAAAGCAGCGCACGACGTGCACGATCGCATCCGTGGCGCGGATGTTGGACAAAAACTTGTTGCCGAGACCCTCGCCCTTGGACGCGCCCTTGACGAGGCCGGCGATGTCGACAAACTCGATCACCGCGGGGGTCTTTTTCTTCGGCTGATACATCTCAGCCAGATAATCCAGCCGCGCATCCGGCACGGAGACCATGCCGACGTTCGGGTTGATGGTGCAGAACGCATAGTTGGCGACTTCCGCGCCCGCGTTCGTAATGGCGTTGAACAGCGTGGACTTGCCGACGTTCGGCAGGCCGACGATACCGAGTTTCATAGATCCGAGCATCTCCTTCGTTTCCCAGCCGCGGCCGCGGCTGACATAGCAGTTTATTATAGCATGGGTGCCCGGGCATTTCAAGCCGTCACTTGACCGGGTGATAGTTGTCCGGGTCGAGATACTGTGCCGCCATGCGCACGTACCAGTCCTTCGTCCCGCGCCAGTCGGTGCGGTCTTTGTCGGTCAGCTCGCGCATCGGCTTTGCGGGCACGCCCGCGACGAGCGTCTCCGGCGGAATGATCTTGCCCTGCGGCACGAGCGCCGACTCGGCCACGATGCTGCCCGCGCCAATCTCGCTGCAGAGGCTGAGCACCGCGCCCATGCCGATGCTGGCCTCCGGCCCGATCACACGCGCGTGGATGATCGCGCCGTGGCCGATGGTCACGCGGCGCGAAATGGTCACGACGGGATCTTCCCCGCCGGTGTGGATGATGACGCCGTCCTCGACCGCGACCTCCTCCTCGAGGACGATGCGCGAGGCGTCGGCGCGGATGACGGCATAAGGGCCGATATAGCAGCGCGGGCCGACAATCACATCGCCGATGAGCTCCGCGCTCGCACTGACGAACGCTGTCGGGTCGACCTGCGGGGCTTTCCCGCCAAAGGTATAGAGCATAATGGTCTCTCCATTCAAATAAAAGATGTATGATTTTATCATGCACAGCCGCCGGATGCAAGCACAACGCCCGGGCAGGTGGAACCTGCCCGGGCAAACGTATTTGGATCGCAATTACAGACTGCGTGCCGCCTCGTAGCCATCCCAGATGGCGCCGAAGATGTTGCGCACACGGCGGCCGTCGCCGAGCGCGAGCACGGTCTCATAGTCATCGCGGATCGCGTCAAAGAGCGCATGGTTGGCCTCCATGCCGACCGCTGTGATGACCGTGTCACCCTCCGCCAGCGCGGGCACGCCCTCGACCTCGTAATAAACGCCCTTGGCATCGACGGATTCCAGCGCCGCGCCCTCGACGATGTGCACGCCGTGGAACACGAGCAGGTCGCGCAGCATGAGCTCATTCATGGCCGGCAGCTTGGCCGAGCGCAGGAGCTTGCGCCGGGCGAGCAGCGTGACGGTGTGGCCGTTTTGCACCAGGTGCAGCGCCAGTTCGCAGGCGACGAGTCCCGCGCCGATGATGACGACCGACTTGCCGGCTTTCGCCTTGCCCTCGAGCACGTCGAGCGCGCTGACCACATTGTCTCCGTCCGCACCGGGCAATGCCAGCGTTCTGGGCGTGCTGCCCTCGGCGACGAACACCGTCTGCGGCTTGAGGGAATCGAGCAGCGCCTTATCCGCGCGTGTATTCAGGCGCACGTCCACGCCCAGATGCGCAAGCGTGGCGGCATACCAGGCAACAAGATCACGATCCGCCTGCTTGAAGTGCGGCACACCGGCCGGCTTGAGCGCGCCGCCGAGGGCATCGCTCGCTTCGAGCAGCGTGACATCATGGCCGCGCAGCGCGCTCACGCGCGCCGCCTCCAGGCCGGCAGGCCCGCCGCCGACAACGACCACGCGCTTTTTCTCCGCTGCGGGCGCGATACCGACGAGCCGCTCGCGCGCGCACTCGGGGTTGACCGCGCAGGAGCCGACCGCGCCGTCAAACGCGCGGCCGAAGCAGCCCTCGTGGCAGCACAGGCACGGACGGATGAGCGCGAGCTCATCGTTGCGCACCTTGCGGACGTAGTCAGGCTCGGTCAGGAGCGGACGCGCCAGACCGATCATGTCGCAGCGGCCGTCTCGCAGCGCCTGCGCCGCCAGATCCGGATCGTCCATGCGTCCGGCAGCCAGCACCGGCACGTCCACGACCTGCTTGACCTGCTCGGCAAACGGCAGATAGACGCCCTTGTCAAAGTACATCGGCGGATGCGCCCAGTACCAGCTATCGTAGGTGCCGGCATCGACATCGAGCGCGTCGTAGCCCGCATCGACCAGGATCCTGGCCGCCTGCAGGCCCTCGTCCGTATCGCGGCCGAGCTCGGTGAACGTCTCACCCGGCACCGCGCCCTGACGCAGATCCTTGATATAGCTCTTGAGCGAAAAGCGCAGGATGACCGGGAAATCCTCGCCGCAGTACTGCTTGATCTTCTGCACGATCTCGATGGCGAAGCGCAGGCGGCCGTTGAGATCGCCGCCGTACTTGTCCGTGCGCTTGTTGAACAGCGACATGGCAAAGCAGTCGAGCAGATAGCCCTCGTGCACGGCATGCACCTCAACGCCGTCATATCCGCACTTTTTGGCGATAGCGGCCGACACGCCGAACTGCTCCACGAGCCGCTCGACCTCCTCCGTCGTCAGCTCGCGGCACTCGATGCGCGGGTTCCAGCGGTTGCTGATCGTACTCGGCGCGACAAACTTGCGGTCATGGATCATGGCGGGCATGGCGCTGCGGCCAAGGCCGGCCGTGAGCTGCACGAAGATCTTGGTGTCAAAGGCGTGCACGCGGTCGGTCAGCTCGCGCGCGGCCTTGATGTATTTCCCGGGGCAGATCGTCGGGCACGGGAAAGAACCGGGGCTGTGGACCTCAATGTTGTTGTCCACCCAGTTGGCGCCCGTGATGATCAGGCCGACGCCGCCGGCGGCGCGGCGGACGAAATAGTCCACGGCGTCCGGCAGGTAGGCACCGTCCTCATCGTTGTGCGTGACGGTGCCCATGGCGGCCATGAAATAGCGGTTTTTAATGCACGTATTGCGGATCGAAAACGGTGTAAACAGCGGTTCGTATGCGGGGTTCATGTGGTTTCCTCCTCCTCTGGTTCGGGTTGTGTATCAAATTGCGCGGCGCACTCCGGTGACAGTTGTCCCCAGGCGACTGCCTCCTGTGCGAGCGCGCAGCGAAAGCGCGGATGCGCGATGCGGATCATGGCGCAGATGCGCGTCTCCAGCGGTTGATTGTACAGATCGGCCGCGCCCCACTCCGTGACGATGTACATGACATCGCTGCGCGGCGTCGTGACGACTGCACCGGACGGAAGATGCGCGCGAATGTTGGACGTGAGCGTCCCGTCGGGCGCTTCGTGCGTGGAATGCAGGCACAGAAAACTCCGTCCGCCGACAGAACGCGCCGCGGCGCGGACAAAATCGAGCTGACCGCCGACGCCGGAATACTGCCGGCCGTCAATGGCCTCGGCGCAGACCTGCCCGGTCAGATCGGCCATCAGGCAGCCGTTGACCGAGATAAGCCCCGGCTGCTGCGCGGCACGGAACGGATCGTTGAGCACGTCCACCGGGATCATGCGGATGTGCGCGAGCGCAAAATCATCCAGATGCCCCGCCGCGTCGAGCACGATGGACGCCTCGACCCGATCGAGATCGACCGCGCCGCTGGCCATCAGGCGCAGCTGCGCCTGTGTGAGCACCTCCGTGTAAATCCCGAGCCGTTTGCGTCCATGCAGCCCGTAGGCGACGGCGTTGGGAATGCCGCCGATGCCGACCTGCAGCGTATCGCCGTCCCGGACGAGCGGCAGGATGTGCGCGGCAATGCGCGCATCGAGTGCATCGGGCGCTTTATAATGATAGGTATTGAGCGGATGATCCGCGCGGCAGAGCGCCGTAACCTCCGAGACATGGATGCGATGGTGCTCGCCGCGGGTGCGCTGCTGAAAGGCGTTGACCTGATAGATGCGCTTTTCGACCTGTGTATCGAGCGAACTCCAGGCCGTGCCGCGCGGGCCGTAATACAGATACCCGTCCGCATCCGGCTCGGACACCTCGAGCATCAGCGTATTGACACGGTAGACCTCGCGCGCTGCGCGCACGGTCTGGTGAAACTGCACGGAGTTTTCGTGCAGGCCGCCGCGCTGCTGAAACTTGCGGTCGGCGCGGCCGAGAAACAGGGAGTGATACGGCGTGCGCGCAAAGCAGGCCGGGTCGGACAGGGCGCGGCTCTCCGTGCCGTTGACGACGGTCACGACCGGGATGCCGCGCAGCTCCGCGCGGTCGCTCACCGCGTCGATCAGCACGGCCGGGAAGCTACCGGCGCCGCCGGCAAAGATGCGGTCGCCGGGCGCGATCAGCGCCGCCGCCTGCTCCGGCGTGCAGAGCCTGCGCGCATAGGTCTCACGCCAATCCATCGTGCTCACGCCTCCCGCGGTGCAACGGGAAAGAAATGATTCGGATCCAGGTACGCCGCCGTGAGCCGGACATACCAGTCCTTCGTGGCCTGCCAGCTCTCGCGGTCCGCCTGCGTGAGCGGGCGCAGAGGCTTGGCCGGGATGCCGGCAACGAGCGTCTCCGGCGGAACGGACTTGCCCTGCGGCACGAGCGCGGACTCCGCCACGACGCTGCCGGCACCGATCGCACACCCAAGGCTGAGCACCGCGCCCATGCCGATGCTGGCCTCCGGGCCGAGATAGCGCGCATGGACGATCGCCCCGTGACCGATGGTCACACGCCGGGACAGCAGGCAGCGCTTGTCCGCCCCGCCGGCATGGATGATGACGCCGTCTTCCACCGCGACCTCCTCCTCGAGAATGATCTCGGCGGCATCGCCGCGGATCACGGCGCCGGGACCGATATAGCACCGCGGGCCGACCGTCACATCGCCGATGAGCTCGGCGCTGGTGCTGACAAACGCCGTGGGATCGACGCGCGGGCATTTTCCATGAAACGAATAGAACATGATCGGATCTCCATTTCTGATAATAAGGGGGGGGCGACCCGGCCCGGGGGCCGAGCCGCTCCAAAGAAAAAAGAAGGGAATGGGGGGATTACCAAAGTCAGGCGAACTTTGCGATGGTCGCCTCGCACTCGTGCATCATCTGGCCGATGATGGTCTGCACGGGCAGCACATCGTGGATCAGGCCGGACGTCTGGCCGCAGCAGATGACGCCGCAGTTTTCCACGTCCGCGTTCTCGAAGAACATCTTGCAGGCCGTCTTGCCGGCCATGTCCTCGGCCACATCCTTGAATTCGCAGCCGGCCTGCTCCTTGGCAAAGACGCGCTTGGCGACTTCGCTCTTATACATGCGCGTGGAGTTCTGGAACGAGCGCAGAAGCAGGATCGTCTCCATCTCGTTGGCGTGCTCGACGAGGTAGTTTTTCACGGCCGGGAGCACGGGGCACTCCTCGGACAGCAGGAAGCGGGTGCCCATGTACACGCCTTCGGCGCCGAGCATGAGCGCGGCTGCCATCTGGCGGCCGGTCGAAACGCCGCCGGCGCAGATGACCGGAATGTCAAGCGCCTCCACACAGCGCGGCGTGAGCACCATGGTGCCGAGATCGTTCTCGCCCGGGTGGCCGGCGCACTCAAAGCCGTCGGCGACGACCATGTCCGCGCCGAGCGACTGCGCCTTGAGCGCGTGCTTGACGGTGGTGCACTTGTGGATGAGCACCATGCCGGTGTCCTTGATGGCGCGCACCATGTCGTCCTTCGGCGGGCGGCCGGCGGTCTCCATGACCTTGACGCCCTCTTCGGCGCAGACGCGGATGTAGCCCGCATAGTCCGGCACGACGAGCGACGGCATGAGCGTGAGGTTGACGGCAAAGGGCTTGTTCGTCATGGACTTAATCTTGCGAATCTCCGCCTGCAGCTCATCGGCCGAGGAAAACGTGCTCGACGACAGCAGCCCCAGGCCGCCGGCCTCCGACACGGCGGCGACCAGCGGTGCGCGGGAAATCCACTGCATGCAGCCCTGCACGATGGGGTATTCGATCCCCAGCATTTCGGTAAGTTTGGTACGGATCATAGGTATTACCTCCTGAAATATTCACGTGTGCCGCTGTGCGGCGTCTGGTTGTTTGTGATTTCACAATAGCAAACCGTCAGTCGCTTCACAACGCTGATTTCTCCAAAAAACAGCAGTTGCCGCCGTGCGCCGGATGGGCACGGCCTACAAGATGCGCGCGTCAGCTCGCCTGGACACTGCGCGCGCGCAGCACGGCCGTGAGCACTTTTCCGGTCGCGCCCTTGGGCAGCTCCGGCACGATCTCGATCTCCTTCGGCGCGCGGAACGTCGGCATATGCGCGCGGCAATACTGGCGCAGCGCCTCCGCCGTGAGCCGGCTGCCCGGCATGAGCACAACGCTCGCTTTCACGTGCTCGCCCCAGGTCTCGTCCGGCACGCCGTAGACCGCTACCTCGGCCACGTCGTCGCAAAGCTGCATGATGACATTGGTGACCTCTCCGGGATAGATGTTCTCGCCGCCGGAAATAATGAGATCGTCGGCACGGCCGCTCAGGAACAGGTACCCCTGCGCGTCGAGCATGCCCATGTCTTTCGTGCGGTACCAGCCGCCGACCAGCGCCGCGTGCGTCGTCTCGGGCGCATCCAGATATTCCAGCATCCGGCCCGGGCCGCGCACATAGATCTCACCCGCGGTGCCTGCCGGGCAATCGCTGCCGTCCGGCGCGACGATGCGCACGGCCGCGCCGGGGATCGGCCGGCCGACGGACGAGAGGTACTTACCGCCGTCGCGCAGGTGGTCTTCCGGCAGCAGCGCTGTGACGGTGCTGCCCATTTCCGTCATGCCGTAGGACTGATAGAAGCTGCAGTGCAGCTTCTCGATCGCGCGCTGCAGCAGCGCCTTCGGGATCGGGCAGGTGGAATAGTTGACGGTCTTGAGGTGCGAGAGATCATAGTCCCCGTTGTCCGTCTCGTCGAGGATCCACTTGAGCACCGTCGGCACGACACTGATGGACTCGATGCGCTCGGACACGAGCGTGTGCATGTAATCCTCAAGCGCGAAATGATCCTTGAGCACCATCGTGCCGCCGGTCGCAAGCGACAGGTGCGCACCGATGGCGGCCGAGTGGAACAGCTGCGCAATGAACTGATACCGCTGCCCGTCCGGGTAGGGATAGACCTGCAGCATGCTCACGATCTCGCGGAGCATGCCGCCGTGCGTGTAGACGACGCACTTCGGCTCCCCCGTCGTGCCACTCGTGTGCAGGCGGCAGGCGACATCGTCACGCGAGACCGGCACGTCCGGCGGCGTGTCCGGCTCGCCGCTGACGAGCGCGCACAGCGCCGAGCGGCCGTCGACCGGCTCCAGCCGGATCAGGCGTACGCTGTCCGCGCACAGTCGCTCGAGCTCCGCGCCCCACTCCGGCTTCTCCGCCTTGAGAAAGGCGACCGACACCTGATTGCGCGCGAGCATGCGCGCCTGCTCCGGCGGCGTGAGCCGCCAGTTGATCTTGACCACAATGGCGCCGAGCTGATAGAGCGCAAACTCGGCAATGATCCACTCCGGGCAGTTGCGCGACAGGATCGCGACCCGGCTGCCCTTGCGCACGCCGAGGTGCCGCAGATAGTGCGCCGTCTGGTGGATGTAGCGCTCCAGGTCGCCATAGGTCAGCCGCCAGTCCTCGTATACAATGGCCTCGCGCTCCGGGCAGCGCGCGAACGCATCATCCATGAGCGCGCCAAAGCTGCTGCACCGTGAAAGCTTCTGAGCAATTTCCCGCATGGGTGATCCCTCCGATCCTCTTTTTCATGATAAAATTGTGAATTATCTCCCGAAACGGCCAAAATGGGAAAAACCCACTTGCACGTTTCGGATTTAACGTTTATATTTTAACGTGCTTGAAAAAAACGCACACCGTCATTCCGCCAGAAACGACCGTCGTTGTTTTTGCACATGAATCGTCACTTTCACGGCGGCGTTTTCGGAGCGATTGCACAGTCGCGCTTTTTGTTGGAATTTCAAGCGTTCCCGGGGATATGCAATCGTCGTTTCTGCACAGGTTTTGTGCAAATACGCACACTTTTTTCGTAACTCCTGCCCTTTTCGTTTGCAGTCGGCCACCTGTATAATTGGAATTGTTAAAAAACAGTCATTCGTCACTTTCGCGCATTTTTGTTGTCTTTCGTGCGTGCGATGAGGATGGACTGAAAAATACAGGAGGTTGATACAATATGAATAAACCACTCGAAGGTCTTTTCGTCGTGGAGCTGACGACCTATTGGGCCGCCCCCTCCGCAGGTGAGTTTCTGCGCTGCCTCGGCGCCAGAGTCGTCAAGATCGAGACCGGCAAAGCGGGCGACTCGGTTCGCTACTGGGGCCGCACCTGCGGCATGCCGATCGAAGCGAACGAGAACCCCTCGTTCGACCTCTTCAACGGCGGCAAGGAATTCATGCACATGGATCTCAACGATCCCGAGCACGAGCGCGTGCTGCACAACATGCTCGCCAAGGCGGACGTATTCCTGACGAGCATGCGTCTCGGCGGTCTGAAAAAGCACAACCTGGACTATGACACCCTGAAAGAGAAATACCCGCGCCTGGTCATGGCGCACGCCACCGGCTACGGCTGCAAGGACGGCCCGCTGTCCGCTGCCCCCGGCCTGGACGCCGTGGCGTTCTTCGCCATGAACGGCCTGATCTCCGACCTGCGCCTGAATCCGGACGACTCCCCGATCTGCCCGCCGACCGGCATGGGCGACCTGACGACCGGCATGCCGCTGTTCGGCGCGATCATGACGGCGCTGTTTGCCCGCGAGCGTACCGGTAAGGGCGATTATGTGTCCGCCTCTCTCTACGGCACCGGCAACTGGGTCACATCCGCGATCAACTCCGGCACGCAGTACTTCAACCCCTGGCCGCGCTCCCGCTTCACGCAGAGCCCCATGGGCCAGGCGTTCGAGACGAAGGACGGCAAGTTCGTGCAGATCTTCGTCAATGAGTACGAGCGCTACTTCCCCGTCTTCTGCAAAGCCTTCAACATCGAGGATATGCTCGACGACGAGCGTGTGAACACGCGCCCGGCGCTGAACGTCAACGGCAACTGTGCCATCATCGTGGCGCGCTGCATCGAGGAAGCAAAGAAAAAGACCGCCGACGAGATCATGAGCGTGCTCCAGGCCGGCAACGTGCCCTGCACCGTGCTGCGCGGCATCGGCGACAAGTACAAAGAGCAGGAGCAGCTCGACCAGTGCCTGTCCAACGGCTACCTCGGCGAGGGCACCTACGAGAGCGGCAAGCACTACTATCAGCCGCAGATCCCGATCTACATGGAGAGCGTCGGCGTGCAAAACTACTTCGCGCAGAGCAAATCCATCGGCGCGGACAACGACGCGCTGTTCGCGGAATTCAGCAAGTAAGCAGATCACTGCCGGATGACCGGCCAAAGGGGTGCCGGACGGCACCCCTTTTTGCAAATCAGCAATCAGCCCCCGTCCCGGGGACAGAAAAATGGAAGTGTGGTGGATTCTGAATGAAATTGTCTTTGCAACTGATCCTGGAAACCCTGACGGAATACGGCGCACAACTGATAGAGACCGACGGCGATTTCGCCTTCACCGGCGTACAGATTCTGACCTCTCCCACGGATATTCTGGAGCCGGACACGCTGTATGTCTGCACACCGAAAGTGCTCCCAAAGCTGAAAAAGCAGCTTTTTGAAAACCACTGCTTCGTTTTCAAGGCCAAGCCGTCCCAGCTGCAGTGCCATCATGCGCTGCACGGCATCCTGCTTGACGAAAACACCGACCTCAACGAGGTCGTCAACCGGCTCATTACCCTCTTTACACAGTTTCACGCCTTTGAGTTTGCCATCAAGGAGGCCTCTCTCGAACGGCGCGGCTACGAGCCGTTTTTTGAGATCGCCAAAAAGGCGTTCCCGCACTGTCTGATCGTCGTCACGGACTCGGCATACAACATCGTGTGCTCCACGCGCAGCTCCGTCGATGACATCCCCTATTTCCGCGACCTGCTCCAGCGCGGCTATTACAGCCGCGAGGATATGAACCAGATCGCAAGCTGGCTACTATGAGGACGAGCGCAAGTGCGTCCAGCCGGTGCTCTACCCGGCGGAAAAGACCATCTGCGGGTACCCGTTTCTCGTCCGCTCCTACAAGAATCACGGCGCGGCCTACTGCTTCATCGGCTGCTATTTTCTCGATGTGCCGCCGACGCAGCGCGACATCTCGCTCTACACCTGCCTGACGCAGGAGCTGGAAAATTACTATAAAGTCAACGGCATTTTTGACGCCGGCATGCTCGGCAAACAGCAGCAGCTGCTCGACGATCTGATCCGGCCGAAGCAGAACTCGCCGGAATATTTCCACGACCGCTGCGCGCAGCTGAACATTCCCTATCAGGG
>OLJB01001108.1_pt1 | contig 13879 bp, 10 predicted proteins | sample 1601391 | NCBI WGS metagenome assembly OLJB01 (sample SAMN01915215, study PRJEB22387) | human gut metagenome | isolation source: stool | host: Homo sapiens | place: USA | reverse complement strand
CAAGGGCTCCCCTACTAGGGGAGCTGTCGCGGCAGCGCCCGCGACTGAGAGGTTTAGCAAAGCGAAGATGACGGAGAGGTTTCGCAACGCTGCCGGCTTCTGCGCTGCACCTTTAAAATACCAAGCCCCCGCGCCGCTGTCAAGGCTTCCCGCTGCGACCTTATTTCACATATTCTTCACCCGGTCAGCGATTCCTTTTCACAATTACCGGATACAATAGAAACAGTTCCAAGGAGGTGCGGCAGAAGCGCCCCCCTCCGAACCATTCCCTTTGAGAAAGGAAGTAACCAGTATGGATAACGAGAACAAGTGGGAATACGATTATTCCTCTGAACATAGCCAGACCGGCGAGACCGGCTACCCCAACGTCGGCTCCTCCGGCATGAACACCGCCAACACGGCAGGTACCTACGGCGAGGCCGCACAGGCCGCCCCCCAGGCCGACCCGAACAGCGGCAGCGATGGCGGCGCGGTGCCGCCTCCGGAAGGCCCCCGGTATCAGGCCGCACAGGGAAGCCCCAAGCAGCCTCCCAAAAAGCGCCGCCGGAAAAACAGCAATATCGCCCGCAGTGCAGTTGCGCTGGTGCTGGCCGCAGCCATGGGCTTTGTCGGCGGCTTTGTGGGAGCCCGGGTGGGCAACACAGGCGGCAAGGTGGTCATCCAGCAGGTGGCACCTTCCTCCACGTCCAGCAGTGATTCCGGCTCTGCCTCTGCAGTGAACACTGCTTCCGGCATGACCACCGCTCAGGTCTCTGAGATGGTCAGCCCCAGCGTTGTGGTCATCACCACCGAGCAGGTGGTCTACTCCCAGTGGTCCTGGTACGGCCAGAGCCAGGTGGAGAGCGGCGCAGGCAGCGGTGTCGTGATCAGCTCCGACGGCTATATCCTGACCTGTGCGCACGTTGTGTCCGGCGCATCCAACATCACCGTGACCATCGGCGATACCGATTACCCTGCCACTGTGGTGGGCGAGGATGACACCAGTGACGTGGCTGTCCTCAAGATCGATGCCACTGACCTGACCCCCGCCACCGTTGGCAACAGCGACAGCCTTGCCGTGGGCGAGAGCGTGCTGGCCGTGGGCAACCCGCTGGGTGAGCTGGGCGGCACCGTGACCAGCGGCATCGTCAGCGCCCTGAACCGCAGCGTGACCATCCAGGGCACCAGCTCCACCAACACCATGTCCCTGATCCAGATGGATGCCTCTGTCAGCCCCGGCAACTCCGGCGGCGGCCTGTTCAACATGAACGGTGAGCTCATCGGTCTGGTCAACGCAAAGTCCTCCTCCAGCGATGCGGAGGGCTTGGGCTTCGCCATCCCCATCAACGATGCCATCAAGGTGGCACAGGATCTGCTGGAGAATGGCTATGTCTCCGGCCGCCCCTACATGGGCATCACCTATCTGGCTGTGACCGATGCCCAGACCGCAGCACAGCTCAACGTCAATGCCTACGGCGTTTACGTTGTGGATGTTGTGCAGGGCGGCCCCGCCGACAAGGCCGGTCTGAAGACCGGTGACCGCATCGTGAGCATCGATGGCACCGAGATCGCCCAGAAGGACGACCTTGGCACCCTGATCCAGCAGCACGCCGCCGGTGATACCCTTTCCATCACCGTGGCCCGGGAAGGCCAGATGCAGACCGTCAGCCTGACCTTGGGCGAAAAGAACGCCCAGACCCAGCAGGCACAGAAAAACTCCTGATTCTCCCCAATCTTTTTCCTGATCCATAAATCAAAAATCCCCTGACCGGCGTTGAACTGGTCAGGGGATTTTTAATTGCAGGTTGTCGAAAGTTATGGTATACTAAACTCGCTGTCAGAGATGACAGCAAAGGCGCTGTGTCCACAACGCAGGCGGCTGCTCCTTACCGGCCCAAACGCCGGGTAAGGCATTTTTCTTGAGAAGTTGCCACTCCCCGGACGCTTACGGGCAGAAAGGGGGTGAGAACCATGAGTTTTTCGGATGTTGCAGTGTTGCTGACGCTGATCGGCGGAACCATCTTCGTAACGTTTCAGATTACATGGAAAATCGCCACAAGCGATAAAAAACGCAAGAAAAAATGACCGCCTCACAGTTCCCCAACTTGAACGGTCATTTTTCTTGATCACCAGGTAAGGAGCCAGTCGTTTGCGGGCCAGCGCCTTTTCTATTTGTAGTATAGTCAATTTTTAACGGTTTGTCAAGCAACGGCAGACCGTATTTTTATACCTGCCCGAACACGGTGGCGCTCAGGGGCAGGAGGACGGTCTGGCCGGTGCAGATGCGGCTGCTGCCCCGCCACAGGCTGGAGGAGATGCCGTCGCTCAGCAGCTTCCAGCTGCCGCCGGGCAGGGTGACGACCTGCGCCGTCTCGGTGGGGTTATAGTAGACGCACAGGGCGCTCCATGCCGCGCCGTCGCCCCACTGGGCGGGGAGCCGCCAGCCCACAAGAGGCTGTTCCAGCGGGAAGAACTCGATGGCGGCAGGGCTGGCCTTGTCCAGCGCGCCCAGCCGGGGGAACGCCGCCCGCAGACCAATGAGCCCGCGGTAGTAATCCACAAGGCTGTGGAACTGTTCGGCCCGGTGCCAGTCCAGCCGGTTGAGGGCCGGGCTGGAGTGATAGCTGTTGCCCTGCCCCTTCTTGGTGCGGGCAAACTCCTCGCCCGCCTGCCAGAAAGGCAGGCCCATGCTGGTCAGGTAGATGCCCGCTGCCAGCCGGTTCTGGGCCAGCGCGGTCTTGTCCACAGCGGCAAACTCCGGGCGGGCATAGCGCACCATCAGGAGCTTATCCCACAGGGTGAAGTTGTCGTGGGCTGAAACATAGCTGATGATCTGCCCCGGGGCGTGGGGCGGCAGCTTTTCACTGCGGCACCACGCCGCCACCGAAGCACCGATATCCCAGAAACTCCCGGGCTTGCCCTCCACATAGCCCGGCTCCCGGGCATCGAAGCAGCCGCCCTTGATGGCATCCCGGGTGTTGTCGCAAAAGATGCCGATGCGCTCGTTCAGCATGTTCAGGTTGTTCTTGTTGGCCTCGTACCGGTGTAGGGCGCTGCAGCCGCCCTGCCACGGCTCACCGTACATCAGAATATCCCGCCCGCCGGGCAGCTTGTCCAGTTCAGCCCGGAGGAGGTTCATGGTCTCCACGTCATACAGGCCCATCAGGTCAAACCGGAAGCCGTCGATGTGATATTCCCGTGCCCAGTAGAGCACCGAATCAATGAGATAGCGCCGGGCCATGGACCGCTCAGAGGCAAACTCGTTGCCGCAGCCGCTGCCGTTGGAGAGAGAACCGTCGTCGTTCTGGCGGAAGTAGTAGAGGGGCACCACCCGGTTCAGCACATTATCGGAACGATACATGTGGTTATACACCACGTCCATTACAACGCCGATGCCCGCCGCATGGAGGGCCGCGATCATCTGCTTGCACTCCCGCACCCGTACCTCACCCCGGGTGGGGTCGGTGGAGTAGCTGCCCTCGGGCACATTGAAGTTGGTGGGGTCGTAGCCCCAGTTATACTGCCGGGTCAGGGGGCGGCTCTCATCCACGCTGCCAAAATCGAAGATTGGCATGAGCTGGACATAGCTCACCCCCAGCCGCTTGAGGTAATTCAGGCAGGTAGGGTGGATGCCGTCGCTGCTCAGGGTCGTGCCCTGCTGGGTAAAGGCCAGAAATTTGCCCCGCCAGGCTGTGTGCACGCCGCTGGCCGGGTCCTGCGAGAAATCCCGGACGTTGACCTCCCAAACGCTGCGCCGGGCCGGTGGGATCACCGGCCGCACATCCCGCTCCCAGCCCTGCGGGTCTACCCGGGCCGGGTCAAAGATCATGCTGCGCACCCCGTTCACCCCTGCCGAGCGGGCGTAGGGGTCCGCTGCATTGCAGGTGCCAAACGGGGTGGTAAGGGTGAAATCGTAGTATTTTCCGTGCTGGTCGCCGGGCAGATAGATGCTCCACACGCCCTTGTCCTGCTGCTGCAGGGGCAGGGTGCCCATACAGGCCCCGCCGGTGCCCCGGCGGTACAGGTTCACTGCTGCCTGTTTTGCCGTGGGAGCCCACAGGCGCAGGTGTGTCCCGGCGGGGGTATACTCCACCCCCAGCGGGCCGTAGTATTCCGTCTGGCGGGCAAAGGCTTCGCTCTCAAACAGCGTCTTCCATTCAGCAGGTGTTCTTGGCTCCATCGCAATTCATCCTTTCATTTGACAATAGTGTAACGAACTTTGTCCTTTATTTCAACCCTTTCCTTGCAAAACGTACCAGACTCCACTATACTGAAAGAAAAAACACTGCACGGAGGGAAGTTTTATGGCATACACCGATGATTGGGAAAGTCTGATGAACGGCGTGTTCGGCCCGGGGGGCAGATTCAAGGCCGCCCCCGGCACTTCTGCACCCAAAACAGGCGGCAGCGCCGCCCTGCCTGACCTGAACGCGGCGCTTCTGGAACAGCAGAAACGGCTGGACGAGCTGTTGAAGCAGCAGAACGCCCAGCTCAAAACCCAGAGCGATGCCACCGCCGCCGCGCTGGAAAGCAGCCGCCAGATGCTGCGGGACATGGAGGACGAAGGCCTGCTGGCCAGGGGCACCACCGACGTGAAGCCGGAGCACCTGGGCAGCTTTGAAGGCCTTGCCGCCGAGGTCAAGCAGACGGTGCTGGGGCAGGATGCTTTTGTGGACAGCGTGGTGCGGGCCATGCGCCGCCCCTTTGTGCTGGGCACCGAAGCCCCCGCCGCCCGCAACGTCATCCTGCTCACAGGCGGGGCAGGCACAGGCAGGCATTTTGCACTGGAAGAAACTGCCCGCCGCATGGCGGCCCGGGGCCTTTTGCAGAGCGACAGGATTGCCACGCTGGATCTGGCCCTTTACCCCAATTCCGGAGCCGAGAAGCTCTTCCTGCAGGACCTCTACGCTGCCCTGCACGCGCCCGGGGAGATCCTTGCCTTTGAGCACTATGAGAGCTGTTATCCCGGCTTTCTGAAGACCCTGTCTGATCTGGCCGTCAAGGGCAGTGCCCCCCTGTCCAGCCGGTATCTCGTGAACAAAGAGGGCATCCTTGTGGATGCAGGCACGGCGCTGGCCCCGGGAGCCGTCAGCCGCATCGACCCCTGCGGCAAATACCTCATCTTCTACTCCCACAAGGGCCGGGAGGCACTGGCTGACAAATTCGGCGCGGCGCTGGTGTCGGCACTGGGGGATGTCTGCGAGACGGCCTCCTACACCCGGGAGGATCTGGCCGCCCTTGCCGCACAGCAGCTCAACGCGCTGGCCCAGAAGATCCGCACCCGGCTGGGGCTGACCCTTTCCGCCGGGGCCGACGTGCGGGACTATGTCGCGGCTCAGTGCACCGCACAGAAGGGTGCGGCAGGCCTTTCCGCGTGCACCGACCGCATCTTCCGCGCCCTGAGTGAATACTGCCTGCGAACCGATGAAACCCTTACCGGCACCGTGACCCTGACCGCCGGGCCGGAAGGGGTGCTGTTCCGTCTGAACGACGGCGCAGACCAGCCCCTGTTCGACCTGCTGCCTGCGGCCTACACCGGCGCGCTGGATGCCATCCGCGCCGAGATCAACGAGCTGGTGGGCCTTGCCCCGGTCAAGGAATATGTGTTCGGTCTGGCCGACAACCTGCAGGTGCAGCAGCGCCGCGCCGCCGCCGGGCTCAAGACTGCCAGCCTTTCGATGCACATGATCTTCACGGGCAACCCCGGCACCGGCAAGACCACCATTGCCCGGCTGGTGGCGAAATACCTGAAAGCCATCGATGCCCTCAAGGGCGGCCAGCTGGTGGAGGTGACCCGTGCCGATCTGGTGGGCCGCTACACCGGCCACACCGCCCCCCTGACCAACAGCGTCATCGAGAGCGCCCTGGGCGGCGTGCTCTTCATTGACGAGGCATACAGCCTTTACCGCGGCGAGCAGGACAGCTTCGGGCTGGAAGCCATCGACACGCTGGTGAAGGGGATGGAGGATCACCGGGATGAGCTGGTGGTCATTCTGGCGGGTTACACCAGGGAGATGGAGACCTTCCTCACCGCCAACAGCGGCCTTGCCAGCCGTTTTCCCAACCGGATCGAGTTCCCGGACTACACCGCCGTGGAGCTGCTGCAGATCACCCAGGTCCTTGCCAAAAACAAGGGCTACACCCTGGCCGAAGCCTGCACCGAACCCCTGCTGGGCTATTATGCCCGCTGGCAGGCAGCCGATGCCCGCACCGCCGGCAATGGCCGCCTTGCCCGCAACACACTGGAAAAGGCCATCTTCCACCAGAGCCGCCGCCTTGTCGCCGAGCCCGCCGCTGCCCTGGATCTGATCCTGCCCAGTGATCTGGAATTGAAGGAACCGTAAACACGCAAAAAGGACTGCTTTCGCAGTCCTTTTTGCGTTATTGATGCTGTTCTGCCAGCCGGGCGGTCATCTCCCGCATTCCCTGCCGCACTTCGGGCGGGGCAACCACTTCTATCTTGCCGCCAAAGCCGCAGACCCAGCCATAGAACTGGTCACTGACGCAGATGGGGACATCAAAATGGAAGCAGCCATTCTCCTCGGGTAAAAACATGGGCGTTGCGCCAAAGCGCTCCCGCATGGCACCTTCCAGATCCGCGGTGCACCGCAGGGTAACGCGATGCTCCGGCCCGCCGTACATTCCAAAGTGCTTGCGCAGATAGGCAGGCAGGTCAAGATCCGCAAACTGCTCCTGACCCCGCCGGGGCGCATCCAGCACCCGGACCCCGCTCATCTTGTCCACCCGGTAATGGCGGATGCCCTTTTCATCGGCAAAGGCAATGAGGTAGTAGCACCCGTTCTCCCAGGCCAGCTGCCACGGGCTGACGATCCTTTTCTCTTTCTCGCGGCTGTCGGCTTTTCTGTAAAGGAACTCCACCATTTTACCGTTGTTGATGGCCTCGTGCAGGGCATCGATGCTGTACAGCAGGCTCTTGCTGTCGGTCTTGGGGCGGCCCTCCACATAGACCTGACGCTGCAGCTGGCTGCCCTCGTAGTTGGAGCAGAGCTTTTCCAGTTTGTGGATCAGCCGCCTGCTCGTGGTGCCGGATACCACCCGGCTTGCCTGCACGGCATCCACCAGCAGCTTGAGCTCCGCCAGATCAAAGGTGCGGCTGGCAAGGAAATACCCGCCGCCCCGGCCCCGGCGCAGCTTGATATCATAGCCCAGCGCACCCAGTGCCTCAATATCGCTGTACACGCTCTTGCGCTCACAGCGGATGCCCTGCGCCTCCAGCAGCTCCACCAGCTGCGGCACGTTCAGCAGGTGGTTTTCATCGGTCTGCTGCTCAAAAATGCGCAATAGCGCCAGCAGCTTGGATTTCTGGCCTTCCTGTTTGGGCATTCGGTACACCTCATTTTTTCGTGTTGTGCCAAACCTCTCAGTCTCACTTCCAGCTCCCCAGCAGGGGAGCTGAAAAAAACAGCAGTGCTGTGTGCTGAAAAGGTTACGGCGCTTTCTTATCAAACGCCGCGCGGCGCTGGGTGGACAGGCGGAACATCTCCTCCAGCTTTTCCCGGTCATCGGCCACAAGGGCGTTGCGCATCTCGTTCAGCGCCCCGCTGAACTGGTCGATCTCGGAGATGAGGTTTTCCTTGTTCCAGAGGAACAACTCCGCCCACATCTTATCGTTGATGCGTGCAATGCGGGTCAGGTCCCGGAAGGAATCTCCAGTGTACTCGCACAGCGAGGTATTGTCGTTGGCGCACATCAGGCTGACGGCGATGGCATGGCAGAGCTGGCTGACATAGCCGATCATCCTGTCATGCTCCTGCACGGTCAGGGTGCAGATATGCTTGAAGCCCAGCACCTCGGCCAGCTCCCTGGCCCACTGAACGGCCTCCGGGGTGTTCTTTTCCGTGGGGGTCACAATGAAGTTGGCCGGGGCAAAATTCACCTCGGCGGCGTGCTCCACGCTGGAGGTCTCACGGCCCGCCATGGGGTGGCTGGCAATGAACTCCACGCCCGGCCTGCACATGGCCTGAATGGGCTCCACCAGACCGGTCTTTACGCCCGACACATCGGTAAAGATGCAGCCCTCCTTCAGCAGGTGGCCATAGGTCCGGAACCACTCGATCAGGGCCGTGGGGTACAAACCAAAGATGATATGGTCGGCCTGACGCACCAGATCCTCAAAATCGTGGGTCTTGCCGCTGGCGATATAGCCGTGGTCGAGGGCATACTGCAGATGGCCCTCGCTGCGGTTGATGCCGTCCACATGGAACCCGGCCCTGCTCAGCTCCAAGGCGTACTTGCCGCCCAGCAGGCCCAGGCCCACAATGAGATAACGCTTTGATTTATCCAACATGTTCCACCTCCGCGCCCAAAGGCTTGATGGCTTCCAGAAAATCCGGCCAGCTCTTGGCAATGGCCTCGGCCCCGCTGATGGGCAGGGCCAGCCCGGCGGCCAGCGCCAGCACCGCAAGGCTCATCACCACGCGGTGGTCGTTGTGGCCGGAAAGCGGCTGCTCCGGGGCATGGAGCGCGCCGGCACAGCCATGGATGGTAATGGTGCCGCCCTCGCTCTCCAGCTGCCCGCCGCAGGCCCGCAGCTCGGTCTCCATGGCCTCGATGCGGTCACTCTCCTTGATGCGGAGACGCTCGGCGTTGCGGATGACCGTGGTGCCCTCACACAGCAGGCCCAGCACCATCAGCACAGGGCCCAGGTCGGGGCAGTCGGCAAGGTCGATGTCCGTTCCGTGGAGCGGGGCCTTTTCAAACACCACGCCCTGCCCGGTGCGGGTGAATCTTGCGCCGCACCGCCGGAGGATCTCCAGAATGGCGGCATCGCCCTGCAAGGTCTCCTCAGACAGTCCGGTGATGGCCACACCGCCGGTCACAGCACCCAGCACGGCAGGAAAAGCCGCCTGGCTGTAATCGCCCTCCACGGTGTAATCACCGGGAAGATAGTGCTGCCCGCCGGGAATTTCCAGCGTATTTTCATCCAGCCAGCGGCTCTCCACGCCAAAGGCGTGCTGCACCACGCGGGTCATATCGATGTAGCTCCGGCTCTCCACAGGCGGGATGAGGTGCAGGGTGCTGGTGCCGCCCAGCAGGGGCAGGGCAAACAGCAGCCCGCTGATGAACTGGCTGGACACGTTGCCCGCCAGCTCGTATTCGCCCGGGGTCAGGGCACCTTCCACAGTCAGGCGGTCCGCGCCCTGCTCAAAACGCAGGCCCTGCTGCTGATACAGCGTTTTGTAGACCGACTGGGGCCGCTCCATCAGCCGTCCACGGCCTGTAAAAGTCACTTCCTGCCCGGTCAGGCTGGCCAGTGGGATGAGGAAGCGCAGGGTGCTGCCGCTCTCACAGCAGTCCACGGGGGCATCAACCGGCAGAAAGCGGCCCAGCCCCTCCACCACCGCGTCGTTTTCACCGGTGGTGACACGGGCGCACAGTCGGCCCGCCGCGCCCAGCGTGGCGGAGATATCCTTGCTGAAGGCAAGATGATGGAGATGGGAGGTTCCCTTTGCCAGCGCCGCGCAGAGCACCGCCCGGTGAGCCATGCTTTTGCTGGGCGGCGCGGCGATCCTGCCCGCCACTGCGCGGGCGCGTTTTACCACCACATCCATCTTACATATCCCGGCCAATGGCCCATGCGACCTGACGGCACTTTGCCATGGCCTGTGCAAAGGCATCCGGGGTCAGGCACTGTGCGCCATCGCTCCATGCGTGGCGGGGATCATAGTGGACTTCCACCTCCAGACCGTCGGCACCGGCGGCCACAGCGGCGATCATCATCGGCTCAACCAGATTGGCCTTGCCGGTGGCGTGGCTGGGGTCCACGATGATGGGCAGATGGGTCTTTTCGTGGATGATGGGCACAGCGGAGAGGTCGAGGGTGTTGCGGGTGTACTTCTCAAAGGTGCGGATGCCCCGCTCGCAGAGAATGACCTGCTCGTTGCCGCCGGCCATGATATACTCTGCGGACATGATCCACTCCTCGATGGTGTTGCACAGGCCGCGCTTGAGCAGAACAGGCTTGTGCATCTTACCCACGGCCTTGAGCAGCTGGAAATTCTGCATGTTGCGGGCACCGATCTGTACCACGTCCACATATTCCTCAAACTCCGGGATCCGGTCCTCGCTCATCAGCTCGGACACGATGGGCATTCCGGTGGCCTCCCGTGCCTTGACCATATCGAGGATGCCCTCGGTCTCCAGACCCTGGAAGGAGTAGGGAGAGGTGCGGGGCTTATAAGCGCCGCCGCGGAACAGGCTTGCACCGCCCGCCTTTACGCCGTTGGCAATGCGCAGTGCCTGCTCCTCACCCTCGATGCTGCAGGGGCCTGCCATCACGGCGATCTTCTCGCCCCTGCCGATCTTCACGCCGCCGCAGTCGATGATGGAATCGGCGGGGTGGAACAGGCGGTTGGCCCGCTTATAGGGAGCGGACACGCGGGTGACGTTGTCGATCCAGGGGTTGGCCAGCACGTCGCGCTCATCGATCTTGGTGGTATCGCCCACCAGACCGAACACATTGTAATCCTTGCCGGTGATCAGGGTCACATCCAGGCCCTGCTTCTCGAATTTGTCTACGATCTTTTCCAGCTCTTCCTTGGGGGTGCCTTTTTTGGTCGAAATGATCATCTCTTTTGATTCCTTTCCCTTTTCTGAACCTCTCAGTCTCGCTTCGCTCGACAGCTCCCCTAATAGGGGAGCCCTTGGCAAAACCGGGAACTTCTCCTGAATGCCAAGGCCTCTCCTACTAGGAGAGGTGGCAATGCGTCAGCATTGACGGAGAGGTTATTCATTTACTGCACCAGGTGCGTCTGTGCGCCGCCATCCAGCCGGAGCAGCTGCACAAGGTAGGCGCAGGCATGGAGATATCCGCTGACCCCCTCGCCTGCAAAGCGGCCCTGACAGCCAAAGGAGACCACATCCACGCTGCGGAAGGGCTCCTTGCCGCTGGGGTCGGCCAGCATCACTTCCACGGCGGGCACGCCGCACACCTGCAGCGCTTCCAGAATGGCCACGCTGTAATAGGCGTAGCCGCCCGGGTTGAGGATGATGCCATCGGCCCGGCCTGCCGCCGACTGGATCTCATCGATGAGGTCGCCCTCGTGGTTGGACTGAAAAAAGTCCACCTGAACATCCATCTGGGCACAGCCCGCCTCGATATAATCCAGCAGTGTATTAAAATCGATCTGCCCCTCCATGCCCGGCTCCGTGAACTGGGTCAGGTTGAGGTTGGGACCGTTAATGACTAAAAATTTCATCCAGCGCCTCCATTGCCGCCGTCACGGCATCCGCAGGGGTGGTCTTGTTGGGGATCACAGCATCCGCTGCCGCCAGATAGAGCGGGCGGCGCTGGGCTTCCATGGTTTTCAGGGCCTCAGGGCTGGTGGAAAGGGGCCTTCCGCCGCCCACCAGCAGATCTTCCAGCGGCCGGTCGATAAAGAGCACGATGCCGTTGGCGTGGAGCGCCCGGAGGTTTGCCGGGTCCTTGACCACGCCGCCGCCGCAGGAGATGACCTGCCGGTTCTCCTTGGCAAAGCGGGCGGTCTGCGCGGCCTCCAGCTTCCGGAAGCCTGCCTCCCCCTCAGCGGCAAAGATGTCCGGGATGCTCCGGCCGTCGGCCTTGACGATCTCCTCGTCCAGATCCACGAACCGCTTGCCCAGTCGTTCCGCCAGAGCGCGGCCCAGGGTGGATTTGCCCGAAGAGGGCATCCCGATGAGGGCAATGTTCAGCTGTTCCCGCCGCAGTTCGCTGGTCACACGGGCGATCTCGGCACCGGCATCCTCAAACTTGCGGTCGAGGAAAAATTCTGCCGCATACACAGCCTGTGCCACCAGCATTTCCAGACCGCCGACGGCAACGGGCACCCCCAGCTCCTCGGCCCGGAGGATGAGCTCGGTCTTATCGGGATTATAGATGACATCGATCACGGCTTCCAGCCCGGGCATGGAGGCGATATCCAGGGCGCTCACGCCCACATTGGGGTACATGCCCACCGGCGTGGTGTTGATGATGATCTGCGCCCCGGTGGTCAGGGCCTGAGCATAAGTCAGCTCTCCCTTTTCGGGGTCGGGATGGCGGCTGACGGTATAGATCTGTTTTGCGCCCCGGTCATGGGCCACGGCCCAGGTGGTGTTGTGGGTGCCGCCGGTGCCCAGAATGAGCACGGTCCTGTCCTTGAACTCCACCCCGTGTGCATCGCACAGGTAGGAGAAGCCGGGATAATCGGTGTTGTAGCCGTAGAGCAGGCCGTTCCTGTTGACGATGGTGTTCACGGCGTTGATGGCCTTGGCGTGGGGGTCGATGTAGGAGCAGTACTCCATGACCACCAGCTTATAGGGGATGGTGACATTGATGGCCCTGAACTGCCGCCGGGTCATAAAGGCCCGGACTTCCTCTTCCGTGGGCAGGGGGCACAGGTCGTACCGGTAGCCGCAGAGCATCTCGTGGATGACCTTGGAGTAGGAGTGGCCCAGCCGCCCGCCGATGAGTCCGTATTCCATTTACAGCACCTCCTTGCGGTAGCCGGTGGGGTTCTCCATCCAGGCCATGCCGTATTTTGCGGTGAGCAGGTCGCCCACGGCCAGCGCGGCGGCGCAGGTCTGCACAATGGCGGCCCGGGGCACGATGCAGGGGTCGTGGCGGCCCTGAATGGACAGCTCCGCGTCCTTCTTTGCGATATAGTCTACCGTGTCCTGCGTTTTGTAGATGCTGGGGGTAGGCTTGACCGCCGTGCGGAACACCACGGGCATCCCGTTGGAGATGCCGCCGTTCAGGCCCGCATTGTGGTTGGTGGCGGTGACGATGCGCTCCCCCTGCATCCGGAAGGCATCGTTGGCCTCCGAGCCCTTCTGGTCCGCAAAGCCAAAGCCGGAACCGAACTCGATGCCCTTGACCGCCGGGATGGAGAAGGCCAGGTGAGCGAGCTTGCTCTCCACGCTGTCGAAATAGGGTTCGCCCACGCCTGCGGGCAGGCCCAGAATGGCGGTTTCCAGCACGCCGCCCACGCTGTCGCCCTCGGCACCGGCGGCACGGATGGCAGCTTTCATGGGTTCTTCCACACTGCCGTCCAGCAGGGCAAAGCCCTCGGACTTGTTCAGCAGTGTCTCGGCCTGCGCCGCCAGCGCGGCGGGATCATCCAGCGCAAAGGGGGCATCGCTGATCCCGGCACACCGCCCGATGTGAGTCACGATCTCGATCCCGGCCCGGTTCAGGGCTCCCAGCACCAGAGCGCCGCCCGCCACCAGCGCGGCGGTGACCCGGCCCGAAAAGTGGCCGCCGCCCCGGGCATCCTGATAGCCGTGATACTTGGCGTAGGCAGTGTAATCCGCGTGGCCGGGCCGCAGCAGGTCAGCCGTTTTGGCATAGTCGCCGCTGCGGGTGTTCTGGTTTTCGATCATCAGGGCAATGGCGGTGCCGGTGGTGCGGCCGTTGACCACGCCGGACAAAAACTGCACCGCATCCCCCTCCACACGGGGGGTGGAAAGGCCGTCGCCCCGGGCACGGCGCTTGTCCATGCAGGCAGCAAGAAAGGCTTCGTCCACGGGCACGCCCGCCGCCATGCCGTCCAGCACCGCGCCGACAGCCCTGCCGTGGCTCTCGCCAAAAATGGTCAGCGAAAGGTCGCTGCCAAAGGTGTTTTTCATGGCTTACTCCTCCACACCCAGCAGGGGGCGCAGGCCCTCCACGGGGATGGTCTCGGCCCGCCAGCAGCCCAGACCCGGCACCTTGATCACCGTGATCTGGCCGCCCTGGGCCTTTTTATCGTGCAGCATCTCGGCCAGCACCTTTTCCTTGTTATAGGTGGTGCGGGTGGGCAGGCCGATGCGGCGGTAGACCGCCCGCACCCGCTTCTGCAGCGCCTTGGATTCGATCATGGGCAGCATGCCCAGCGCCACGCACTCGCCGTGGAACAGGCCCACGGTGCGAGATCGGAAGAGC
>OLJB01001105.1_pt1 | contig 13926 bp, 9 predicted proteins | sample 1601391 | NCBI WGS metagenome assembly OLJB01 (sample SAMN01915215, study PRJEB22387) | human gut metagenome | isolation source: stool | host: Homo sapiens | place: USA | reverse complement strand
CGGCCGTATGCAGCTGAGAATCAACCACGAGGCTACAGGTAACTGGTTCTCATTCACAAAGCGTGCGACCTATCAGCAGGTGGCTGATTTCTATATCCACGCCCGTGAGGTAATAAAGAAATTTGCACCCAACGTACAGACTATTCTCTGTATCGGCGGTGTGGAGCATCCCGAAAAGGGCGGAGAAATCGAGATGGAAAAGGAATTTGCCGACGCTGTAAGAGCAACGGATATATGGTCTGTTGACAAGTACATGGCTCTCCACTGGGGCTGGCCTTTTGACGTTGCGGACGAGGGCGGAAACTCTTTTAGCAGAAGCAAGGTAGCTGATACATATAATCTTACTAAGCTGTCGGAAAAGCGTTACAGAGAGCTTTGCGGCGGAGAAAAGAAGCCTATGGTAATGAGCGAATTCAACGCTGACGGTGATGTAACTGGACCTTACGATCAGGCTGAAATGGTAAAGGAATTCTGCGATATGCTCAAGAACGACAAGGATCAGGGCTGGTTCAACGGCTTTACATTCTATCAGTTCCGTGACAGAGGCAGACTGGGACTTGAAATTGAGGATCCGAACAATGCTGACTGCGGTATTGAGCAGCCGGTAATGCAGACCTACAAGGAAATTATTCACGACGAATATTTCTATCCTGAAATGAAAAGCGAGGGCGACGCACAGTTCCCTGTAAAATTACGTTGGGGCGGTTCTGAGGACGCTGAGGGTATCGAGATACCTCTGCACTTTGAAAAGAACCCCACATTCTGCGAAATCACATTTGAGGACGAGGACGCAGATCTTAATCTTATGATGGAGATAAACGGCAAGTGGTTCTACAAGGCTCCTCACGCAAAGACGATAGATTTTATGTCGGCGTTCTTTGAAAAGCCGCTTGAAAGCGAAGCTGACATGACGCTCAAGATATTTGCGCCTCCTGCAAGCGGTGAGAACGTAAATGACGGCAGTGAGGACTGGATGCTGAACACTTATTCGACTATCACGAAGATGCCGAATATCCGTATCAGATTTGCACCTATCTTAAAGTAAGTAAGCACCAAATAAGGATACTTCACCCCAAACAGCTATATTCGACATAAAAAATAATCGCAAGTTAAATCACTCAACACTAAGTGAATAACTTGCGATTTTTATTATCCTACAACTTGTTTTGTAGCTTTTATTTTCTCATCACTGAACTTTACAACATCAGCAATGACAAGTTTCTGAATTGCTTTAATTAATGTTTCCATAAAGACAAAATCTATTTCTTTATCTTTAGAGGATATCGGAATTTTTACAATTTGATTTTTTAATATATCAACGTTAAATCTTGTACTTCCCCATGTAAAGTTAGAAAAAGTAAGGTTCATTGTTGAAATAAAGAATTGTGCATTTTCTTTTCTGAAATTTAACAATTTTGGGATAAGTATTTTTATTTTATCACCTGTAAAATACGGCTTTTCTTGATAAAATATAGTTGCTGTATCCTGTCCAAATGAGATTGTGTTTCCACTGTTAAGATAAATCGGATTTTCATCTATAAATCCTCTTTGACCATTATTATTACTCGTTCTTACTATATAAGGGTATCGTCCGTTTTCAATTATATGAATCTTATTGGCATCAAATCTGTGTGCTGTGGTTACAATATCAAAAAGTTGGTCTATTGTATATTCTTTCCAAAAGATTTTGTTGCTTTTAAGTTTATCCAAAGCTGACAGCTCATCAGCTGTCAGTTGCGTATCTTTCAGTCCAGAGACTGAAAGATACGCTTCCAGCTCCTCTATACGCTCCGCTTCCAGCTCCTCTATAAAGCTTTCCATAAATTCAAAGGCGATTGTATTATTTTTTATAGGTACAACTATTTTATCATCTTGTATTTTCTTATAACTAATACTGTTTCCCCAGCTATACTTATTTTTAAGCGACTTATATATACAACTTACCAATAGCAATTGACAAGATTTATTTTGCAATCTTGCATCTTTCACGTAAAGCACAAGATTATGACTATCGTTAGAGAAAAAATCATTTTCTTGATATGTCACAACGAATGTTTTTCCACCGATAAATATACAAGGTGCTTCTTCTATTAAAACCTTATTATATGATATATATGAAATTATGGAATTGTTTCCGGCACCTGCTCCTAAATAAGGGGTTGTACCACTATTTCCCGTTACATCACAAGATAGTATATTATGCGTGTTGTACACATCAAATAAGTCAGTTACTTTCTTTTTGCCCCACTCAACACTTGCCAATTTCTCATTGAGTGAGGCATTTATTTTCCCAAGCGTTCGTTGTCCTCACTGCTCTTACCTTTTAAAAGTGTTGATACTTCCCAAGCAAGATAATCACTTACGGTCTTTTTGAAGTCCTCAAGCGTTGGGATTGTGTCAATTGGAGCAGACTGATTCCAATCAGCACCGTTTTCCGGGTTGATTTTGCCCTCGTAATATTCCTTTTCAGTAAAAATATTAAGTTCTGACTTGCCGAATCTGACAATATCAGCAATTTCCTGATAGCGTTCTTTGGCGTGGTCTGTATCTCTTAAATTTACACTTGCTTTCTTTCTGTTGGTTCTTGTGTAGCCGTCATTAGAGAAATCGATAAACTTAACTGTATTCTTTGCGTGATGTGGTTCACCGACCTTGAAAACATAAATATTTGTCTGAACACTTGACTTGCCAACAAACAAGTCAATCGGCATTTTAATGCTTGCAAGCAACGTATTATGCTTCAGTATTTCCTTGTTATATTTGACAGCTTTGCCCGAACCTGCCGAATTTTGAATGATAATTGCCGCATAGCCATTTTCCATCATTGAGAGAGCTTTTTCAACAAAAATCATACCATTTCCATCAGCGGAATATGGGGGATTAAGCACAAATGCAGTGGCAGGAAAATTTTTTTTCGTTGAAATAAAGCCATAGTTTCCGTCAAAATTTTTCAAAGAGTCCTGATTCAAAATGTTGGAACTTCCGTCGCCCATTAAAATCATATTTAAGATTGCAAGCATATAGATTTGCGGCAGAATTTCAAGACCCAACAGCTGAGTTGCTTTAATTTTTGCGACTTTTTTCTGATATTCTTCAGGTGATGATATTTTTTCCTTTGCATCATCAATCATTTCATTCATTGCAGCAACAAGAAGTCCTGCCGAACCTGTTGCAAAGTCCCATACATAAGAATCTTTGTCAACTCTTGCAAGCTTTACAAGTAACCTTGCAACGTATGAAGGGGTAAGAACAACGTCATTCAACTTATCCTGAGTAAATCCAAGCCAGTTATACATTTCATTGAAGAGCATACCTGTAAAATCTGTTGTAATACCTATCTTATAGTAGATACCCAAGTCATCAACAATTTTCGAGAATACTCTTTTTATTTGGCTTTCTCCGTTTTCCGGTTTGTTTCTGTTTTCATCAACTAAAGTGTTTGAAAGTGTTCTGATAATCAAATCTTGCTTTTGTTGTGGTAACTGTTTTTTCTTCAAGAAAGATGTAATTTTTCTGATGATTTTATCTCCGTCAGTTTCACCGCTTTCGGTAGAAGATCCCAAATCAGATTTTTCAAGAGGTTTAACGCCCTCTGCACCAAGCGTTGCAATGATAGTAGCTGCAACAAGATATATTCTATCGTTTTCTCCCAATCCTGTTTCTTCTTTGTAGATGTCATTGTTAAGTTTAACAAGACTGATATTGATTTCTTTTTCACGCTTTTCTTTGAGTTTATCAATCTCTGCCTGAGTAAGACTGAGTTCATTAAGCTTTTCTACAAACTCATCAAAATGTGACGGCTTTAAAAAGGAAAGGTCTGTATAATCTCCAACTCTTTGACCAAAGCCAAGATTATTTTTGTCAGCTGAAACATAATAAACACCAATCTCGTGCTGAAGTTTTCCAAACTCATCTTTGTATCCGGTTACACCTATTGCAATGATTCTTGTATAGCTTGTGTAGTGTAAAATCGCATTCGCATAATGTATCGCACCATTTACAGCATACGACTTAATATTCGTATAGTTTGGTTCATTTTTATCTTTTTTGTTATCTACGATTCCGTCAGTATCCAACTTTACGAGTTTATCTTTGTAACCTTTATATTCAATAAGAACAGGATAAAAAGTCCCATACTTATCTTTCAACAACAGTTTAGCATCAGGTCTGTTACCACCTTTGCCACCACTCTTTGAATGATATTCATCAAGAGCCTTATCTATTTCCGAATTAAGTGATGCTTGTTCAAGTTTATAGTCAAGACCATAGCTTTTCAGCCAGCCGTTTACCAAGTCAGCTATATCCGGTTCAACAGATTGTACTTTGCTTTTATTAGCCATATTATCCTCCGCAAAATTTTTATTTAATCAAGTGTCAATATATTTTTTTATTATACCACATTATCGAAAGCCTTACAAGACTTTTAAGATGAGTTTTGAAAAATTTGTCTGTACTGCTATATCAACATTTCACAAAAATACTTATGAACATTCTGTAAATTCTGCAAAAAACAGGGTGCGTTTTGCTGATTTTTTGCATATAAGGTGAGGGGGAAAATAAGGTGAAAACGAACGGCTAACATAAATCGTCGCACTTTGTTAATACATCGGGAAAGACTAAAATGATATAATGATTTCAGAGTAGCAAGCAACGATGAACGTGGCACGCTTCGTTCGCAGTTCATCAGCTTGTTAGGGACGCTCCGTTTCCCTAAGATCCTTTAATTTGATGACTATCGTCAGAAAAATAAACACAAAAAATGAAAGTGAGGACACAGAAATGGAACGAAAAGTGAGATACGATCGTAAGCTACCGATAGTTCTTTTCATAGGACAGCACTTCTCGGGTTCGCTATTCGAATCAATATACTTGTCATTGCATATGTACAAAGCTTTGGATGCACACGCTTAAGTTGTCCTTGCCGTGCTTGCCCTCACAAAACATAAATAGCTGAAAAAATCAATAACTACGATTCAACGGAAGAAGCACGAGGGACAGTGCGGTTTTGAAAGAGCCGGTGCAGGGTGAGGGTGTGCTTTTGAGAGGACTGTGAGCGGTGTGGACGGTGAAATGATAATATCGTAAAATCGGTATATATATTTGCTTTGTATTTGTTTATTTCCACAAAAAAATCTATAATTATTTGGCGGTTTTGTTGAAAATGATGTGAAAACGTGTTTTAAATTTGACTTTAGTTGCACAATATGATAAGATAAACCTATATAAAGACGGTCAAAAAACCGTATTGTTTATCCTTTGTGTGAGGTAGCGGAATGAAGAAGAACAAGAATGTATATGACGGGGCTGAAATGGTTCCGGAGAACGTTGAAAATACACATAAGAAAGGGAAATCTCTTACCGGCAGAATATTCAGGTGGATGTGTCTTGCTGTCGGCGGTTCGCTTATGCTGGTTTGCATAATCAATATACTGCTGAGCAATACATATCTTAAGCAGGCGCTTGTGAATGAGATGGACGAGGTAGTGCATACCGCATCGAATACTATTTCAAATCAGCTTGAATCTGTTGTAAATGCAATAACGCAGATTTCTGCCGACGCCGATTTTTCTGACGTTGCAGATGTATCTGCGATACGCTCGAAGTGTATTTCTGTCGCAAGAGATAATTCTATGTATGTCAAGGTCGATATGACGGACAGGGACGGTAAGGGACTTAACGACGACTCTCTCAACTGGTCGGACGATCCCGCATATCGTGAGGTAATAGAAACCAATAAAGCGGTTGTCGGTGAGCCTTATTTCTACGAAAAGACGGGTAAGGTCGTTATGGACGTTACCGTGCCTATAATTTCAAACGATATAAATAAGCTGCTGAGAGCGGTGCTTCGTATAACAGTTGACGTGAATGTATTCTCAAATGTTATCGGTCAGATTTCAATCGGCGATACCGGCTATGCGATGGTGGTTGACGCAAAGGGAAATATAATCGCACATCCGGACTCGGAACTGATACCGCAGATGATGAATTATATCAGTCTTGCTTCGCAGGACGGCTCATATCAGACTATGGCTGATTGCGTTTCATCGGCAATTGCGGGTGAATCGGGATTCGGAGAGGTTACGCTTGACGGCGTTTCAAAATATGTCAGCTATGCGCCTATAAGCAATGCGAAGGGCTGGAGCTGTATAATGATTGCGACACCGTCTGAGCATACGCAGAGCATTTATAATTCTGTTGTTATCGGCATGATTGTAACGGTCGTATGCTTTGCGCTGTCGGTACTGCTTATAATAACGATAGTGAAAAAGATAATTTCGCCCGTAAAGCAGTGCTCGGACAGAATCGTTACGTTATCGCACGGCGATCTTCACCAGCAGGAACTTGACTTCGGCAAGAAAATTGACAAGGAAATATCTCAGCTGAGCGAAAGCACGAACCTTATCAGCAAGAATATAAACGAAATCATATCCGACATCGACACTATGCTCAGAACGCTCGGAAACGGCGATCTTACATATAAGCCGGCTGATGTTTATCTCGGTGACTTTGCGCCTATCAGGCAGTCATACGAATCTATAATGATCTCACTTAATAAGACGATGGACAAAATAAGCAATGCAGGTCAGCGTGTTGCTACAGGCTCTGAGCAGGTGGCATCTGCGGCAGGCAGTCTTTCGGGCGGTGCGGCAAAGCAGGCGGCATCGGTCGAGGAACTTTCGGCATCGCTTACTGAGGTTGCGGAAAAGGTCAACCGTAACGCTGCGAGAGCGGAAAACGCCGCTGAGAATTCGGCTCAGGCTACAAAGCTCGTTGAATCGGGCAACGAACAGATGAACGGTCTGCTTGGGGCTATGCAGGAAATCGGAGAAACATCCGGCGAAATCGAAAAGATAATAAGAGCGATTGACGATATTTCGTTCCAGACGAATATACTTGCGCTTAATGCGGCGGTAGAGGCGGCAAGAGCGGGTGACGCAGGAAAGGGATTTGCTGTTGTTGCGGACGAGGTAAGAAATCTTGCGGGCAAGGTTGCTGAGGCGGCAAGCACAACGACAGAGCTTATCAAGAACTCGATGAAGGCCGTTGAAAACGGAACGATGATCGCAAACAAGACGGCACAGACGCTGACTGAAATCGTCAATACGACAACTGCCACCACAAAGCTGGTAGGCGAAATCTCAATGGCTTGCGCAGAGCAGGCTGAGGCTATAGAGCAGATCAATGTCGGCGTTGATCAGATCTCTTCGGTAGTACAGACAAACTCCGCTACAAGCGAGGAATGTGCGGCTTCTGCACAGGAACTTTCGGTACAGGCAAATCTGCTTGACGAGATGGTATGCGGCTTTACGATCGACAAGGAACTTGTTGCCCGTGAGGATGCGGCAGAGGATGAAGAACCGTCCGAGGAAGAGGAAAACGCTGAAAACGGGGAAGAACCCGAATATGAGGATGACGACCCGGACGATGACGAAAACTGAATTTCTTAAAACAGGCAACAATATATAACTGATCCCTCCTGCATTATCACGCAGGAGGGATCGTTTTGTCAGTATTCGTCTTTTATGCGGAATAAGGTTTCGTGGGGGTCGGGCTGACGGTCGGCAACGTAAATATCGTTTATCACGATGTAGCGGCTGTCCTGAAGGGTCTGTACTACTTTGTCAATGTCTTCCTCAGTGCCTTGCGCCTCCATTTCGACCGAGCCGTCGTAGAGATTTTTTACCCAGCCTGTTACGCTGTAGAGCGAGGCGGCATTCTGCGCCCGGTAGCGAAAGCCGACACCCTGAACTCTGCCTTTGAAGAAAAAGTGCTTTCTGATTATCTTTGTATTCATTTTTGCCTCCGTCAGAATGTGAATATGTCTTTATCAAGCTGTTTCACAAGCTTATCGCTGTAAAGCTCCATTTCTTCTGGGCTTTGTGAGCTAAGAGGCTCGATTATGCCGATCGTCATCATACCTGCCTGCCTTGCGGCTTTGAGAGAAGCGGATACGTCATCGAGCATAATGCAGTTTTCGGGCGGTATGCCGAGCGTTTTTGCGGTATCGAGATATATGTCGGGGTACTGTTTGCCTTTGCCGAAAACGGCGGCGGAACTTATCGTTTCAAACATTCCCCACAGTCCTGTGTGATGAAGCACGGGAGTGTAAAGCTCGGGGGTCTGTGAGGTGCATACGGCGGTCTTGTAGCCGCTTTTCAGAGCAAGCTCAACCGTTTCACGAGCGAAGGGTTTTAATTTTACGTTGTGGCGGTATTCGTCTATGGCAAGATCTGTCCATTCCTGCATAAGCTGTTCGGGCGTTTCGGGAAGATTGAAAAGAGCTATTGTGTACAATGCTGTTTCGTAAAAAGAGCGGTGGCTGCATTGCCTGCCGTAATCATCGGGCGGAGTTATGCCACGTCTGCGCAGAAATTCCTCGTCAACGTACTGCCAGACGTACATCGAGTCGAGCAGAGTGCCGTCAAGGTCGAACAGCACTGCTTTTATATCGTTCATATTCTACTCCTTTCTAAGCTTATATACTGCTATTGTATCACAATAAGGTGGTGGGGTCAATAAGATTTTAAGGACGATTTTTGTGTATGCGGCTTGCAAAATGCGTGGATTTATGGTATACTGAATTAAAAGAAATACAGAGAAGAATAAAGGAAAGAAAAGAAAATTGGAACAGACAAAAGAAAACAAGATGGGCGTAATGCCTGTAAATAAGCTGCTTGTTACAATGTCGCTTCCTATAGTTATATCAATGCTTATCCAGGCAATGTATAACCTTGTTGACAGCGTATTTGTGGCACAGATAAACCCGGACGCACTGACTGCTGTAGGTATGGCGTTTCCGATGCAGAGCCTTATGATAGCGTTTCAGACGGGGCTTGGCGTCGGAATGAATGCGCTTGTATCACGCTATCTCGGACAGAAGAAGCCTTATGAGGCAGGTCTTGCGGCAACGCATGCGCTTATTCTTACCGCTTTGAACTATGTTATATTTTTAATAGTAGGGCTTACGGCGATACCTGCATTTTTTTCGATACAGACACATTCCGAAATCATAGCGGGATACGGCGTTGAATATCTGTCAATCGTATGCTGCGGCTCGCTCGGATTATTCTTCCAGATATACGGCGAGCGTATATTGCAGGCGACAGGCAAGACACTGCTTTCGATGGTGTCGCAGATACTCGGTGCGGTTATAAACATAGTGCTTGATCCTGTGTTTATTTTCGGCGTTGATTTTCTCGGAATACCCGCAATGGGAGTTACGGGTGCGGCAATCGCCACTGTAACAGGTCAGATAATAGCGGCGGCGGTAGGATTTTTACTGCACCACTTTCACAATAAAGAATTAAGGCTTGTATTCAGAAAATTCAGACTGAATCTTGGTACGATAAAGACGATATATGCTGTTGGAATACCTTCTATTATAATGAGTGCGCTGGTTTCGGTGCTGACGTTCGGTATGAATATAATACTGAAAGCGTATGAGCCTGCGGCGGCTACGGTATTCGGCGTATACTTCAAGCTGCAGAGCTTCGTGTATATGCCTGTGTTCGGTATGAATAACGGAATAGTTCCTATCATAGCCTATAACTACGGGGCAGGAAAGCCGAAGCGTATAACGGATACGCTGAAGCTCGGTGTTATCTGCTCGGTTGCGATAATGATAGTCGGATTGCTACTGTTCCAGCTTATACCGGTGCAGTTACTGGGAATGTTCGCTCCGACTGACGATATGATAAGGCTCGGTGAAACGGCGCTCAGAATATTCAGCGTATCGTTTGTATTTGCCGGAGTGTCGATAGTGTTAAGCTCGGGCTTCCAGGCGCTCGGAAACGGCTTTTACAGTATGATAGTATTTATAGTAAGGCTTATTGTGCCGACACTGCCTTTTGCGTGGCTGTTCGGCATTATCGGAGGGGTTGACTGTATATGGTGGTCGCTCCCTGTAAGCGATTTGTTAGGACTTATTGTTGCGATACTCCTTATGCGCAGGATCTATAAGAATGTCATATCGAAAATGTATGACAAACAGGATGAATCCTCGGCACAGGTACAGCAGGCATAAGAATAAAGCACAAACGGAGGAATGATTATGGGAAAAATAATCACTATTTCAAGACAGTACGGAAGCGGAGGAAGCGAAATCGGCAGAAAGGTCGCAAAAGCACTTTCAATCCCGTATTACGACAGGACGATAATTGATGTTACCGCAAAGGAAAGCGGATTTGATCCCAAATACATAGAACGTGCGGAGCAGACAACAACGACCAGTTTTCTTTACAATCTTGCGATAAACGGTATGTACACACAGCCGCTTACCGACCAGCTTTTCTCGGCGGAGTGCAGAGTTATCAAGGCTCTTGCGGATAAAGGTCAGTGCGTTATAGTCGGTCGCTGTGCGGATTATGTGCTGAGGGAGCAGTACAGTACATTTGATGTTTTCGTGCATTCTACGGATGATTTCAGATGCGGACGTATCTGCGAGCATGACAATATAAGCAAGGACGAGGCGCTTTCGATTATCAGACAGAAGGATAAGGCAAGGCGCAGACACTACAAGTATTATACGGAACGTAACTGGGGCGAATCGCTGAATTACGATCTGTGCATCAATACGGCTACCTGCGGTATTGATGAGGCGGCTGAAATAATCGCTAAGCTTGCAGGCAAATAAAGACGTCGCATTCAGCGGCTGACGCCTTTAAGAATAGTAAAAAATCGGCTGTCAATGGTGACTTTCAAATCACATTGGCAGCTTATTTTTTTAAAACAGTTAAACAGAGAAAATATTTGAACAGAAGGAACGGTGAACGATGGAATTTGTAATGCTCTTTTTTTCGGCAATCATCATTGTCTGCATTGTAGGCAATAAGCTGTCGGCAAGGATAGGCGTACCGAGCCTGCTTATATTTCTGGCGCTTGGTATGATATGCGGCTCGGACGGTATTCTGAAGATACCGTTTGACAACTATCAGCTCAGCGAGCAGGTGTGTACGGTATGTCTTATATTTATAATGTTCTGCGGCGGTTTTTCTGCCAACTGGAAAGCGGCAAGACCTGTTGCTTTGCGTGCGGGACTTTTATCCTCGCTCGGTACGATAGTTACGGCGCTTATTACTACGGCAGGCTGTCATTTCCTGATAGGATTCGATATAAAAGAGAGCTTTCTTATCGGTGCGGTTATTTCGTCTACCGATGCGGCATCGGTGTTCTCAATACTTCGTTCAAAGCAGTTAAACCTGCGTGGCGGTCTGGCTTCACTGCTGGAAATCGAGAGCGGCTCCAACGACCCGTTTTCTTATATGCTGACGGTCATTGCACTTGCGATAATGGCAGGTGATGATATTTCACAGCTTGGTCTTCTTGCGGTGCTGCAGATAGTCCTCGGTGTTGCGTTCGGCTTTGCAATGGGATTTGCCGCAGTATTTGTAATGAAAAAGGTGAAGCTGTCAAAAAACAGCTTTGACATAATTTTCATGATGGCGATGATATTTGCGGCATATTCCGCACCTATACTGCTCGGCGGCAACGGATACCTCAGCGTATACATAGCAGGTATCATCATCGGTAACAGCAACATAGGAGAGAATAAGGCGCAGCTTGTACATTTCTTCGACGGAATAACGGGGCTGAGCCAGATAATGCTGTTCTTCCTGCTGGGATTGCTGTCGAATCCTTCACAGCTGCCGGGCATAATACTTCCGGCACTTGCAATATTTGCGGTGATGACCTTTATATCACGTCCTGCTGCGGTGTTTGCGATATGCTCAAAGGGGTATACATGGGCTGACAGGCTGTTTATAGCGTGGTCGGGTCTGAGAGGTGCATCGTCCATCGTTTTCGCAATAATGGCTACGGTGAGCGATGTGTACACGGACAGCAATCTGTTCAATATAGTAGTGTGCGTCTGCCTTATCTCCGTTGCGTTTCAGGGAACGTTACTGCCGAAGGTCGCAACGGGGCTTAAGCTCATTGATAACGAAAGCAGTGTATTAAAGACGTTCAACGACTATCAGGACGAAACTCCGCAGTTCAATATGATGCGTATATTCGTATCGGATACTCACACCTGGAACGGACACAAGATAAGCGAGATAGATTTCCCGGACGATTCGCTTGTGCTTATGATAAAACACGGTGACAGCACTATCGTGCCGAAAGGCGATACGGTGATAAATGCCGGAGATGATGTTATACTCAGCATTCCGTCATACAGGGACAGCGGAAATATATTGCTCAAGGAATATGAGATAGGGCCAAAGCATTTATGGAAGGGAAAGACTATAAAGGAGCTTGACCTGCCGACTACGCTTCTTATTATAATGATAAAGAGAAACGGCGATATGGTCGTACCTAACGGAAGCACTGTAATAAAGCAGGGTGATATTCTTGTTGTAAGCGACCAGTCGCATATAGAAGAAAAGAAGAAAAAGGATAAGCACGGCGGTGATGAGCCGGATAAAGCGGCTGAGAATAAAGAATGCGATGAAAAAGAGAGGGAGAAGGTGAGCGTGTAACAATTGACGGAACAACGATAATGACTTTCGGACTTGAAAATAAAGGTCGGCTGTGATAGAATAAGGTTGACGGCTTTTGTAAATATGAAACTGCCGTGTTATATATGCGGCAGTTGTTTTTTTGGAGGAAAAATATGAAACGCAGTAAGAAAATATCGGTGCTTAGAGAGTGCGTAGAAAAGCACCATATATGCAGGTGCTTTTACGAATATGACAAAAGCTATTGGTATTACTATATCAATGATTTCAACGACAAATTTGTACTCGGACAGGAAGAAAACGACTTTGAACTTAACGGATATACGATCCGTAAAATTGACGAACTACAAAAAGCAGAGATCAAGAATGATGTCTGTGAAGAGATAAACAGACTGAACGGGGTTGCAGGGCAAATCAAAGCTCCCGGAATTGATATAAGCTCGTGGCAGAGCATATTCAATTCGCTCCGTGAGTGCGGTGAATGGGCGATAGTCGAGAATGAAAATGAAGAGATATTCCATATAGGGATAATCTTAAAGGCGGGGAAGAATAAACTGACGATGAGAGAGTTTGACGCAGACGGAAAATGGCAGGAAGAAACCAAAATTCCATACAAAGAAATAACAAGCGTCAGCTTTAAAACAAGATATATTGATAACTGGAGAAAGTATCTCGAAAGAACGAAAGAAGGATAAGTATGGACATTAAGGAAAACTTCAAGGGGCATTTAAGCACTATCAATCATCACAAGATGGAAGTAATGAGGTTGTGTTTCAAGGTTGGTCTTTATAAGCAAGGGCTTATGCATGATCTGTCAAAATACTCGCCGAAGGAATTCATAAGCGGCGTGGTATTTTACACGGGGGATAAAAGCCCGAATACGACCGAAAGACGTGTGACGGGAAAAAGCGAGGCGTGGCTTCACCATAAGGGAAGGAACAGGCATCACTTTGAATACTGGATAGATTACGGACAGGAGCCGGGTTCTGCGATGCAGGGAATGAAGATGCCTGTAAAGTATGTTGTGGAGATGTTCTGCGACAGAGTGGCGGCTTGTAAGACATATTATAAAGAGAATTATAACGACAGTATGCCGTTTGAATATTTCAACAAGAACAGAAAACACTATATGATGCACCCGGAAACTATGGAGCTTCTTGGAAAAATGCTGATAATGCTGAAAAGATACGGCGAGGAGGATACGCTGGTATACATAAGGGAGAGAATCCTTACCGGAAAGTATCCGAAAAAGACGGCGGTAAAAAGCTGATAAAATACATTAAATAGCAGAAAAATGCAGTAAATAGAATATATAGACAGCTTTTTACGGCTGATTGTATAAAGTGCCTTTAAAAACGGGATTAAACGAGTAAGTTTTATGTAAATTTACTTTGAAAAAAACGTTGACAAATGTCGTTTTCCGTGATATAATAGACAAGCACTCAAACGAGAGGGCACAAAAACAGAGGGT
>OLJB01001056.1_pt1 | contig 14415 bp, 9 predicted proteins | sample 1601391 | NCBI WGS metagenome assembly OLJB01 (sample SAMN01915215, study PRJEB22387) | human gut metagenome | isolation source: stool | host: Homo sapiens | place: USA | reverse complement strand
CGCAGGGCCCGCACCCGACGTCGCCGGCTTCTCTGCCGAGGACTCGGAATCCTTCTTATCGGTTTCGGCCGGAGCGATCACGCGAATGAGCGAGATGCGCTGGCCACGCATCGACTGCACTTTAAACTTGTACCCCGCGACCTCAAACACCTCTCCGATGTCGGGCACCGAGTCGCAAAGCTCCAAAATCCAGCCGGCGATGGTCTCATAATCATCGCTTTCCTCGAGCGGCCAACCAAGCTCAATCGCGTCATCGCACGAAAAACGCCCATCGACGAGCCACTCACGGCGCGAGAGGCGCGTGAGGTACTTGTTGTCGGGGTCGAACTCGTCCTCGATCTCGCCGACGATCTCCTCGACGATGTCCTCGATGGTGATGATGCCGGCCGTGCCGCCGTACTCGTCCACGACGACCACGATCTGGTCGTGCGAGGTCTGCATCTCGGACAGCAGCGGCAGGATGTCCTTGGTATCGGGCACAAAGGTGGCGTCGCGCAAAAAGTCGGCGATGGGCTGGTCGCCCTTGCCGTCGAGCGCGGGCTGGATCAGGTCCTTAATGTGCGCGATGCCCGCGACGTTGTCGGGATCCTCATGATAGACGGGGATGCGACTAAAGCCGGTCTGGCGCATGGTGGACAACACGTCGGCGACCGTCTCGTCGTCCTCGCACATGGTGGTGTCCACGCGCGGCACCATGACCTCGCGAGCCACGGTGTCGCCCAGGTCAAAGATCTCGTGGATCATGCGCTTTTCCTCGTCGAGCAGGTCGTCCTGCTCCGAGACCATGTACTTGATCTCTTCCTCCGAGACGTTCTGGCGGTCGTCGGCGCTCTTGATGCGCAGGATGCGGGCCAGGCCGTCGGAGCAGGCGCCGGTCAGCCACACGAGCGGGCGGGCGATCTTTTGGAACACGGAGAGCGGTCCCACAACCTGCTTGGATACGCCCTCGGCGTTAGCGAGGCCGATGCGCTTGGGCACGAGCTCGCCGATCACGATGGACACAAAGGCGACCGCGACGGTGATGATGACCGGCGCCAGGCCGCGCGCGATGGCTGAAAGCGGCGCGATGCCAAAGCTCATGAGCCACGTGGCGAGCGGGTCGGACAGACTCGTCGAGGCGACGGCAGACGAGGCGAAGCCCACGAGCGTGATGGCGACCTGGATGGTGGCGAGCAGCTGGTCGGAATCGGCGGCGAGCTGGACGGCGCGCTCGGCGCGTTTATCGCCCTCCTCGGCATCGTGCTCCAACACGGCGCGCTTAGCCGTGGTGAGAGCCATCTCGGACATAGAGAAGTAGCCGTTGATGAGGGTCAAAACGAGGGTGGTGATAAGGGAGATGGTTATGTCCATCGGGAGTTTCTCGAACCTCCAAGATTCGGGACGTTGGGTAGTAAGCGTAGGTGACGGATAGGGCAATTGCACCGGCGCCCAAACGAGGACGCGGGCGCGCAGGCGCGGTCGCTAGATTACGAAGAGAATCACCGCCATGAACTGGAAGATGCTGCCGGCGAGCACCCACAAGTGGAAAACACTGTGCAGATAGCGCACGTTTTTGGCGATGTAGAACGGCACGCCCACGGTGTAGCACACGCCGCCGACGGCGAGCAGGGCAAGCGCCACGGGGTTGAGCAGCGACACGAGCTCGGGCAACTTAAAGACGACGAGCCAGCCCATCAGCAGGTAGACCAGGCCGCATGCCCAGTGCGGTTGACGCTCGCGCATAAAGCACTCGAGGGCAATGCCGATAATGGCGATGGCCCACACGGCAAAGAACAGCGTAGGGCCGCCGTCGTTTGCGAGCGTGATGAGGCAAAACGGCGTATAGCTGCCGGCAATAAGCAGGTAGATGCAGCTGTGGTCGATGATGCGAAACACGCGCTTGGCGCGCGCGGGCTGAATCGCGTGGTAGAGCGTGGAGGCTAGGTATTCGAGGATAATGCTGACGCCATAGACAATCGCCGCGGCCATGTGGGCCGGGCCTCCGCCGCGCAGGGCGGCGAATACGATCAGGAGCACCAGGCCCGCGATACCCAGCAGGCAGCCGACACCATGGGTGACGGAGTTCATGATCTCCTCACCCACCGTGTAGTGTGGAACGGCCGCGGTCTTGGGTCGCGGCTTAGAACTGTCGCTCGAATCGGACATGCCGGTTACATCCTCCAACATAAAAGAGTTCTCAACACTATATCAAAGCGTCTAGGTACGTGCGAAATTTGCACCATACGTGACCCTTTGTTTACCCATTCTTTGTCTGTTGACGCATCAACGGCGAACGTCCATAATGCGCTTGCATTAAATGTTGATGTATTAACATCTTATAGGAAAGCTTCTTATGTCTCAAAACGCACGTTCCCATCGAAAGCTCAAGATAGCCGGCGTCGTTGCGCTGGTGCTCGTTGTCGCGCTGCTGGGGTTTGCCGGCAACTTTCTGTTTGACTTCGCGCTGAATCCCCGCGCGCCATACACCATGAAGATGATGCAGGACGGCAAGGACGCCGAAAAGGGCGAGCAGATGGATGCCGAGGAAACCGAGGCGCGGGCGTGGTTTAAAGAGAACCGCGAGAGCAGCAGCCTCACCGCGGACGACGGAACCGAGCTCGCCGCTTGGTATTTTGCCGCCCCGGAGAACACCCACGATTACGCCGTCTGCCTGCATGGATATACCAACGAGCCCATCGGCATGGCCCGATACGCCAAGCGCTTCCACGACCGCGGCATGAACGTGCTCGCGCCTGCCGCCCGCGCCCACGAGCGCTCCGGCGGCGACTATATCGGCATGGGCTGGCCCGAGCGGCTTGATGTCGTTGCATGGATTGGGCGGATCGTTCAGGCTGACCCCGAGGCGCGCATCCTGGTTTTTGGCGAGTCGATGGGTGCAGCAACCGCCATGAACGTCGCGGGGGAATCTCTGCCCGCAAACGTGAAATGCATTATCGAGGACTGCGGTTATACGAGTGTTTGGGACGAGTTTTCCCTGCAGCTCAAGGACGTGTTCGGCCTGCCCAGCTTTCCCTTGCTCGATGTAGCAAACTTAGTGTACAACGTGCGCGCAGGCTACGACTTTCATAAGGCGAGCAGTGTGGAGCAACTCAAACACGCGACGGTTCCCATGCTGTTTATCCACGGCGACCAGGACACCTTTGTGCCGTACAGTATGCTCGACCAAAACTACGAGGCGTGCGCCAGCAAGGTTAAACAGAAGCTCACTATCCACGGCGCCACCCACGCCAAGAGCGCGCAAGTTGACCCCGAGCTCTACTGGAATACGGTCGACGACTTCCTCGACGAGTATTTTTAGGCAAATAGTACGGTTTACTGGTCTATCTGACCCCTAGCACTTCCGAAAATCCGCCCGCGAGCGCTGGGCTCGCGGGCGGATTTTGCTTGAATTAAGCCACGAATGCGCTTGATATGTCCAATAACTAGGTGCTATTTGACCTCGATGAGCTCGTACTTGCTCGTGCCCAGGCCGATCTTTTCGGCATGCGCGATGCACGCGCGCCAGTCGGTGTCGGGATGCGTGATGCAGAAGGGATCCTTGGCCTGCTCGCCCTCCAGATGCTCGTGGTTATGCTCCATCTTGGCCGCGCTATCGGTGAGCTCGGTGTTGGGCAGCGGCTCAGACGCCATGACGGCGTCGGCGCAGGCCTGGTCGATGGCGACCGGGTCGAAGCTCGCGAACATGCCGATGTCGTTGACGATAGGCGTATCGTTTTCGGGATGGCAGTCGCAGTTGGGACTGATGTCCATGGCAAGCGAGATGTGGAAGCTCGGGCGGCCGTCGACGACGGCCTTGGTGTACTCGGCGATCTTGCAGTTGAGCACGTCGGCCGCGGCGTCATAGCCGGGCTTGATGCAGTCCTGGTTGCATGCCGCAATGCAGCGACCGCAGCCCACGCAGCGATCGTGGTCGATGGTGGCCACGTGCACCGTGCGGGTGTTGCCGTTGGCAAGCTCGCGCTCGCGGGTGTCGTTGAACGAGACAGCGTCGTGCGCGCAGATCTTTTCGCAGGCACGGCAGCCAACGCAGTGCTCGGTCGAGACGTTCGGCTTGCCGGCGGCATGCTGCTCCATCTTGCCGGCGCGGCTGCCGCCGCCCATGCCCAGGTTCTTCATGGCGCCGCCAAAGCCGGCCTGCTCATGACCCTTAAAGTGGGTGAGGCTGATCACGATATCGGCATCCATGAGCGCCTGACCGATCTTGGCCTCGTGCACGTACTCGCCGCCCTCGACCGGGACAAGCGCCTCGTCGGTGCCCTTGAGGCCGTCGGCAATGATGATCTGGCAACCCGTAGCATACGGGGTAAAGCCGTTCTGGTAGGCGGTATCGATGTGCTCGAGCGCGTTTTTGCGGCTACCGACATAGAGCGTGTTGCAGTCGGTGAGGAAGGGCTTGCCGCCCAGCTCCTTCACGACATCCGCGACGGCGCGGGCGTAGTTGGGGCGCAAAAAGCTCAGGTTGCCCAGCTCGCCAAAGTGAATCTTGATGGCGACGAACTTGTTCTCGAAGTCGATCTGCTCGATACCGGCGTGACGGATGAGGCGCTTGAGCTTGTCGAGCTGGCTCTCGCGAGCATGCGTGCGCAGGTTGGTGAAGTACACCTTAGCGGGTGCAGTTGCGGTCATAGATCTATCCCCTCGGTCTATATGGCGTTACAGACATAGAGGATGGTACCAGTTAAAGCAGAGTTAAAGTCAAGTACGGCACCTAGTCGCTGAGAACCTAGTCGTTGGGGACAGACTTAAATGACTGAAACCACTCATTGGGGACGGGCTTAAATGAGTGCCTCGTCACCTGGCAGCTAGGGACATTCCTTTCCTGCCGGCAGCTGGGGACAGTCCTTGCCAGCACAGCCGACGAGCCGGCGAGTCAGCAAAGACCGTCCCCGATGACTAGTCGTTTAAGAACGTCCCCAATGACCAATAAGGGGCTACTCCTGCACCTTGAGAGCTTCGGCCAGGCCCACACGTTTGATGGAACGCATGTGCAGCAACGCCACGACCAGGTAGGTCGCAAAGCCAATGCCGACGCATGCAGCCATGGACCAAGCGGGCACGTAGATCTCGATATTGCCGTTGTAGGCGAGCAGCATCGAGCGGAAGATGGCCGTGAGTGAGCCAATAATGACCGGCAAGCTCAGCACGAGCGACGCCGCCACGCACAGCGTGATCGAGCGGATGTACAGATGCGAGATCTCGCTATCGCGATAGCCAAAGACTTTCATGTAGCTGATCGAACGGGCACTGTGGTCGATCACCGCCTTGGTCAGCAGGTACATAAACAGCAGGAAGATAAACACCGCGAGCCCGATCATCATTCCGATCATTTTGCTCATCATGCCGATGAACTGGTCGCCCACGGCCCGCATGTCGTCGGGCGTGGTGTCGCCGGCAAAGTAACGAGCATCGAGGTCGAGCTTCTCGTCGCTCACATAGCCGTTAAAGTAGGCGGCGTCGTTGCCGAACAGCTCGTTAAAGTCGTCGATACTCATATAGATATTCATGTCCGACTTGGAGCCCCAGGCACAGTCCTTGCCCGCGTACTCAAGGGAATAATGCTCCCCCTCGTACTTGTCGATGAGCGTGACCTTCTGGCCCTCGCTCCAGCCAAACTTGTCGAGCAGGCCGCCGCCAAAGACGACGCGTCCGTCGCCGACGTTGAGGTCTTTCCAATAGCGCGAATCGGGCGAGATGCCGTAGACGGAAATCGTCTCCTCGCCATTACCATCGCCGCGGTCGTATTGCAGCTGGTAGACGGCATATTTCTCGGTCTGCGCAATCTTGTCTGCACCGTTATCGGTCGTGTTAACCGGGTGAATGTCGTCGTTGTCAGTGTCGATCTTAAAGGCCTTGTCGATCAGGTCGATAGCCTCGTCGCGGTCGCAGCCGAGGGCATCGGCAAGGTCATCGAGGCGCGCATAAAGCGCATCCTTCTTGTCCTGGACGTTTGCAAGCGCATCCTGCGCCGCAGTCAGGCTCTCGGCAGACGGAGATGCGGTCGCGGCATCGGCTGCCGCCTGCGCCGCATCGGCCGCGTCGTCAAGCTCGTCATCGGCATCCTGAGCGGCGGAAAGCAACGCGCCGTCAACCGACTGCAAGCGCTCGAGTGCCGACCACTGCTCGCGCTCCTCGGCAGTACCCTCGAGCTCCAGCGGCGCCTTGAGCGTGTACTGGTGCTCGGCGACCAGGCCTGTCTCGAGGTTGTCCGCATAGTGCGTCATCGTGGGCAGAATCGCCAGGCCAAAGAGCAGCAGCAGCGACGCGAACGCGATGCCCACGAAGAGCGTGGCGAAGTTGCCCAGGTTGCGCAGGAAGATACGCAGGCGGAAGCGGGAAACAAAACCCATGCGCTCCGGCAGCTGCAAGCCGCGCTTGGTGCCCGATTTGCCGCTCGCCTCGTGACGAAGGAACTGCAACGGCGTCTTGCCCATCTTGCGAAGCAGGCCCACCAGCGTGATGAGGATGAGCGCGGCGGCGGGAACCACGGCGCACTTCACAAAAATCTCCCAGCTCCAGTACACCTGGAAGGGCGGCAGACTGTACGATCCGTAATAGAGGCTGCGCATGGGCTCGGTAAAGAACACAACGCCGAGCGCAGTGCCCAAAAGCGCCGCGACCACGCCCACGATAGCGGGAAGCGCAAGGTAGTGCAGCACGATCTCGCGTCGACGCTCGCCGCTGGCGCGCCGCGTGCCGATGATGGCGCTCTCCTCCTCGATGGTGGCGTCGGTAAGGACCACAAAGACGAACGCCATGATCACGATGATGATGTCGAGCAGCGTCATCCACATCATGGAGTCGCCGTTCACGTCGTCGCGCGCATAGCCAATGCCCTGATTGGAATCGGCATCGATCAGATCGTCCACGCGCGCATCGGCATCGGTCAGCGCCTCGACCATATCTTGCTCGGCGTCGATGCGGTCTGCGGTGGAAAGATCGCGATCGGTAAAGGTGAAGGAGTAGGTGTAGGCAGGCGCGCCGCCGGCATCCTCGAGCGCGGCAAAGCCGGCGTCGGTGACCTCGGCCACGCCATAGGTGATGGTGTTCACCGTAAAGTCCGAATTGTTGAGGAACAGCGCCTGGCTATCGGGCTGGGTCATGATGCCGCAGATGATGTAGGTGCGGCCCTCAAGCTCAACCTTATCGCCCACGGCAAGGTCGTTGTTGGTGGCAAAGACACGGTCGATGGCCACCTCATCGTCCGTCTTGGGCTGCCTGCCCTCACAGTAGGACGCGATATCGACCTTGGTGCGGTGCGTGTAGGTGCGCAGCGTGCGCTTGGTGCCGTCGTCGCCGGTCGCCTTTTTGATGATGGCGTCGATGGAGAAATTCTTGTAGAGCGTGACGCCGCCGACGTCGTCGGCCGCGTCCTCGGCGGCCTTGAGTTGATCATCGGTAGCCTCGAAGGAGGTGGTCACGCGGCCGTCCTCAATCGTGTACGCATCGCGCATGTCGTCGATAAGGCAGCCGATGGAATGCGCTGCGAGCAAAAAGCCCGACGTGAGGGCGATGCTTCCGCACATAAGCAAAAAGATGCCCAGGTACTTGCCGATATTGCGGCGCAGCTCGCGCGGGAGACGTTTTGCGAGAGGTGTCATGGCGCCGCCTACCAATCGAGCTCGGCGGCCGCGACGGGCGACTCGTTGAGCTCATCCTCGACGATGCGCCCGTCGCGCAGACGCAGCACGCGATTGGCCATGCGCGCGATGGCGGCATTGTGGGTGACAATGATGATGGTGCAGCCGTACTCGTGATTGACATCTTCCATGAGCTGCAAGATTTCCTTGGACGTCTTATAGTCAAGCGCGCCCGTGGGCTCGTCGCACAGCAGCAGGCCCGGGTTTTTGACGAGTGCGCGGCCGATGGCACAGCGCTGCTGCTGGCCGCCCGAGACCTGGCGCGGGAACTTGTTGCGGTGCTCGTAAAGGCCCAGCGAACGCAGGAGATCGTCGACATTGAGCGGGTTTTTGGACAGGTGCGCCGTGACCTCGATGTTCTCCTTGATGGTGAGATCGGGCACCAGGTTGTAGAACTGGAAGACAAAGCCCAGCTCACGGCGGCGGTACTCACCCAGGTCGGCGGGCTTGAGCACCGTGAGGTCGCAGCTGTCCACCATGATGGAGCCGCCGTCAGCATCCTCCAGGCCGCCGATCAGGTTGAGAAAGGTCGACTTGCCCGAGCCGGAGGGCCCCAGCATGACGCAGATCTCGCCGCGGTTGATGGACGTGTCGATGCCATCGAGTACCGTCAGGCGCGCATCACCGTCGCCATAGTGTTTCTTGAGCCCTTTGACCTGGACATACGCTTGCTTTGTCGCCATGCTATCCCCCGTTGTTAGCCTTCAGCTACTTTTCTAGGGTAATAGTAAACCCAGGCGAACTATTTTTAAGCGACAGGCGCAATTTTTTCCAAACCAGTCATTGGGTACTCATTGGGGACAGACTTAAATGACTGAAACCACTCATTTAAGTCTGTCCCCAATGAGTGCCCAATGACTAGTCGTTTAAGAACGGCCCCAATGACTACCCGGGGGCAGGAGTGTCCCTATCTGCCGGCAGAAAAGGAACGTCCCCAAGTGACGAATTGTGGTTAGGCATGAGATTTGGAGCGTGAGAGGGCCAGGCCTACGGCGGCAATGGCGGCGGCGAAGAGCACGGTGACGCCCAGGTCGCAGGCGATGTCGCCCAACACGGTGGACGTCAGATCCGAAGCGAGCGCCTTGCCAATCGCGTCGTTCACCCAATACGTCGGCACAAAGTGCGCCACCGTCTGCACGGCCGAGCCCATGAGCGACAGCGGCATCCAAGCGCCGCCCAAAAACGTCATGAGCATGCCAAGCAGGTTGCCCACACCGTTGAGCAGCTCCTCACGCGCACCCAGGCTCGAAAGGGCAAAGCCAACGGCCAGAGGCGTGCACGCCAGGGCAAACGTCGCCGCCAGCGCCAGGCACACACGACCCACGCCGACCTCGGCAACCGCGCTGGCAAAGCCCACGACGCCCATCATGCTCGACACAAACCAGATGCAGACGGTGAGCACTGCGGCAGCCGCGAACACGGCAAGCGAGCGCTGGCGCTCGGAGATTGGGCCGGCATCCATACGACGCACGCGCTCGGGCTCGTTCATGCCCGAGAACACCAGCCCCACCGACACGATGACCGACGAGATGATCGCGTACGCGCCAAAGTTGAAGTACGACTCGAGCGTGGCGGCGGCAGTCGAGTCAACCTTAACCTGCTCGATCTGGACCTCCGCGCGCTTTGAGGCGGCATGCTCGGCGGCCTTGGCGACGTCGCCGTTGGAGGCAGCGGGTTCAAGCGCCACCGCGGCGCCCGCGAGCGAGATCCAGCGCGAGGCCTCGGCAGACGAAAGCGCCGCCGCCATGGTGCCGGAGCCATAGGTCACGTCGAGCTTGGGCAGGGATTCCCCCGCGCGGGAGGCTGCAACGAGGTCGTCCTCGAACCCCTCCGGGATAAAGAACACGCAATCGGCACTACCCTTGGCGCTGTTGCTCTTGGAGAGCGCGTCGGCAAGGTCGTACGTGTCGTCGCCGACGCCCGTGACCAGGTCAAAGCGCGAACCCAGGTGCTTGGTAAGCGCCCGCGAAAGATCGCTGTGGTCGCGATCGACCACTATCACGTTGGTGTCGTAGGGCTCGTACTCGGTAAGCTGAGACGAATTCCAGCTGACGGAGGCCGCGATAAACACGCCCATGAGCGAAATGAACACCGTATAGATGAGCAGGTAGAACGGGTGCGCGAGCGCCATGCGAAGCGCGGTCTTAAAGGTGCTCATAGCGGCTCCTTCCAAAGATCAGCGTAGCGGCGGCGACAAACACCAGGGCCATCAGGACGAGCGCACCAGCGCGGACGGCAAAGGGCCCCAGGTCCTCAAAGAAATACAGGCGATTGAACATGTCGCAGATGAGCTTGACGGGGTTGAGCCAGCACTCGGCCGGAAAGGCGCGGGCGACGTCGTCGGCAAGCGCCATCGCCGGCTCGCCGTAGAGGCCGGCGAACAAAGCGCACGTGGTGGCAAAGCCCGTGAGGATGCCCGACTTGGATGCCTTGCCGCCCTTAACGGGAAGCGTGCCCACAAAGAGCCCCAGGCCCGTGGCGGCAAGCGCGGATGCAGCCCCGCCCAGCAGGCACAACCCCTCGCGCCCGCCAAAGTCGACGCCCACGACCAGGCGCACGTAGCCGATCGCAACCGCCATCGATGCAAAGGAAACCAGCCACGAGCCGACAAAAATGCCGGCCAGTGACGTCGTCTTGGAGAGACCGCCCACGCAGCGGCGCGCGCCAAGGCCCGACAGATTAGGCTGCAAATCGACGACGCTCAAGGCGGCAAACTCAGCAGACATCATCGCGACCAGGCCAAAAAGCGCGTAATAGTAGATGACCGTGCCATCGGGCGTGGCACGAGTCAGGCTCACGCGGCGGGTTCCGCCCTCGAGCGACAGGGCGCGCGCAACCGCCGCCGGATCGGCGAGCGCCGCCGGGTTGTCCTGGGCAATCTGGGACATGAGCTCGGCATTTTGCGTATACGAGCTTGCCACCGTTTCAAGGATGCTGCGGTCGGTAAGCACCGACGAGGCGCGCGAGCTGTCGTAACTCGATAGCAGCGTGAGCCTGGGCGTGCCCGCGGCATCAACCGTATAGATGCCCGCGACCTCGCCGGCCTTGAGCGCTTTGCGCGCGGCAGCCAAGTCTTCGTACTCGCTCACATCGAGCAGCTGGTCGTCGCCTGCCTTGGCAAGCGAAGCTGCCACATCCTTAAAGGTCGAGGCATCCCAGGCCTCGTCCGCCACGACGGCAACCGGCACCGGGTCGACCGTGCCGTCGGAGCTGAGGTTCGCAAACATAAACATGAACATCGTGGAAAGCGCGATAGGAAAGAGAGCGCCCCAGACCCACGTGCTCGGCCGGCGCAGCAGCGTCTTGACCGTGGTGATGATGGTGTTGAACATGGCCGCCCCCTAGTCGCGCAGCTCGCGGCCGGTGATCTCGAGGAACACGTCGTTGAGGGTCGGCGGTTCGGAATAGATGCGGCCGAGCGGCACGTCATGCGAGCGCAGCGCATCGAGAATGTCCGTCAGGTTGTGCGGGCTCGCTTCGCACGAAAACGTGAGCTGTCCCGCCGTTGCCGAAAGGTCCAGAACGTGCGGCAGGCTTGCGACGGCACCGAGCGCCGCACTCGGAACCTCGCCGACCTCGATTACAATCTTCTCGCCCATCTGAATCATGCGCTTGAGCTCGTCGTTGGTGCCCTGCGCCAGCACGCGGCCGCCGTCCATGATCATGATGCGGCTGCAGATCTGCTCGACTTCCTCCATGTAATGGCTGGTATACACCACCGTGGCACCCTCATCGCGCAGGCGACAGATGCCCTCCAGGATGGCGTTGCGGCTCTGCGGGTCGACCGCCACCGTGGGCTCGTCAAAGAAGATGAGCTCGGGCTTGTGCGCGATGCCGCAGGCGATGTTGAGGCGACGCGCCAGGCCGCCCGAGAGCTTGCCAGGGCGGAACTTAGCAAAGTCGCCCAGCCCGACAAAGTCGATCGCCTCGTCTACCAGCGCACGGCGGCGCTTGCGGTCGTTGACGTAGAGACTGCAGAAATAGTCGATGTTCTCGCGCACGGTGAGCTCGTCGAACACCGCAACTTGCTGCGGGACCACGCCGATGCGGCGCTTGAGGTCATAGCGGGCGGGCGTCATGGGTTCACCGAACAGCTCGATGGTCCCTTTGTCGTAGGCGAGCAGCTGCAGAATGCAGTTGATGGACGTGGTCTTGCCCGAGCCGTTGGGGCCCAGCAGGCCAAAGATCTCGCCGGGGGCGATGCTCAGATTAAAGTGGTCGAGCGCAATAAGATCGTCGTAGCGCTTGACGAGGTTTTCGACGTGGACGATGTCTGTCATGAGGCGGCCCTTCTGTTGATTGCGGCCCGGTACGATTGCATCATCGCAGGAGCGGCCGGCGCGCACCAGTGAGCTTTGTCACGAGTGCGGAGGCTCGGTCGCGTTGCCCGCCGACGCGACCGCTTTGCCGCGCGGGAGGAATGTCACGGTTGCGCAGGCGGCCCCTCCACCACACGCAGCTTCGCGTACAATACCCGTATGAACAGGCTTTTCGACAAATCGATCGTGCTGGCGTGCTGCATCGCGGCCGCTCTGGGCCTTGCTGTGGACGCTCGCTTGGTCGCGGCGTTTTGTCTTGGCGTCGTAGTCGCCTCGCTTACGGAAATTGCGCAAGGCGAACGTGCCCGCCGCGCCGGTGAGGCCGCGAGCTACGCTTACATTATGGTGGCCGTCTTTGTGCCGTCGTTTGTGCCGTTTGCGCCCCTCGCCTTCTATGACATCGCGCGATACGTGCGCCGGGAGCACGTCTGGGGCGCACTGGGCGCCGGCGCGATCTTTGTCTGCGCGCTCGTCGCATATGCCCACGCCGGCGCGCTTCCCACCCGCACGCTGCTGTTGACCGCCATCCTTTCGATCGCTGCCACCTTGCTATCGCTACGTACCGCCCAGTTGGAGCGCGAACAGCAGCGCATGCACCGTATCCGCGACGAGCTGCAGGAACGAGCCCTCGCGCTCGAAGCGCGCAACCGCGATCTTGCCGACCGCCAGGACTACGAAGTCGAGCTCGCGACGCTCGCCGAGCGCGCCCGTATCGCGCGCGAGATCCACGATAACGTGGGCCACCAGCTCACGCGCGCCTCGCTGCAAACCGAGGCCCTACGCGTGGTCCACGCCAACGAGCCCGGCGTCGCCGCCGACTTCGCCGACGTCAAACGCACGGTTGACGAGGCGCTCCAACTTGTGCGTACTAGCATCCATGCGCTCAACGACAACGCTGTCGACCTTTCCGTGCAGCTCGAACGCATTGTTGAAGGCGCGCGCTCGGACGGCGGCCCGCAGATTGAGCTTGAAGTTATGACCGAACATGCGCCCGCAAATGTCGCCAACTGCTTTGCGGCGGTCCTTCGCGAGGCGCTTTCCAACGCCATGCGCCACGCCCATGCCAATGCCGTTACCGTGCGGTGCATGGAGCATCCGTCGTTTTACCAGCTCATCGTTACCGATAATGGCGCGGACGCGACCCCGGCGAGCAGCAGCAACGTCGCAGAAGGCATGGGGCTCGGCTCCATGCGCGAGCGCGTCGAGGCGCTTGGCGGCACCTTCACCGCCGGTCCGCGCGCCGGTGCCGGCGGCTGGCGTGTGTTCGCCACCGTTCCCAAACAGCAAGGAGATGAGGGCCGATGAGGCTCATCGTTGTCGACGACGACCGCTTAGTGGTCGATTCGCTCAAGATTATCCTGGGCGCCCAAACGCAGATCGAGGTAGTGGGCACCGGAGCCGACGGCAACGACGCGGTGGCACTCTACGCCGAACTCGCACCCGATATCGCGCTGCTCGACATTCAGATGCCGGGGCGCGACGGCCTTTCGGCGGCGCGCGAGATCCTTGAGCACGACCCCGCGGCACGCGTGGTGTTTCTGACGACATTCTCGGATGACGAGTACATTGTGTCGGCGCTCAAGCTGGGCGCCCGCGGTTACCTGATCAAGACCGATGTCGCCGCCATTCCGCCAGCGTTGGCGCAGGTCATGGATGGCAAACGCGTGCTCGAGGGCAAGGCGATCGAAGATGTCGATTTTGATGGGGCGAACGCTGAGGCCGGTGCGACTCGCCGGCCCGCAGCCTTTGCCAGCCTGACCGACCGCGAGTTCGAAGTCGCCGAGCTCATCGCCCGCGGCCTCGACAACAAGGAGATTGCCGCCACGGCTTATATGGGAGAAGGCACGGTGCGCAACCACATCAGCTCGATCCTGGCCAAAATGGGCCTGCGCAACCGCACCCAAATCGCCATCGCCTACCTGCGAGGGTAATTACCCAACGGCCGACCGCTCCGGCATAGCAAAATGGGTGCTAGCGATTTAATACCATTTCAAAACTATGCCGGTTTACTACGATGAATCGCTCACCTTCGACCACGGCAAATTGCGCGCTTTCAAAACCGCAGGTAGAACGCTTGTGATATTTAGAAAAATGCAATCATGGTCGGGAATGTCGAATTCATCGTAGTAAACCGGCATAGCTTTGTTCGTGGCGGCCCTGCACGAGTGCCTCCGCAAGCCTTGCGGGACCAAAATGATCCGTTTTCCTCCGTCCCCGGGGGATCATTTGGCGGCGCCAACCACGAAATCGGCCCATCTACTACGTTTGACTCGATACCCCCGACCATACCCCTGTTTTCCAGAAAACTGCAGGCGTTCTACCTGCGGTTTTGTTTTCGCGTTTTTGGCATGGTTGGGGGTAAGGGGTTAAACGTAGTAGATGGGCCGATTTCGTGGCGGCCCTTCCTCCCCTGCGCACAAAAGTGCCGCCACGGAGAAGGGAGACGTCTCCGTGGCGGC
>OLJB01001046.1_pt1 | contig 14606 bp, 8 predicted proteins | sample 1601391 | NCBI WGS metagenome assembly OLJB01 (sample SAMN01915215, study PRJEB22387) | human gut metagenome | isolation source: stool | host: Homo sapiens | place: USA | reverse complement strand
AATAGATAGGGATAAATCAACCTTTAAAAGTCATAGGGATTTTGACTCTGAGATACAGATGACCTTTAAACACTTTTAGTCACCCCCTACCTAATTGTAGATTGCCTTTGCATTTTGATGTTGTTCACCAACTTTCTTTGCCTCTTCTTCTGTACAATACAATTTACTTTCACGAACACATGTTCCTGATGGTCTACAATTACCTTCATCAAATTTAATTGTAATAAATTCACCAGTATTTCTTATTACTTTTCCTTAACAATTCTATTTGAGACAATAAAGTAAACTATATCTTCTGGATTAAACCGTTTCATTTAGTTTATTCTTCAAATTTTTTTCAAATTTTAAAATTTCTTCCATGCATGAATCAAGGAATTTAAATATCTCATCTTTATTAATTTCATCACCGATATTAATAGTTTCAGATTTAAAAATTTGTCTCCATAACCAACCATCTTTTTGGTTTCCTGTTGGATATATTTTATCTATCCTATCACAAATTTGTTTAAATTCATCTGTAGAATTTTTGTTACTAAGAACTAGTTTGATATATGAAGGTTGCTTTTCAATATTCACTATTTCATAGAAATAATGATTCTCTGAATTCCAACCACTAGGACAACCAGGAATTTCCGGAATTATTTCATTCATTCCATCTGTTGTAAATCGAGTATAAGACCGAGCACTTCTTTTAATATCTAAATGTATATTATCTTTGGTTAAAGCCCATTCTCTAAATGCACCCGCAATATCTGAATATCTTTTTTCCTTTGGATTCATCAGATAATTAATCATAGCTTCAAGAAGTTTATCCGCCCATTCACAATGAAATTGTTTCATCTTAGGCCAATCATTTTCGTTGTTGACACCAACTTGGTTTATACTATACGAAATATAACAAGCTTTATATTGATCAGCTCGATCCCATTTTAATTGAGTGCCTAATTGATTCTCAATTTCAATTTTATTACTATATAGTTTGTCAAAAGCAGATTCATTCTTTTCCTTATCACTTGTCGAAATACATAATTCAACTCTAACGCAATCTATATTTGCAATACAATTTATTGCAAAACCACTCATTCCAAAAGAACCGCTAAGTGTATTTGACGTTGTAACAGATGCATTATTAAACGTACCTCTATGCATTGTTTTATTCTGCAAGCAAGGAATAACATAGGCCCAATACTTCTTTCTTATCTCATCTAAATCATTGGAAGAGCGAACATTTTTTTCTTCTTTTAAATAGAAAATCAAATCCATAGGATCCAAATTAAATAGAGTAAATAGTCTTCTTAATATTCTTATCTTTGTTGTGGTACTTGTATTCTTTTCAACATAAATATTATTATCTATCTTTAAAGCTGTTCTTAATAAGGACTCATCATTACTAAAATAAGCTTTTGAGTCATAATCGTCAGTTTCTTGGAAAACCAAAGAATTCAATACCGATTTATCTCGTTCATGCAAATATTTAACAATATTTTCAAACATCTCCGCCCAGCTTGTAACTGGTTGTTCGATATCAAGATAACTATATTTAACTATCTCTCTACCTTTCAAATCATAATTTTCATCATCTAAAGAACATGATTCAAATTCTTTTTCTACAGGAACAAATTCAGTTGTTGGGTATGACCAAATCTCTAAAGCTCTTTTCATCATATCATCGTTTCGTTCTTCAAGTTCATTTACTCCCCAAGAATCTTTAGTTGCTATCTTTTGATTCATTCTCAAGCCGCTATCCTTATAACCACCTTTACCTTCTCGCTTTTCAATAAAGGTATTATTGCTTAAATTTGAATTGTATCCAGTTAAAGTCAAATTAGCCAAACGATGTAACCATGTATCATGAATTTCATCAGCTCTTTCACCTAAACTATCCATCCAAGAAGGCGTTAATGTTTGAGGCATAATATGTTCAATTGTGTAAATATTTTTATCTAAATTTGAATAAACATCTTTTGCTTCAACTGTTCCATAATTTTCATATCGTTCAAACAAATATGCTTTAAACGTTCCTCGCATTTTATATACTTGTTTTTGAGAAATAGCTTCTTTAAACTCATCATCCATTGGATATCTTGCTGTATCTTTTTTTATTGTTAAAGCATAAATAAACTTAGAAAGATAATTATCCGCACTGTTATCGTAACGTATAATTTCTTTATTCAAATTCTTAAATACTTTATTTAACGCATTAGTTGGAACATCACATATATTCCTTCTAAATAAATAGTTTTCTACAACAGTAAATATCTCTGCTACATCAGATGTAGGAATCTTACCATCTTGATTTAGTTTAAGCACTTCCAATAAGAATGGACGAGGAACAACCATTTCTAATCGATTCAATCGATACATACAATTATCTAAATTGACATTATTCAAACCACTTTTACTAGTTAACAATTTTTCATAAAGACGTGCATAATTCAATATGTCATCCAATAATTCATCATTTGTTAACGTTAAAGCCTGGCTATATGATTTAAATTCTTGATATACATTATTAATATTTGGAGTAAGCTGTCTTTTAACTGTCAAATAATCCCTAATAAATGCACTAACATCATTCTTTGTGCATTTTTCAATCTTAGACCAATATTTATCAAAATATAAAGGCTGCTCTTTGGGTGGTAAACTCATTAATACATAATTACGGATTTTATCTCCCTCAGTTAATGCTAACCCTGTAGAATTTAAACTTTCAAAAATTAATTGTGCATTATCATTTTGTTCAAGTGTAATCGCTATGATTTCTAATTTTCCAATCGCATCAAACAAGTCTGTAGCAGAAATTGTATCTTGGGAAATCAAGTCATAAAAATATTGATAATTGATTGTAAGATTTGAACTAAAGTCATAATCTTCCTTGTCGCCAAACAATCTTTTTAAAGCATCTCGATCACTTGTAACTGGATGAAGTTTAATCTTATCATTTTCATCTGCATATGGAGATATGATAAAACGATCCAATATTTCTTGAGATAATCTATCCTTAGTACAAGTTATTTTCCCCTCTTCAATCAAGTTTGAAAGAGCTAAAAGCAACAATGTGATTGTTGTTAATCTTTGCTGGCCATCAATGATATGATATTCAATTTTACTTCCATTTGGGACAACAGCCGAAACAATACTCCCAAAGAAATGACTTTCTCTATTGTCTGTAATGATTTTTTTTAAATCTTCATAGAGTTGTTTACAATTCTCATATTTCCAATCATATTTTCTTTGGTAAACAGGAATAATAAAACGTTTGTCATTTCCCTCCATGAAATCTTTCATTTTTGATTCAGAACCCTTCATTGACAGGCCCTCCTTTAATTCAATTAATTATTTTTTAACATTTTTATCTCCAACGTCATATTTCAATTCGTCTTCGGCTATCGCAAATGAAGGCGTACTAAGGCTGTTGAAGTAATATCCAATATGTTCATTTGCATTTGGATTTTCTTCAGGCCTATTTTCTTCAGGCATATTATCAGTCCACAGTTCACATTGAGTCATTACGGTTTGTACCGCATCTTCCATGCCTTCAGGCGGATATTTATGTTTTTTCAAGAGTCTTTTTATCATCATCCGCATGTGTGCTCTTGCTGATTCTCTTTTTTGCCAATCGATTGTTCTATTTTTTCGCAGTGAATCAGCTAGTTCTTTTGTAATAGCTATTAGTTCCTCATTTTCATAGAAATCTTTTATTGCTCTTGGTTTAGTTAACGCATCATAAAAAGCTAATTCATCTGCTGTTAAGCCTAATTCACTACCCTCTTCTTGCGATGATTTAATTTGCTTTGCTAAATTTAATAGTTCTTCAATTACTTGCTCATTTGTCAGCATTCCATTCAAATAGGAATTCATGACTCTTTTTATAATTTCACTAAATTTTTCAGACTTAACAATATTTGTACGTTTATACACTTGTACTTGATCCGCTATTAACTTTTTCAACAATTCAACAGCTAAATTTTTTTCTTTCATCTTTGATATTTCAGCTAAAAATTTTGGATCAAATAGTGAAAATTCTTTGGATACGTCAGAAAACAAATTAATTACACCATCGCTTTTTATACTAGACTTTAGTAATTCATTTATGCGTTCATTCATTTCTGGCAAAGAAATCTTTTTACCTTCACCTTTATCAATAAGTCTCATAACCAAAACTCTTACTGATTCAAAGAAAGCAGCTTCAACACGCAGAGATTCTTCTACTAAAGAGGCACACAACGATAATGACTGTCTTAGCATTAAACCTTCTTTAATAAATGATTCTCTTTCAGTTTCTTTTCCTACAGCAACAATAAAGTTCACAGCACCGCTAATTGTCTTCGATCTCTCCAAGTCAGTGCCAGAGATAAACTTTGAATAATCATAACCGTGAAATAAATCTCTACAAATAGATAGTTTTTCAACAAACTTTGGATAAGCCACCTTAGATACATCTGTATCTCCGTAATTTTTCTTATCTCTTTGTGTATAATCATTCATCGCTTGTTTCAAAGCACTTGCAATTCCGACATAATCAACAACCAAGCCACCTTCTTTATTGCCAAATACTCTATTCACTCTAGCAATAGCTTGCATTAAATTGTATCCTTGCATTGGTTTGTATACATACATAGTCGCCAAAGAAGGCACATCAAAACCAGTCAACCACATATCTACAACAATTGCAATCTTAAGTTCACTACTATCGTCTTTAAACTTTTTTGCTAATTCATCTCTATGACGTTTGTTTCCTATAATGCTACGCCATTCTTCTGGATCCTTGTTACTATCTGTCATTACCACAGCAATTTTTTCTTTCCAATTAGGACGAAGCTCTAGGATCCGTTTATATATTTTTAAAGCAATAGGTCTAGAATATGCTACTATCATAGCTTTTCCAGTTAACATGTTTTCTCTATAGTTCTCATAATGATCTAAAATGTCATTAACTAAAGATTCAATCGTTTTATCATTACCTAAAATAGCTTCCATCTTTCCAAGTGTTTTTTTACTCTTTGCAATTACTTCTGGATCAGCGTTATTAGCCATAATTTCATATTCAGAATCAATTAGCTTTAATGTTTTTTCATCTAGTTTTAATTTAATAACACGACTCTCATAATAAACAGGTCGAGTTGCACCATCCTCTACGGCTTGTGTCATATCATAAATATCAATATAATTCCCAAACACTTCTTGAGTACTACGATCTTTCAAAGATATAGGCGTACCTGTGAAGCCAATATATGTCGCATTAGGTAAAGAATTACGAATAATTCTAGCAGTTCCAACTTTTATTTTTCCAGTATCTGGATCAACAACTTCCTTTAATCCATATTGACCACGATGTGCTTCATCTGCCATAACAATAATATTTCTACGTTCAGATAAAGATTCTTCTGATTCTTCGAATTTTTGCATTGTAGTAAAAATAATACCATTTGCTTGTCTATCATTTAGCCAATCTCGCAAGCCAATATCATTGGAAGTGGAATTAGGCCCTAATTTTCTACATGTAGCTTGGATAGGTGTTTGCCGTAAAAAATTTCTACATTTTGAAAATTGACCATACAATTGATCGTCCAAATCATTTCTATCGGTGATTACAACAATAGTAGGACTTTCTAATGCTTCTTGTAACAAATGAGCATAGAAAACCATTGATAATGATTTACCACTTCCTTGAGTATGCCAAAAAACACCACCCTTTCCGTCTGTTTGTGTTGCTTTTTTTGTAGATTCAATTGCCTTTTTTACTGCAAAATATTGGTGATATCCAGCTAGTATTTTATATTGTTTTAACCCTTCATTTGAAAAGCAAATAAAGTTTTTTATAATATCTAATAATCTTTCTTTTTCAAACATTCCTTCAAAGAAAGTATCAAATTGTGCATATTGTGTATTTTCATAATTTCCATCTTTTGTTTTCCATTCCATGAAACGATCTTCTCCAGAAGTTATCGTTCCTGCTTTTGATGTTAATTGATCGCTAATAACACAAATACAGTTATAAATAAACATAGAAGGTATTTCCTGCAAATAGTTTCGAATCTGTGTGTAACCTTCTGATGCGTCAGTTTCTTCTCTAGATGGAGATTTTAATTCAATCAACACTAAAGGCAATCCATTAATAAACAAAATTACATCTGGTCTTTTATTACTGTTCTCAACAAAAGTCCATTGGTTTGCTACAATGAAGGAATTTTTATCTGTATTTTTATAATCAACTAAATATACTAAACCAGAACGCTCTTCATTTTTTTCAAAATAATGAACTTCTACTCCATGTTGAACATAATCCATGAAAACTTCATTTTTTTGAACCAAACTCGCATTCTCAAAATTCTTTAGCTTGTATAAAGCATCTTGAATCGCATCATACGGCATTTTAGGGTTTAATCGATATAAAGCGGATTCTAGTTCTTCTTCTAACAATGGGCTATTATAATCTCGTTCTATATTGGGACCATAAAAATATTGGTAATCCATTCCTTGAAACAATTCGATTATCGATCTTTCATAGTCCGATTCAGTGTAATAAGTCGCCATATTAATCACTCCTTACTATAGCATTACATTATTTATATTATATCTAACGATTATTTAAACTTCTATAAACGTTAAATGAGAATTTAGCAGTTTAAAGGTCTAAATTGGAAACGTCGATTTCACCGGACGTGAGCTTAGGCAAAAGGGTATCCTTTATTCCCGTAAGAGAATCATTTTCTAGTTGATTATTTAAAATTTGATCAAACATTGGACTTGCTATGCTATGAAAAAGAGAAATTTCGTCATCAGTAGGAACAACGAAAGGCATAGCTTTGATTATCTTTGAATTAACGGCTGTCGCTATCGAAGATGTACTTCCCATTGTTTGGTAATTAAAATCTTTTAAGTAGCAGTACAGATACTCATTGATAAAAGGCTTATCTGTTTTGAAATGAGCAATAGCTTCGTTGGTAGTCATTTCACCATGGGTAATAGCAATTCGACCTACAGTTAGCTTAAAGCTTAAAAGAACTGTATTATCGGGAACTACCTTTATGTTGAATTTTTCAACAGCCTCTTTTGTAAGCTGCTCTGAGCTTTTTCTGATATAGGTTCCGCAACTTCCCATGTCTGAAATTGATATCCATGTCACATCGAATGGATTTGTTGAAAACCATTGATGCTCCTTGCGAGGCGGAGTTTTTCCAATGGCTATATCAAAATATTCATCTGCTCGACATATATTACGATCAGAATTTTCTGTATTAACGAACATTTCACGATAAATGGCTTGTACCTGCTCAAGTAAATTCTCATTTATATGGTTATTTTCTTCGATTTTTTCATCAATTGCTTCCAATATCGAAACTATTCCATCTTGCTGTTTTCTTGACAGCATCGGAATTGGCATTCCCGCATATGTCTGCGCATTGATATTTCCACGAGTACTTCCAGTATTAAATGATCTAACCCAATCTTTATATTCTCTGGATTGACAATAATATTTTATAAACTTTGGGTTCACTTTCTGAGAATCAATGCTGAATTTTATAAGAAATCCTGCATATACAAACTCTCCATCATGCCCATCATAAAAATAATTTCTTCCCGTACTTCCACCTGTTCTAGCAAAAACAATATCATTTGGTTTAAGTTTATATTTTTCTGCATTTACGTCATCTACAGATGTAAGTCCATTGAAATTAATACGACCATCATCTGTAATATCTGTAATCCGCAAGTATGTATAAAGATCTTTGGAATAAGGCACTGCCGAGGCTGCTATTCCATAACTTCCTTTCCCATTAACAGATAATTCACCTAATGTACTGAACTCCATATCGTCACCTTCCTAACTAACCTATATATTTCCTATGAGCCTGTTTAACATTGCTTTGTTTAACCATTGCATATTGCAAGGTCGTATCTATTCGTTTATGCCCCAGAAGTTGCTGCAACTGTTCAATTGGCATCCCTTTATCGATTGCCATCGTCGCAAGTGTCCGTCTGAACTTATGCGGATGGACTTTTTTTATCTCTAAGTTTTTCCCCATTTCTCTCAAGCGAGATTCTATTCCACCAATCGTAATTCTTGTATATGGTGCTCTCAGTGTTACAAAAAGAGCTGAATTTTCATCTATTCTGCTATCAATATAGTTCTGCAGATGAATCTTTGTCCTGACATCAAAGTAAACTACTCTTTCCTTATCGCCCTTACCAAATACAACACATTCACGTTCATTGAAATTAATATCTGCCTTATTCAACAGCACCATCTCTCCTATACGCATTCCTGTGGAAGCCAGCATGTCAACAATCGCTAAATCTCGTAGTTCCTCACAATTGTCACGCATTTTTTCCAGGTCCTCATCAGTATAGGTTTCCTTAATATTGGTAGCTGTTTTCACCTTGTGAATTCTACGCACTGGACTTTTCAAAATGTGGTCCTCATCTTCCAACCATGAGAAGAAACTGGACAATATTCTTCGGATATTATCAATTGTTACTCGACTTGATCCATGCTTTTCCCGATATTCCGTGAGATATGCTCTTAAATCATCTGTTTGCATATGACGCACACCTTTATCTATGATTGCCGTCATTGTTTCTATCGTAGTTCGATAATATTTCAGTGTTTTCTCTGAACACCCCTCAATACGTTTCGCATACACAAAGGAGTCAATCAGCTTTTGACTGTCATCCTCTGTCTCAGTAATCTTGCCGGAAATCTCATAGTTATAAAGTGAATACTCCAAGACCTCCTGTAATTTCTGTAATTGTGCATTATCGAGATGTGGCAACATTTGCTGCATAATCTCTTCCGTAATTTGTTGTTTCATTGTTCGTTCTCCTTCTATTTTTCCCAAAGAACGATTCAACGGCAGTTCCGTTGGCTTTTACTCCTGCCGTTGGTAGGAGTTATTAAGCTAAATGAGAATTTAGCAGCTTAGATAGTTAAGTCGGAAACGTCGATTTCTCCGGACATCAACTGAGGTAAAAGTGTATCTCTAAGGGCTGATAAATTCTGAATTTCGTCAACGTTTGCCTTTGTTTGCATCCTAATTGTGTGAAGAACAGCACCAATTTTTAACTGTTCTGTCATTGGTGGAAGCAAAAAGGTATACTTTTTAAAATCCTTTAAGACTATTCTTGGTAAAGCAGAGCCAGATACAAAGTTATCCCCTACATCCTTCCTAACCGAAGGCTGTTTAAGGAGATAAAGAAGAATCTCTGGAATAATAACTTTTGTGTTAGGTCTGAAGATAGCAATAGAAGACAGAATAGCTTCATCTTTTTCTTCCGAACATATGAAGATTTCTTTCAGATAGCTGCCATCTTTAGCTACCAAGATATCATTAAGTTTCGGAACGCAATCGTTTTTCTGCATTTTATGAAAATCTTCTGCCGTTATATGTTTACAAGAAGTAGAATCGAAACCATAGGTTTCCATATTTTTCACTGAATACATAGGATAAGGCGCACCTGGAACGTCAGATGGACTGTAATGTGAACCATCAGTTATTCGAGTACATACATCGTCTAAGGAAACCTTTGACCAGTTGGAAGGGGCAGAACGTCTATAAGGCTCAAAGGTTATAAAATAATGCCGAAAAAGAGCCAAAGCTTGTTGCTCTAAATTCTCATTTATTTTAGAATTCAATAATATTTTATCATCTAACATTTCCAAGTATCTGCCTATTTTTTCTTGCATTTCAGCAGAAAAAGGAATATCAACTTCCAAATTGGATATATCATTTTTATTAATTGACCCGAAAACGGTGCCACTTTCTTTTTTTACCAAATTTTTAGAATAGTATTTTAATAAATAATACAAAAAAGTTTGATTACCATTTTTCATTCTTAGAGAACATACACCTCTACCTAAACATAGATTAACAGGAGTTATATTTAAATCTCCTACAGGCGCTCTGACACTCATAATTACATCGCCTGCCTGTGCCATCTTAGTAGGTTTTGTAGTGTATGTATCAAATTTTGGATATTTTATGCCAAAAGTTCTATTCCCCTGAAGAAAAGGGACACCTTCTCCCATTGAATTATAATATTCAGATTTTGGAGATTGCCCCATGGTAATATAAACAATATCATTTAATTTATATTTCATACCCAATCGCACCCAGTTTCTTTCTTATTTCATCTTCAAGTTCATGACTTTTAGCGAACATTTCTGAAAGCTCAGATGTCAGGCGGTCCATCTTCTCGTCAAATGATTCACCATCATCTTCTTGCTCTTCTATGCCAACATATCTTCCTGGAGTAAGAATGTAATCCTGTTTAGCAATTTGTTCTATATCTGCAATAGCACAGAATCCTTTTTTATCTTCTAAAGTACCATCTTGAAAAGCAGTAAATGTATCAGCCAGCAATTTAATGTCATCATCCGAAAAATCCCTATGCGTTCTATCAACCATAAAGCCCATCTCGCGAGCATCGATGAATACTGTTTTACCCTTCTGCTTTTTGTTCTTAGAAATAAACCAAAGAGTAACAGGGATAGTGACACTATAGAATAACTGCTTAGGCATTGAAATAATTCCTTCAACCAAATCATCTTCAACTATTTTCTTTCTAATGTCACCTTCACCGCCAGTTTGAGATGATAAAGCACCATTTGCCAAAACTAATCCAATCTTACCATTTGGAGCTAAATGATGAATCATGTGCTGAATCCATGCAAAGTTTGCGTTACTTGCTGGTGGAATGCCATATTTCCAACGTTTATCATCTAACAAGCTTTCTTGATTCCAAGGATGATAATTGAAAGGTGGATTGGCTAAAACAAAATCTGCTTTTAATGTTGGATGCAAGTCCTTCGTAAACGTATCCGCCTGATAAGGCCCAAAATCAGCATCAATTCCTCTTATCGCCATATTCATTTTAGCCATTTTCCAAGTATCTGAATTTGCCTCTTGGCCGTAAACAGAAATCGCACCTCTTTTTCCACTATGTGCCTGAATGAATTTTGCACTTTGAACAAACATTCCTCCAGAGCCACAAGCTGGATCATAAACACGGCAATTTTCAAATGGTTTTAATATTTCTACCAATGTTCTAACAATACTTGCTGGTGTATAGAATTCTCCACCGCCTTTTCCTTCTTTTGAAGCAAATTGTGCAATACAGTATTCATACGTTCTTCCAAGCAAATCTTCATCAGATTCGTTACTTTCCATTTTGATTTTATTTGTAAATATATCAACCACTTGGCCTAAAACATTTTTATCTAAATCCGGGCTAGCATAATTTTTAGGCAATACATTTTTTAAAGTAGGATTTTCCTTTTCAATCTCTCGCATTGCATTATCTAAAACTACACCAATTTCAGGCGTATGTGCAGCTTTAGCAATCGTTTCCCACCTTGCATCTTCAGGAACAAAGAAAACGTTTTTCTCTGTATATGCATCTCGATCATCTTCAAATCCTTCGTTTTCATTTACTAATTCGTTATATCGTTTTTCAAAAGCACTAGAAATATATCTTAAGAAAATTAAACCCACTAACACTTTTCGATATTCAGCCGCTGGAATATGTCCCCATAAAACACATGCGGCATCCCATAATTCTTTTTCAAAACCTATGTTTGCGTTTGTCTTTTCCGCCAAATTAATCACCCTTTCTTTATTAAATTAAGAATTCACTCTTTACATTTGATTATATCGGTAAACCATACGTAAATCTATTTTTAATAGATTAAATTGCTTCTTGAAAATATCTGGTTTGTTGTAATAACTCCTTAAAATTGCTGGTTGTTATTTTTAAGGAATTATTAGCAATTGCTTTTAACAATTTTGGATACTCCTTCGGATTATTTTCTATCATGGCTATAATGCTACTAAAATCACCTTTGTTTTTTATACTATGTGGTGTTGGGCCTATGATAATGTCGGAATATCTATCAGAATATCTTAACTGTTCGGCATTGAATGAGTGCATTTTAGAATAGTCATCTACAAATTCAATATTATTTTCAGGAATATTCAATTTTCTTGCTGTCTTTTGATAATCCGACTTTCTACCTTTCAAAGCTCCTAGAACCAATATTGTGGATGTATTTTTATTTATTGGCATTGCTGATTCTTCCAAAGTAACACCATATTTGTTCATAATAGCATCTATCTCTGAATCTTCAGTTGTATGAAAAATTTCTTTTGAAATTTTATCAATAATTTTTTGAAGAATAGCAGATTTTTGTTTATGAGTATATCGCATATTATTCGCCTTCATTCAATGAGTTTTCGATGATATTTGCTAATTCATCTTTTGTATCAGCTAATTGTTTTGTTAAAGCGTTTATTGTCCACAACATATTATTGTATTGTTCAGATAATTTGTTTTGTTTTTCTAAAGACGGACAAGAAATAATCATTCTTTCTTTAAATTCTTTAAATGGGACAAAACCAATAGTGTTCCCTTTTATAATTGATTTGAATTCACTTTTTCCAATCGAAGAATCTAAAAACATCTTTACGTAAGTCGGATTTACTTTTGATGTGTCTGGTTTTAATATAATCATTCCTCCAGTAACGATAATATTTCTGTCAGGTAAATCATTAGCAACAAATGTTTTTACAACTGTAGATTTTGTCGTAACAACAATATCTCCTTCTTCCAATTTAAATTTCAATAGTTTTGGATCAGGATAAACATAAGATAATGAATCGTAATCAACAATTCCATCCTGGATATTAATTGAAGTTAATAATTGATAGTCAGTAGGAGTATTTGATATTTGATCCTTGAATTTAGAAATTGTATACTGGGAGCCTTTCTCAATTTCACAAACATCCGCTATGTTAACAGGATTAAGTATTGAATCGGTAAGTTTATCTGCTTCGTATATATTAATAGATAAAGAATATTCATTCTTTTTAATATCCTCTATGGATACGCATTTAGCATTATTATTATACTCTTCAATAATAGTAGATACATCCAATTCAACAGCAATTTTTGAGCCTTTATCCAAAATGTTGTTTGAAGCATCTAACATTTTAATAACGTTTGATTTCTTTTGGTCTTTCTTTAAAATCCAAAGATCGATTGGAATAGCAGTAAATCCTAATGTCCTAGCAGGTAGAGATATTATCCCTTCTACATAATTATTTTCCACTAAATATTTGCGAGCCAGCATTCCACTTGATCTAAATGCTGCCCCTGTAGTAAAAATGGTCACCAATTTCCCGTTCTCTTTTATATTTTCAAGCGCTTTTAATAAATATAGTAACTCCGATTCAGTTCTCGAAGTGAATAAATCCCCATATATACCTTTCAAGGAATCCCATTCATCTATAGAATATTTTAATCCGAAAGGAGGATATAGATATCCTTTATCAAATTGTCCTCTATGAATGTCTCTCATAAAATCACAATTAATAATGGTAGCGTCCACATTTAACATGCACATTAAACATTTAGATACCAATACTTGTTTTGCATTAATTTCATATCCAGTATATTTGCAGTTAAATTTATTTTTGTGTGCAGCGTCAAAAACATTCAATAAAAGTTTTCCATCTCCACTTCCAAAATCACAGAACGATTCACCATCTTTTAAATTAATGATTTTTGTGACAAGTTTATTAAGAGATGAAGGACTAGAGTACATCCATTCATTTATGCCATTATTATTATCTACTATTTCTCGTACTGCACGAACACAATCATCTTCTGTATACTCTTCACCAAATTCAATAGTTTTTAAGTCAAATTTTTCTTCAAAAGAAAGTTCTTTAGTTACTTCTTTAACCAAATCATAGTTAGAGGTTTTCTTTGCCCACAATAGATAACAATACAAAATCTTTGTCGATTTATCATAACCGAATTTATTAGAACTATCTAATGATTTACTTGCGAGTTGTTGCATTTGCGTTTCAATAACTGTATTTAACATATATAGTCTCCTTTTTAAGTTTTGTAAAACTTATTACAACTATATCTTAGGTTTTTAAAAACTTATTGTCAATATATTTTTTAAGTTTTTTAAAACTTATTTCAAATTTATCGATCAAATAGTCAACATTTATTGGTTATATGTGTCTTTTTTAACATGTTCTAACTGTCTTGATGGCAAAAATCTGAAATCCAACACTCATAAATAACAGATAACACATTTAAATGATGCAGATCTATTTAACAGTCTGCATTTTTTTATCATTGCACACATTTCATGGAAGAGGTTTTTTTTAGCACTGCAATACATGTCATCTTTCATCGGCTCATATATGAAGAATTAATTTCTTCAAAAGTGTGAGTTTAGAGGGAGAAAGAATCTAGATTAGAAAGGACGTTTGAGAAGTAAAATTATTTCTTTCAGAATGTTAAAAAAGGAAACAGAACTACTAAATAGAAGAGTACTGACGTCAGGACTTACAAAACAACATTTTATATAAAGAGCTTTTGATTGTTTATTAATTTATCCGAAATCAATAATGGCCTAACTATTTGTTACTCATTAAAACTAGAACTTGTAGACTTCTATTCAAAATCTACTATCGATAATGCGCAAGTGAATCTGGAACATTTGATTCGCAACTGCATTGATACAAACATTGAAGAAATGATTGCCTTTTCCAACAATCTGATCAACTGGAAACAGGAGATCATCAATT
>OLJB01001036.1_pt1 | contig 14708 bp, 10 predicted proteins | sample 1601391 | NCBI WGS metagenome assembly OLJB01 (sample SAMN01915215, study PRJEB22387) | human gut metagenome | isolation source: stool | host: Homo sapiens | place: USA | reverse complement strand
GCCACGGGACCCTGTATGTCCCGTAAAACTTTTTCCAAAAATCGTTTACAATTCTGCAACGATACGACTGCCTGTCTGTGATATACTCTTTAGAAGCAAAAGCACGATAAGGAGACACCTCTATGAAACCGACCTTATGCTCAAGATGCAAAAAGAATCTTGCAGTGATCTTTATTACAAAAATTGACGGCGGGAAGACCGTCAACGAGGGCTTGTGCCTCAAGTGCGCGAAGGAAATGGGCATCAAGCCCGTCGACGATATGATCGAGCGGATGGGCCTGTCGGAGGATGATCTGGAAATCCTCAACGGCGAAATGACCGAAGCCATGAACGGGCTGGAGGGACTGCTCGGCCAGAACCAGAGTGATGACGATGAGGCCGACGAGAACGACAGCCAGACCGCGACCTTCCCGTTCCTCAACAAGCTCTTCGGCGCAGCCGGACAGGACAACGTTCCCGCTGCCCCGGAGCCGGAAAAGACCGAGAGCCGCCAGCGTGCGGCGGAAAAGCCGAACGGCTCCAAAAACAAAAAGCACAAATTCCTCGATACCTACTGCCAGAACCTCACGCAGAAGGCGCGCGACGGCGAGCTCGACCCTGTAATTGGTCGCGAAAAGGAAGTCCAGCGCATGATGGAGATCCTTTCGCGCCGCACCAAGAACAACCCGCTTATCTTGGGTGACCCCGGCGTGGGCAAGACGGCCATCGTCGAGGGCCTGGCCCAGCAGATCGCCGCCGGCAACGTACCCGAGAACCTTATGAACCAGAATATCTGGACACTCGACCTGCCGGGTCTGGTCGCGGGCGCCAAGTATCGCGGCGAGTTTGAGGAGCGCCTCAAGAACGTGATCCAGGAGGCCACCGAAGCTGACGACGTTATCTTGTTTATCGACGAGATGCATACCATCATCGGTGCCGGCTCTGCCGAGGGCTCCATCGACGCGAGCTCCATGCTCAAGCCCGTGCTTGCGCGCGGTGCCTTCCAGATTATTGGCGCTACCACGGCCGAGGAGTTCCGCAAGTACCTCACCAAGGACCCGGCCTTCGAGCGTCGCTTCCAGACCATTGATGTCGAGGAGCCGAGCGTTGAGGACACGGTCAAGATCCTGACCGCGCTCAAGCCGCGTTACGAGGAGCACCACCATGTGCGCTATACGCAGGGTGCTATCGAGGCCGCCGCGAACCTTTCCAACCGCTACATCCAGGATCGCTTCCTGCCCGATAAGGCCATCGACCTCATCGACGAGGCCGGTGCCCGCGCTCGCATCGCCGCGAATCGCGCGCCCGAGCCGGTGCGCGAGGCTGAGCATCGCATCGAGGAGCTCAAGGCCGCCGCGCAGGAGGCCACCGAGAGCGACGACATGAACAAGGCCGCCGAGATTACCGAGCAGCAGAAGGCCGCCGAGATTGAACTCGCCGAAGCCAAGGCCGCCTGGACCGCCGAGCTCGACGCCAGCCCGCTCACCATCGACGTGAGTCAGATTGCCGACATCGTGTCCGTGACCTCTGGCGTGCCGGTTTCCTCGCTCACCGAGAGCGAGAGCCGGCGTCTGCTGCAGACCGAAAGCGTGCTCAAGACGCGCATCATCGGCCAGGATGAGGCAGTCGAGGCCGTCGCCAAGGCCGTGCGCCGCAGCCGCTCGCCGCTCAAGGACCCGCGTCGTCCCGGCGGCAGCTTTATCTTCCTGGGTCCCACCGGCACAGGCAAGACCGAGCTCGCCAAGACGCTCGCCGAGTACCTCTTTGGCAGCAAGGACGCGCTCATCAGCTTCGACATGTCGGAGTTCGGCAGCGAGTTCGAGGTCTCCAAGCTCATCGGTAGCCCTCCGGGTTACGTGGGCCACGACGAGGGCGGTCAGCTCACCAAGGCCGTTCGCCGTCATCCGTACTCGGTCGTGCTGTTCGACGAGATCGAGAAGGCGCACCCCGACATCTTTAACATTTTGTTGCAGGTGCTGGAGGAGGGCCGCCTGACCGATAGCCAGGGCAAGACGGTCGACTTCCGCAATACCGTGATCATCATGACGTCCAACGTGGGCGCCCGCGAGATTGCGCAGGATGCGAGCGTCGGTTTTGGCACCACCGGTGAGCAGGGTCTCACGTCGAGCGAGATCAAGGGTCGTGCGATGGGCGAGCTCAAGCGCCTGTTCCGTCCCGAGCTGCTCAACCGTATCGACGATATTGTGGTGTTCCAGAAGCTCTCGGGCGAGAACCTGACCAAGATCGCTCACCTGCTGGTGGACGACCTGCGTCAGCGTTTGATTGCCAACGGCATGAACATCAAGCTTACCGATGCGGCCTACGACAAGATTGTGGCCGAGGGCACCGACCTCACCAACGGCGCGCGTCCGCTGCGTCGTGCCATCCAAAAGCTCATCGAGGACCCGCTGTCCGAGGAGCTTCTGGCCGGCGAGTGGGGCGAGGGCGATACCGTCCTGTGCGACGTGGTCGACGGCAAGTTTGTCTTTAGCCACGGCACGGGCGAGATCCCGGCACCGCGTCCGGCGGGCACACTCGGTGGCGATACCGTCCCGGCGGCACCGCACACCGGCAACGCCTCGCCCGTGAGCGGCGGCGTGACCTCGGGCCCCGGCGGCATGATGCAAGCCGGTTCCGGCGCGCTGTAGGGCGTGGCGACAATTTGATACGCGCAATCGAGGCGCTCCGGAAAGGGCGCCTCGATTTGTAGAGCTGCGGAAGTTGTGACCGTTGCGCTATACGGTCCACCGTTAGCCGATGATGCGAGGGCGCTCGGCGTTTTCGACTGGTTTATGCACGCAAAGTCTGGGAATATACAAGTCGCATGTCTTACTGTCTAACCAGTTGCGCCAAGGAGGCACCATGGACTACAAGATTACCGGCTACGAGCCCGCCCAGCTGTTCCATTTCTTTGAGGAGGTCAGCGCGATCCCCCGTGGGTCTGGCAACGAGAAGGGCATCAGCGATTTCCTGGTCGCGTTTGCCAAGGAGCGCGGTCTCGATGTGTATCAGGACGAGGTCTACAACGTCATCATTCGCAAGCCCGCATCTGCCGGCGCCGAGAATGCCCCGACCGTGATGCTGCAGGGCCACATCGATATGGTGTGCGACAAGTTGGGCTCCGTTGAGCACGACTTTACGACCGATGGTATCGACCTGGTCGTCAAGGACGGCGTCCTTACCGCCAACGGCACCACCCTGGGCGCCGACAATGGTATCGCCGTCGCGCTTATGCTTACTGTGCTCAACGACGATTCGATTGCCCATCCGGCCCTCGAGTGCGTGTTCACCACCGACGAGGAGACCGGCCTGGTTGGCGCCGAGACGCTCGACAAGTCCCAGATCAGCGCCCGCACCATGATCAACCTCGACTCCGAGGAGGAGGGCGTTGCCACCGTCAGCTGCGCCGGCGGCGTCGTCGTTACCTACACCTGCCCCATCGTGCGCGAGCACAAGACCGGTAGCACCCTCACGCTCGACATTTCCGGTCTGTTGGGCGGCCACTCCGGCAGTGATATCAACCTGGAGCGCGGCAACGGAAACCTCATCATGGCCCGCATCATCGACCGCCTGATGGTCGCCGGCGAGCCCGCCATCGTCAGCTTCAACGGCGGCACCAAGGACAACGCCATCAACCGTGAGTGCAAGGCCGTTCTGGTCTATGCCGATCACGCTGCCGCCGAGGCCGCGGCCCAGATCGCAAAGGGCATCATCGCCGACGTCACTGCCGAGCTCGAGGTCTTCGACCCCGGCTTTACCTGCACCGTCGAGATTGCCGACGACGCCGAGGTCGAGGCCATGGACGAGAAGTCCGCGCTTGCCCTCATCCGCGCCCTGCGTCTTGCCCCTAACGGCGTGATTCGCCGCAACGTCGCCACCGACGGCTCCGTCGAGGTTTCCTCCAACATCGGCGTGGTCGCCACCTCCGATGACGAGGTCAAGATTATGCTGTCCCCGCGCTCCTCGATCACCTCGCTGCAGAACGAGTTCAAGGACCGCCTGCAGACGCTTGCCGATGTCCTGGGCTTCGACGCCAAGTTTGAGTTCGAGTATCCCGGCTGGAGCTATGCCGAGCATTCGCCGGTCCGCGAAGTCTTTGTCGAGAGCTATCGAGAGCTCTTTGGCTCCGAGCTGCGCATCGAGTCCATTCACGCCGGCCTTGAGTGCGGCCTGTTTGCCGAGGCTCTGCACGGCCTGGACGCCATCGCCGTGGGCCCGACGCTCTCCGATGTCCATACCCCGGACGAGAGCATGGAGCTCGCTTCTGCCGAGCGCTTCTACGAGCTGCTCATCGACGTCCTCAAGCGCCTCGCTGCGTAAAGGTTGCGCTAGCAGCAGTCCGAGCCACGTGCTAGCGGATTGCAAATGACATTATGAGAGGGGGCACCCGGTCTTTTGCGACGGGTGTCCCCTCTCTTTTGTTTGATAATTGCGAAATTAAGGCCACCTAGTCCATTTCTGCCTTGATGAGGTCGAGGGTGCGCTGGCAGTTTTCGCGGACGGGGCCGAGCATATGCTCGCGCAGGTCCGCCATGCCGGGCAGGTCGGCGTATTCGTCCATGACCTCTTCCATGCAAATGGGCACCTCGTAGGCGAGGTCCATCATGGTCGCAAAGCAAAACTTCTCGGATAGCCCGGCATCGGTGAGTGCCGCCTCCAGCGCGGGGTCGCCCATACCGTGGTATCGGCGGATAGCGCCTGGACCGATGCGCCCCACACGATTTTCGCCGCCAACGCTCATGGCAAGGCGCGCCCGGCGGCGCATGCGCTCGTATGCCAGCCCCGATGCGACATCGTACATGGGTGCGAGCGCCGCGTTTGTGCCTTTGCCAAGGATGAGCGAGTAGTTTTTAGCGTGTGCGTCAGGCGCTCCGATAATGGCGTTATAGAACAACATATAGGTAAAAAGCACAAGATTCATGTGGTGGGGGACTGTGTTAATCAGTCGTTCTTGGATGTCTCGTGTAGTTGGTCCTCCGTCGGCGGTGTATTTCTGGATTGGCAATACACCGAGCGCCTGGCAAAAGTCCTCCTGATGCAGCCTTTCGATATTTCCGCTGCTATTGACCATTCTGTCGTACCGTTCAACGACGAGCGCGGCTTCGTCTTCAAATGTGTAATAGGAGACGTTGGCAGTTGGAATGCCAACACGCCGAGCCGTTTTCATGCAGACGAATTCGTTTAAGGCCTGATGTTTGAACCCAACGACACCATTTTTGAAGATATGGGTAGTGGGGGATGACCCTAGACATTCGCACCATTGGCCATCATGCCAAGCTAGTGCAAATTTGCCTTGATTGCCGCCCAGGGACCAGCTTTCGTTGGAGCCCATCCATGTCTCTCTTTCGTCATCGCGAATTGCTTTGAGCTTGTGAGCGATTTGAGAATTGGTAAGCGGGCGGTATGCCGAGACCCTGCCGCGGGCGGCGTCTAATTGATCGGCTCGACAAAACTGAACGGCCCCCGCGCAGTCTAGACCGATATGGCACAAGAGGGCGACGGGGTTGTTGGATGCAACATCATGCTCGGTGGCAATAGCGCGACGCTGCTCTTGACTGTCGGGCAAAAGGCCAAATAGGAACGGGCGGACGATGCTATGGCCATACGTGCGATTGGAAAGCGGCATTGTTAGCGATAACGGTGCTCCGCGATAGGTTGGGGCGTATGCAAAGCTGCAGAGTCCATGCTCGTCTTGGCGGAGAGTGCCGGCGATTTCGCCACAAATGAGGGTCGCGAGCTCCATCTCTGCCATTTATTTCACAACCTTGCAGCCAAAGGAGAGGTTTGAAGTGCCGGAAAGGCCTTGCTCGGCTGCGATTTGGGCCAGCAAGGCACCATAGGAAGATGGCGTTCCTTGTCGAGTGGGTCGTCTGCCTGCGCTTGGCTTTGGCAGGGTATTCGAGTTCGCGATAGGGAGGTTCACTATCGTCGTCGGATGTTCGGAGGGCGATGCGATGGAGTCGTTATCGCTTTGCGCGAAGAGACCAATGCCGAGTGCGTTAAAGACGGTCAGCAACTTGTCGAGTCGAATGCCGGTGGCGTCTCCTAGCTCGAGCGATGCGAGCAGGCGTTCCGAAACACCGGCTTTTTTAGCGAGGGCGGCACGGGTGATCCCCTGCGCCTCGCGCGCCTGACGCACGTAGATGCCGGCTTGGCGCGGCGTGGTGATGGGAAGGGTATCCATGGCAATCTCCTAACGTGCAGACTTTTGCATCCTAGTATGACATGCAAAAGTCTGCATGAAAAGGCCTCATGCAAAACTCTGCATGAGGCCTCATACGGACGTTTAGTTTTGAAGGGTGTTTTACAGCACCAAAATCCCCAGGTGCTCCAGCAAAATCTTGAGGCCGATGAGGATGAGCACGACGCCGCCCACGATGGTGGCGGGTTTTTCGTAGCGCTCGCCAAAGGTGTGGCCGATCGCTACGCCGGCGACGGAGAAGATAAACGTTGTGACTCCGATAAGCGATACAGCGGGAACGATGTCAACCGAGAGCGCAGCAAATGAGATGCCCACGGCCAGGGCGTCGATTGAGGTGGCGATAGCCAGAATCAGGTACTCACCCAGGTCAATCTTTTCGGCATCCTTGCCGTCGCTCTCGTCCTCATCCTCGTCTTCGGTAAAGGCCTCCCACAGCATTTTGCCGCCGATAAAGGCCAAAAGGATAAAGGCGATCCAATGGTCGATGGGTCCGATGATGCCCATGAATTGACTGCCGAGCGCCCATCCGATTACGGGCATGCCGGCCTGAAAGCCGCCAAAGAACAAGCCGAGCACCACGGCAACTTTAAGGTTGATCTTCTTCATGCCAAGGCCCTTGCAGATGGAAACGGCAAAGGCGTCCATCGAAAGGCCAACGGCGAGCAATACGAGCTCTGCGAGTCCCATAGTCTGGCTCCCTCTCTGCGGGCGGGCCCGCGTGTACCTCTTGGGGGAGTAACAAAAAAGACCCGTGGCGTACGCGTTGCGCGCACAGCCACGAGTCTCGTTCATTAAGGCAAGCCAGGCCGCATCGGCCAGTGTGTTGACTTGCCGCGCCACCGGAGGCGAACCCGATCACGCGACTACTCCCTCATTTATGCGAATCCCGATGCTACCACATAAGCAGCTCATTTGGATTGGGGCTCTCAGCTGTGTTCGCTCATTCTGTAAGCATCGGATTTTGCGGGCGTCACAGGGGCAAACCGTGAGAAACTTATTGACGTTTATGGAGCGTATACGATGGGAGCGATGCCTTGGATAAGAACGAGCTGCAAAAGCGTATGGAACAGGCCATTCGCCTGACGGCACCTGGCCAGCCGATCCGCACCGCCCTCGACATGATCATTGCTGGTCACCTGGGCGCCCTTATCTGTGTCGGCGACACCGAAAACGTGCTCGCCGCCGGTAACGACGGCTTCCCGCTCAACATTTCGTTTACCTCGAACCGCCTGTTCGAGCTTTCCAAGATGGACGGCGCCATCGTTATCGATGGCGACCTCACCCAGATCCTGCGCGCCAACTTCCACCTCAATCCCGATCCCTCGCTCGCCACGAGTGAGACGGGCATGCGTCACCGTACTGCCGCTCGCATGTCGGTGCTCACCGATGCCATCGTGATCTCGGTTTCGGCTCGCCGTGCCGTCGTTAACGTGTACGTTCACGGCAAGAGCTACGAGATTCAGCCCGTCACCACCATCATGAGCTCGGTCAACCAGCTCGTCGCCACGCTTCAGACCACCCGTCAGTCGCTCGATCGCTCCTTGCTGCGCCTGACGGCCCTTGAGCTCGACGACTACGTTACGCTCGCCGACATCACCGGCATCTTCTCGAGTTTCGAGATCATGCAACAGGCAAAGACCGAGCTTAAGGATTGCATCGTCAAGCTGGGTAACCAGGGCAAGCTCGTGCAGATGCAGCTCGAGCAGCTTGCGGGCTCCAGCATGGATACCGAATACGACCTGATGATCCGCGACTACGCAAGCGATTCCTCCGAGGCAAACGCCGAGAAGATTCGCGCCGAGCTCGCTCGCATGACGCCTAAGGACCTGTCCGACCCGCAGCATGTGGCGGCGGTTCTGGGTTACGACGACCTGGACGAGGACTCCGTCATGACACCGCTGGGCCTGCGCACGCTTTCGCGCGTGTCCGTCGTGCGCGACGGCGTGGCCGAGAAGATCGTCGACGAGTACGGCTCGCTGCAGGAGCTCATGGATGACATCAGCGAGGATCCGGAGCGCCTGGGCGACTTTGGCGTCAACAACCCTGCCATTCTTGCGGACTCGCTGTACCGCATGAAGGGCACCAAACAGGGGAACGCATAATGGCGCCCGTATGCGCCGTGGTCGTTGCCGGTGGCAGCGGCCAGCGCTTTGGTAACCCCGGCGGCAAGCAGCTCGTTAACGTGGCGGGCCGTCCGCTCATGAGCTGGTCCATCCGCGCGTTCGATCGTAGCGACAAGGTCGGCCACATTGTAGTGGTGTGTCCTGCCGAGCGCCGTGCCGAGATGCGCCGCCTGGCCATCGACCCGTTTGACTATGACACGCCCATCAGCTTTGCCGATGCCGGCGATACCCGTCAGGATTCCACCCGTGCCGGCGTGCATGCGGTTCCGGCGGGCTTTGAATACGTCGCCATTCACGATGGCGCTCGTCCGCTCATTACGACCGAGGCCATCGACCACGCTATCGACGTGCTCGTGAGCGACCGTGCTCTCGACGGTGTCGTGTGCGGCCAGCCCGCGATCGACACGCTCAAGATCGTCGATGGCGACAATATCGTCGAGACGCCGCCACGTGAGCTCTACTGGGCAGCGCAGACGCCGCAGATCTTTAGCGTCGATGCTATGAAGCGCGCCCACGCTGCAGCCATTGCCGAGGGCTTTATCGGTACCGATGATTCGTCGCTGGTCGAGCGCATGGGCGGGCGCGTCCGCTGTGTCCAGAGCCCACGCGATAACCTTAAGGTGACGGTGCCCGAGGACCTGCGTCCCGTAACCGCGATTCTGCTCGGTCGCATGGCCGAGGGAGAGGATCTTCCCCATGTTCAGTAACCTGCGCATTGGCCATGGCTACGACGTTCACCGTCTGGTGGAGGGGCGTCGATGTATCATCGGCGGTGTCGACATTCCCTACGAGCGCGGCCTGCTGGGCCACTCGGATGCTGATGTGCTCGCGCACGCCTTGGCCGACGCCATTCTGGGCGCCTGTCGCGGGGGAGACATCGGCAAGCTATTCCCCGATACCGACCCCGCCTATGAGGGTGCCGATTCGATGGTGCTGCTCGCTCGCGTGATGGACTATGCGCGCGAGCTGGGCTTCGAGTTTGTCGATGCCGATTGCACCATTGCCTGTCAGCAACCCAAGATCACCCCGCACCGCGATGCCATGCGCGCCAACCTTGCCCATGCCCTGGGCGTTGACGTCGAAAACGTGGGCGTCGCCGCCACTACGACCGAAAAGCTCGGTTGGGAAGGCCAGGGCGAGGGAATCGGCGCCTGGGCCGTCTGCCTGCTACAGAAAACCGTTAAGGAGTAACGAATGCGTATCTACAACAGCGCTACCCATAAAAAGGAAGAGTTCCAGCCCATCGAGTCCGGCAAGGTCCGCATGTACGTGTGCGGCCCCACGGTCTACGACAACATCCACATCGGCAACGCCCGCACGTTCATCAGCTTTGACGTGATTCGCCGCTGGCTCATCGCGAGCGGCTACGAGGTCACGTTCGCCCAGAACCTCACCGATGTCGACGACAAGATCATCAAGCGCGCCAACGAGCAGGGCCGTACGGCCGCCGAGGTCGCGACGGAGTTCTCCGACAAGTTCATCGGCGTCATGCGCGCCGCCAACGTGCTCGATCCCGATGTGCGCCCCCGCGCCACCAAGGAGATCGGCCCCATGATCGCCATGATCAAGACGCTTATCGAGCAGGGCCACGCTTACGCAGCCGATAACGGCGACGTGTACTTTGCCGTGCGCAGCGATCCCAACTATGGTCAGGTCTCGGGCCGCAACATCGACGACCTTATGGTTGGCGCGCGCATCGAGGAGAACGAGGACAAGAACGACCCGCTCGACTTTGCCCTGTGGAAGGCCGCCAAGCCCGGCGAGCCCAGCTGGCCGAGCCCCTGGGGCGAGGGCCGTCCCGGTTGGCACACCGAGTGCGCCGCCATGGTGCATCGCTACCTGGGCACTCCGATCGACATCCACGGCGGCGGCTCCGACCTTGCCTTCCCGCATCACGAGAACGAGTGCGCCCAGGCCACCTGCGCCTGGCACCAGGGCTTCTCCAACACCTGGATGCACACGGGCATGCTGCTGGTAGACGGCGAGAAGATGTCCAAGTCGCTCGGCAACTTCTTTACGCTGGCCGAGGTCCTCGAGCAGCACTCCGCTGCCGCCCTGCGCCTGCTGATGCTGCAGACGAGCTATCGCTCGCCGCTCGACTTTTCTTGGGAGCGCCTGGAGGGTGCCGAGAACTCGCTCACGCGTATCGCCGGTACGGTCGAGAACCTGCGTTGGGCCGCGAACCACGCGACGGCCGATGCCGACGAAGCGGCTGCCGAGGCGTTTGCCGCCAAGGCCGCCGAGACCCGCACCACCTTTAAGGAGTGCATGGATGACGACTTTAACACCGCCGGTGCCATGGGTGCTGTCTTTGGCTTTGTGACCGAGTGCAACCAGTACCTGGAGCAGGCGGGCGATGCTGCCGACAAGGCCGCTGCCCTGGCCGCCGCCGATACGCTGGTCGAGCTGCTCGATACGTTTGGCGTCGAGCTTCCCGAGCCCAAGGTCGAGCTGCCGCTGGGCCTGCTGGGCGTTGCCGCCGGCCTGGTCGCCTACACGGGCGACGACGTGGACGAGGCTGCTGCCAAGATTCTCGAGGCCCGCGCCGAGGCCCGTGCCGCCAAGAACTGGGATCTGGCCGACGCCATCCGCGACCAGCTCAAGGACCTGGGCCTGACGATCGAGGATACGACCGCCGGCACCCGTATTAAGACTCTCTAGTATTTGTTGACCGTTCGAGGTGCGGCAGATTGCCTTGAAAGAGGAGGGCATAGACCTGGTGGTCATGCCCGACGATTGAAAGGCAAGGTGCCGTGGCTCGGACGGTCGATTCTTGTTCGTTATGTATTTAGGAGGTCGCTTTATGGCCGACAATCGCAAGCGTGCACCGCGTGGAGGCAAGCAGGCTGCTTCTGACTCGCGTCCGATTCGCCGCAACGACCGCGCTGCCGCTCCCAAGGGCCAGCGCGAGCGCTCCCAAGCCCAGGCTGCGCGTCCGCAGCGCGATCGCAACCGCGACAACGTTCAGGCTCCCAAGGGCGAGTTTATCGAAGGTCGTCGTGCAGCCGCCGAGGCGCTGCGTACCGGCTTTCCCGTCAAGTGTGCGCTCATCGCCGAGGGCGGGGAGCGCGATGCCGCCCTGTCTCGTCTGGTCGATGACCTCAACGCCGCCGGTGTCCGCATTAAGTATGTGCCGCGTGCGCAGCTCGATGCGCTGTCGAGCCATGGCGCTCACCAGGGCATTGCGCTCGAGGTTGGTAACTTCCCTTACGCTGATGTTGCCGATATCCTCGACCGCGCGGGCGACGGTCCGGCGCTTGTCGTTGTGCTCGACCATGTGACCGACGACGGCAACTTTGGTGCCATCGTGCGCTCCGCCGAAGTCGTGGGCGCGGCGGGCGTCATCATTGCCAACAAGCGCGCTGCCGGCGTGACCGTTGGCAGCTACAAGACTTCCGCCGGCGCCGTCATGCACCTGCCTATCGCGCAGGTTCCCAATATCGCCCGTGCACTCGACGACCTCAAGGCCGCTGGCTTTTGGGTGGGCGGTGCCTCCGAGCACGCCGAGGGCAGCTGCTGGGATGCTCCCTTCGAGGGCCGCGTGGCGCTCGTCATGGGCTCCGAGGGCGACGGCATCTCGCGCCTGGTGCTCGAGAAATGCGACTTTTTGACCAAGCTTCCCCAGCGCGGCATGACCGAGAGTCTCAACGTTGCCCAGGCGACTACGGCCCTCTGCTTTGAGTGGCTGCGCCGCAATGCCGGCGAGCTCATGGGGGAGGAGTAGCGCATGTCCAAGAAGAACCGCGCTAAGTCCAAGGCCAAGCGCTTTGGCGAGGGCTCGGCCAAGCCGATTGTTTCGGCCGCGACCTATGGCGTGGGCGGCAATGCGTTTGCGCAGGCCATCGCCGACCCGGTCTCGACGGTGCACTCCAACAAGCCCGAGCTGCTGGTGGTCGACGGCTACAACGTGATCCACTGCACGCCGCGCTACGAAAAGCTCGTGTACGACCATTCCGACGATCCGTATTCCAGCGACGTTCACGATATGGCGCGCACCGCCCTCATCAACGACGTCGCCGCCTTTGCCCAGGGCCGTTACGAGGCCGTAATCGTGTTTGACGGCGCGGGCAATATCTCCAGCGAGCGCCCCAACCTACCGGCCCGCGGCGTGCGCATTGAGTTTTCGCCGACGGGTGTTTCGGCCGATACCGTGGTGCAGAAGCTCTGCATCGAGGCACGTGAGGAAGGTCGCGCGTGCTCCGTGGTATCGAGCGACGGCACGATCCAGGCCGTCGTCATGGGCAAGGGCGTTACGCGCATCTCGAGCCGTATGCTGGTAGACGAGATTAAACAGATCGATAACGACGTTCACGAGGCAGAGGAAGCTCCGCAGATCAAGATGACTCTGGGCAGTCGCCTGAGCCCCGATGCCCTGGCCAAGCTCAAGGCCCTGCGCGGGAGGTAGGGAAGTTGGCGGGGCAATGCTGCCTCGCTAACTCCATTCAGCGATGTCGATCATTCTTTCGAGGCGCCACGTTAGCGCCTCTTTTAGATATGGCAGCCTTGCCGTGAGCGCGTCGTTTCTGGAAAGAATCTCGATTGCCTCGTCAACGAAGCCTTCGAGTTTGTCGCCGTCAAACCAGCCCATGTCCTCGACGAGCAACATTTGTTTGGCGGGGCTTGAATGAAATTGTGCGCTGGTAAAACTGTGCTCTCCCGCCCTAAGCTCCTCTAGTGATATGTTGCACCAGAGCGATGAGCCCGAATCGAAGATGGGGGCAGGTCTGCAAGCTTGCGTGTTTACGTTTCGCACGAGGCCGAAGTTGCGCCAATGACGATCGTAGTTGGCAATGATGTCGTCACATACGATCATGCGGTCAAGGGCATCCTTGACGCCTGTCACCCCGAGCTCCTCGCAGTTTGCTACATATCGCTCGTAGTCGGTTAGCCGTTCATCTGCGTTTGCGTGCTGGTTTACATAGAACGCAGGGACATACTCTTCTTCATCAGTTAAGAAGACATCGCATGTGCTCAGGGCGGAAGTGCCCGTGCCCTCGAGCGAGTAGGGCACATAATCGCAGGCGTTTAGGATGCGACGGTGGAGCGCGGTCGCCACCAGCTCGTTATAAGGTTCCTGGTCCAGGTGCGCTCCTGCCTTATGCAGAATTCGACGTTCGCCCTCGCACGTCCAGTACTTTTGAAGATTGCCGTCCGAGGTGTTATCGGGCTTTGCGGCAGCCGCTTTTCCCTCTGGGGCAAAGGGTGCAATGGACAGCGAGACGTCATCAAAGGCGTTATTGAAGAAGTTAATGTCCTCCCAGGTGAGACCGGAACCTTGGGGCCTAATCCAATACTGGTCGGATAAGGAGAGGCCGAGATTTCGCTGGACGAGTTCATCGGGAACATCGACTGCGGCTTCTGCAAGCAGGGAGGCTAGCCCAATGCGTGCGAGCGGGATACCGCGGCCGCGCCACCAGATGCGGAAGGAGTCGAGCGATATGGGGCTATTAGGGCCAAATACTCCAATAGGGGCGTGGGCGTAATCGATGTCGGCACCGATGTGGGTAAAGTCTTTTCGCGATGTACTGTAGACCAGCTGAGCGACTTCGTACGTGCGGTTCATGAGGGTGAACGCGATCTCGCTCTTACCGTGGCCGCGGCGGGGACGTCCCCCCGTTTTGGTCACAGAGCGGAGTCGCGTGTCGACGCTGTCTTTGTCGATGAGCCATACACCAGAAGCCTTGCGGGCCTCAAGTGCTCCGTTTTTTATGAGCTCCTGCACCCTGCGCGGAGTGATGCCGAGCAGCTCGGCGGCTTCTTTGGTAGTAAGCATCGCGAAACCCTTCGCCAGAACGAATAGTTTTATATATAGCAATTGTAATTAAAACTATTCGTTCTGACGAAGGGTTTTGAGATGTGGTCGGTCGAAGGGTCTGTTGCGTCCCGTCCGTAATTCCTTTATTCTTAATTGGCTTCGCGCGAGAGCGCCAAGTGTGCCAGTGTGGCGCAACGGTAGCGCAACTGATTTGTAATCAGTGGGTTGCAGGTTCGATTCCTGTCACTGGCTCCATGAGAGTTTCGGGCTCTGTTCCCTTGTGGGACAGGGCCCGTTTCTATTTATGTCGATAAGTCAGCGTGTTTGGCGCCAACCAGGCTTCAGGTTTGTCTCGATCCGTAACACGAGTGGGCTGAAGACCCTCCTTATAGTTACAGATCGAAACATTGCCAAGGGAAGGCCGATAACATCTCGATCCGTAACACGAAGAGGCTGAAAACCGTTCTTACTGTTACAGAATGAGACGTAAGCGGGGGTTTCTGCGAAACATCTCGATCTGTAACAGATAGGGGAGGAATAACCCTCTTACTGTTACAGGTCGAGACATAGGCCGGGGCGAGGTTGGTCATCGTCATCGAGCGTGGATTATCGGACACACGAGCGTGGAAAATCTTCCGCCTAGTGAATG
>OLJB01001033.1_pt1 | contig 14783 bp, 8 predicted proteins | sample 1601391 | NCBI WGS metagenome assembly OLJB01 (sample SAMN01915215, study PRJEB22387) | human gut metagenome | isolation source: stool | host: Homo sapiens | place: USA | reverse complement strand
TGTTCGGCCGTGTTGATCTGGTCGGTGGTGTTCTTGATGGCCTTCGATATCTTGCCGAACCCGTCGCGGTCAACGGTGTAGCTGACATAAACCTGCTGTCCTTTGGCCGGAATCGCACCATGCACGCCGTCTCCGAACCTCAGCGCGCCCGTGCTGTAATCGACCTGCACGACTTTGTCGCCGGCACCGGCGGTCTCCAAGTCGTCCACGATGCGCCACTGTTCGTTCGACTGATCGTTGCCGACCCATACGCTGACGCTGCCCTTGTTGACGGCCACGAACGACGGGTCGTCGACGATCGCGCCATCGTCGCTGTTCATTTTCGGGTTGACGTTGGCGTAGCGCATGTAACGGGTCAGACCGGTCTTGCCGTCGCTGACCGACGCTGCCTTGTTCCAATCCTCCAGGCTCACGGCGTACTGCTTGGTGAAGCTCGCTGTGCCGCCCTCCGTGTACGCCTGCTCGCTGCCGCCGCTCACCGCGGTGGTCCAGTAGCCCTGCGAGGCGGTGCCGTCGGAGTTGGCCCATGCTTGGTTCATTTCGTTGCCGATTTCGAAATAGCGCACGTTGTACGGCTGCGGGTGTCCGTTGTCTGCGCGCACCTTCGCCCAGTCGATGCCGCCGTTGGGATTGGTGCCGACCTGCGCGTTCAGATATTCGATCAGATCCGCCGCGTCCTGTGCGTTGCCGCGGCCGAGGCTGTACACATAGACGATTTCTGAATCGACCTCGTCCGCGAACGTCGCGATTTCACCGATGCCGAAATTCGGTTCGATGCCGCCTTGGCCGGGGTTGTTGTAGAAGCCGTGCACCTGCTTGAGCCGTTGGGCGCGCGGACCGATGGTGGTCTTCCAGTTGAACAGGTTGGAAATCGTGCCTCCGGGGTAGCGAATCGAGCCGAATCCGACCTGCTTGTACAGTGCGGTGAAGTCGTCTTTCACACGCATCGTATCGGGGTCGAAACTGCCGTACCCGTTGAAGGCGTACCGATGATTGACGCCGAAGATGGAAGCGCTGTCGACCGTGCGCTCCACGGTGCTGGGGTCGGCCGTGAGCGTGATCGGTACATGCGCCTGATACGCGGTGATGGCCGTCTGGAGCGCCGTGCCCGCGGCATTCATCGCCGTCATCCGCGCGGCGGCGCTGCCGGAGGTGTTGTTCATGGCGTTGACCGCGTTGCGTTTTGCCGTGGCGAGTGCTTGCGCCTGCGCCGACGCGGCGTCGACCTCTCCCGCGGCCAGCAGCGCGTCGGCCTGCGAGACCAGTGTGCCGAGTTGTTTTCTGGCAAGGGCCGTGCCCTGCTCGGCGTAAATCGCAGCTGCCTGGTCGTCGGTGAGCGTGGCATCATATACGCGGATGTCGTCCACGTCGCCCTTCATCGAATGCGGGTCCATGGTGCCGATGTTCTTGTGCGAGCCGACCAGCAGCGCGGTGACGGCGTTGACGGCCGAGGTTCCCATGTTCTTTTCGCTGTCGAGCGCGCCGTTGACATAGAACTTGACCTTGTGGCTCGTCTGGTCGAAGGAAACGGCGATATGCTGCCATCCGCCGCGTGCCACCGTATTGTTGCTGAGAACGTCGGTCGCGTTGACATACGTGTGGTACTGGTTGGACGGGCGCAGCGTAAGCAGGGAGCGGCCGGCGCCATCCTGCTGCAACAGCACCGCAGGCTTGTCGCCTGTCGGGTCGAGCGCCGTATCGTACCGGTACCACATCGCGAATGACGCGTTGCCGGCTCCGGTGTTGACGTACTGGTTGATTTTCATGTAGCTGGACGCGCCCGCGCCGAAGTGCAGTACGTTGCCGAATACGCCGGAGGGGTCGGCGATGATGGAGATGTCGTCGCCGATGAGTTGGGCCGTTGCGCTGCTGGAGCCGCCGTTGTTGGCCGCTTCGCGGTCGCCGGCCGCGGTGTTCTCGAAGTTCCATGCGCCTCGAAGGTTTGCGGACGCGGTGGTTGCTGGTGCGGTGGCGTCGGCGTCGGCCGCATAGGCTGCGGCTCCCGGCGACAGCGCCATCGCTGCTGTGGCGATGGCCGCCATGATTGAGCGCCAGAGCTTGCCGCTCCGACGGTGTGATGTGATATGCGTCATTACATGCTCCCTGCTTCTGTTTCGGGGATCACTGCCATGTGATCGTTGGGGTGAGCCTTGCCTCTGTGTGAAGGTCTGCTCAATTCTATCAATGCGATTCCGTGATGCAAGTAATGGCGGGGCGCTGAACCGGTGAGAGCCGGCTCTGTGCCATCCGCGTGCCATTAGCCCTGACGATTTTGGCTGATTCGAGATGGAAACGAGCAGAAAGTGCAAATAGAAAAACCCTCAGAATCAGCTTGATTCCAAGGGTTCTGAGAGTGGAGCTAGCCGGGTTCGAACCGGCGACCCTCTGCTTGCAAAGCAGATGCGCTACCAGCTGCGCTATAGCCCCATAGGTGAAAAAAGCGGCTGTGCCGCTTCCTTACCATCTACGTGGGCCCGGGAGGACTTGAACCTCCGACCTCATCCTTATCAGGGATGCGCTCTAACCACCTGAGCTACGGGCCCAACTTGCTGTGTCTTGAACACAACGAATTGAAATGATACTTGAATCACAGGGAAAGTCAAGTGCCGCCGTGTCATCGGCGTGTCGTGGCATAATGCAGGCATGACATACGGGCAGCGCAACGGCGGTAACGGCCGTTACGGCAGGGGAGTGGGGCATCGCAACCGCAATCGCGTGATTTCCGAAACGACGGCGAGCATCGCCGGCATGCGGGTGGCCATCGTGCGCAAACCCATCAAAAACATGTACCTGCGCATCAAACCGCCGAACGCGGATATCGTCATCTCCGCGCCGCAACGAATGTCGCAAAGCGCTATCGAACGATTTGTAACGGAACGCAAGCCGTGGATCGAACGGGCGCAACGCAGCATGCGGCAGGCCAGAGACGCGCAACTCAACGCGCAGCGTGCGCAAAACGGCAATATTGGCGATACTGGCGCTTCCGCCAACCCGCCCGCTTTCGTATGGACGGACGAGGCCAAGGCACGGGCGCAACGCAACATCGAATCGCAATTGCCTGTGTTGCTTGCCAAATGGGGCCCGATCGTTGGCCGTACGCCGACGCATATCACGTTGCGTCTGATGAGTTCGCGTTGGGGATCGTGCACGCCGAAGACCGGACGTATCCGACTTAACCTGCAGCTTGGTTTAATGGCCCCTAGATTCCTCGAATACGTGCTGGTGCATGAGAGATGACCCACCTGTGGGAGAACGGCCACGGAGAGGGCTTTCAAAGGCGTATGAGCGCCTATCTGCCGCAATGGAGGCAGTTACGCCGCGACATCAACCGGCAGGTGGTGCTGTAAGAGGCTGCTCGGGTTACTTGCCGTCCGCCGCGGAATCGCCAGCCGCGGAACCGTCCTCATCGGCGGTGTGCCGACGCACTTCCAGCGTTTCGATACGACGGCCGTCCACCTTGGTGACGACCATGTCATAACCGTCATCGGACGACAGCACGTCGCCCACTTCGCCCATTTTGCCGGTGTGCGCCAGGAAATAGCCGGCAACCGTCTCGTATGGGCCGTCTTCCAGCTCGATGCCGGTCAAATCCGCGAAATCCTCGATCGTCATGCCACCTTCGATGGTGGCCACGCCATTGACGAAAGCGGCGCGTTCTGTGCGTTCACCGCCCTTTTCCTCCGGCAGGTCGTATTCGTCGCGGATGTCGCCGACCAATTCCTCGGTCATGTCTTCCAACGTGACGATGCCGTCGGTGCCGCCGTATTCGTCGATTACCACGGCCAGGTGAATGCCTCGTTTGCGCAGCAGCTCAAGGCTTGGCAGCAGCTTCGACGTGCCCGGCAGGGAAATGCCCTCACGCGTCACGTCGGCAACGGTTCTCGCCTTCGAATCGCGGATGTCAAGCAGGTCGCGCACATGCACGAAGCCGAGCACGTCATCGAAATCCTTGCCGGTGACGGGGTAACGCGAATACGGCATTTCACGCACGTACGCGGCGGCTTCCGCAATCGGCATGGAGCCGTCCAGGAACGCGACGTCGGCACGCGGACGCATGACCTCCGCCACAATGGTTTCGGATGCGTCGAACACGTCGTCGAGGATGGTGCGCTCGTCCTTGCTGAGGTTGGTGTTGGTGTTGACCAGCACGCGCAGCTCATCGTCGGACACCTCGCTGTCGGTCTCGTTCGGATCGAAGCCGAGCAGACGCACGATGCCGTTCGTATTCTTGCCGATCAGCCAGATGATCGGCTTGCACACTTTGGCGAACACATGGATGGCCGGCACCACGGCACGCGCGATCTGCTCGTTGCGTTGCATGGCGATACGCTTCGGCACCAGTTCGGAAATGACGATCGAGCAATACGAGATGATCAGTGTCAACGCGATGGTGGTCAGGGGAGCGGCGACGTTATGCGGCACACCCCAGTCTTCGATGACCGGCACGATATACGGGGCGATTGAGGATTCGCCGAACGACGCGGACAGGAAGCCGCACAGCGTCACGCCGATCTGCACGGTGGACAGGAACGTGTTCGGGTCGCGTGCGATCTGCGCCACACGCTTGCCGCGCGCATCCTCCTGTTCCATCTGGTCGATCTGCGATCCGCGCAGGCTGACCAGCGCCAGTTCGGTGCCGGCGAACACGGAACCGAGCAGCAGGAAAATGAAAATCAGAAGGATGTTCAAACCAAGCGACATGATTCCAATCTAAAGCAACGGCATGTCAAAACAGCGCGACGCAACGGATCCGGAAGCCGTCTTTTTCCGGAAAATCGTCAGAAGCTCAGCACTTCCACCTTGCCGGAATCGAGCTGGTAGCGTGCGCCCGTGATCATCAGCCGATCCTCGGCCAGCGCGCGCTGGATCACTTCGGAACGTTCCACCAGCTGTTCGATGGTGCGTGCGATGTGCACGCGCTCGAAATCCTCCGCCGATTCCAGTTCCGATTCGTGCGCCTGCCAAATCGAAAAACCGACCGTGCGCATCATGATCGAATCCGAATCGCAGATGCGTTCGTCGATGTCGGAAATGCTGTCGGCGGCCATCAGCGAATCCTCCGCGTCGGCGGTCAGCTCGTGCAGCAGCGCCTCGTATTCCTTGCATGCCTGCTTGATCGCGCCGCAATTCTGATGGCCGAGTACCACCAAAAGGCGCACGCCGAGCACGTCCACCGCGTATTCCAAAGAGGCGATCACAGCATCGTCTATGACCTGCCCTGCCGTGCGCACGGTGAACAGATCGCCGATGCCTGCGTCGAAAATAATATCGGGGCTGACACGCGCATCAGAGCAGCTCAGTATGGCCGCTTCCGGTGCGTGTGTGTCCACAAGTGCCTCGCGTGCTTCAGCGCCACGATTCGGATGTTCCGGTTTGCCCTCCGCAAACCTGCGATTACCTGCCAGCATGCGGCTCCAAACGCCGCTTGCCGTGCCTTCGACCTCGTCTTGGTCTACAAACAGTTCGTCTGCCATTGACTCCACCCCTCATTGTTCAGGCTAGCCAACATCATACGTTTTGGTCTGACCGTTCGCTGGGAAATAGAGCGATATCTCGCTTATGTATGGCAGATTTCGTGTTCTGTCCGGTGATATTTCGCTTATGTATGGCAGTCCCAAAGGTGAAAAACCGGAAAAATGTACCCCCGAAGTGGGTTTTTCGCATGATGGTCTGCCATATATAAGCGAGAAGGCTCATGACAAGGCTCCGATTCTGCCATATATAAGGCAGATATAGGTATGAAAAAGGGCAGTGCGAACGGGGACCCTGAAAGAAACTGGCTAAAATCAGCCGGTGTTCTGCAGGCCTGCTGCGACACCCGACACGGTGCACAGGATCAGGTAGGTGTTACTGCAGTCTGCAGAAGATGAAAAGAATAAGAGCTAAAACAAGAAAGGCGGCACCGCTTATTCTCATTAAGGATGTGTATAGATTGCTCGGATCTCCTTTTTGAGTCCAGAGGAAATTGCTTATTTTCCAGAGTTGCCTTGGAAAAATAAGCATACATAATCCTAGCAGGGCAAGTGCTGTGAGATATATGTACTGCACTGTTCTCCTTATTTTAGGTAGTCGGAGATGCAAGGGTATGGTCCTTGTTTATTAAGAGTATTCTAATGGAAAATGAGTAGGGGTGCACTTTAGGGTGTGATTTTCTAGTGAAAATAGCAAAGGTTCTCTCTCGTGGAAGTTACAAACGAGGGCTTCGCTATGTGTCTGTGTTTCAGGAGTCATGCAGTTGTTACTGAATCATGAGTGGATTGAGGATAAGTATGCTAGTGCTGCATGTTAGGCGCTGAACAAAAACCTTCGAGTGCGGCGTCTTCCGTCAACAACACAACTCGTTCAGAAATACACCCAATATGGTCAAACAGTAAGACAGCGCTATGATGCGAACAATCTTCTTCCAAGACAGTTTGTCATGAAGGAAAGCCGTAACCAAAAGGGTTGTCATTGGGGTTATAAGCAGGACGAGGAAGAAATAGAGAAATGTGGACTAGGCTCAATCTGCCGAGAATATAAGTCTGACCGAACCAGTTGTATAAGCCCACGATGGCTGTCGGTGTCGCGGCGTGGGTAAACGCGGACAGGCGCCGGGTTACGTCGGATGATTGGGAGTCTGTCGCTCGGCCTGCGTGCCTGTTTTGTGCGCTGTCGCCGGCCAGGCTAGGGCCGCGCGACGCGAACGGGGAGATCCGCGCCTCTTATCGGCACGGAACCTCCCCGCTCGTATCAATCGGTCATCCGAAGATCAGCCCGTGTTCTGCAGGCCTGCGGCGACGCCCGACACGGTGCACAGGATCAGGTAGGTGTAGTTCGCCTTCTGTCCGTGCGTGAGCTCTTCCTTGTCCACGCGCTTGCGCAGCGAGCCGAGGGCGAGCACCTGGGTGACGGACAGCGCATCCACGTACGGCGAGCGGATGCGGATGGCCTGGCCGAGCACGTGGCGGTGCTGCAGCGGCCATTCGTCGCCGACGATCTTGAGCACCCACTTGCGGGTGAGCTCCATCTCGTCGAGGACCTTCTTGTTGAGGTCCTCACGGTCGCCGAGGGCGAGGTACATCTTGGCGATGCGCTCGTCGGTCTTGGCCAGCGACATTTCGATGTTGTCGATGAACGTGGAGAACAGCGGCCACTCCTCGTACGCCTGACGCAAGGTGTTCAGGTCGCCGAACTGCTCGCACGCGGTGCCGAGGCCGTACCATGCGGCCAGGTTGATGCGGGCCTGGGCCCAGGAGAAGATCCACGGAATGGTGCGCAGGTCGTCGAGGGACTTGGCGCCCAGACCACGCTTCGCCGGACGGGAGCCGATCGGCAGCAGGCCGATTTCGGTCAGCGGCGTGACGGTGGAGAACCACGGTGCGAAGCCGTCGGTGTTCAGCAGGTCGAGGAAGCGGTTGTGCGCGGCCTCGTCGAGCTTGCTGGCCATGTCGGCGTACTTCTTGGTCATGTCCGTGTTGCGCTTCTCCACGCTCGGAGCGGACTGCAGCAGCGTTGCGGCTGCGACGGACTCCACGTGGCGGATTGCAAGCACCGGGTTGCCGTAGCGGGCGAAGATGACCTCGCCCTGCTCGGTGAGCTTGAAACGGCACTTCACGGAGCCGACCGGCTGTGCGAGCACGGCGCGGTTGGCCGGGCCGCCGCCACGACCGACGGCGCCGCCGCGGCCATGGAACAGGGTCAGGTCGATGTCGTGCGATTCGGCCCACTTGGCGATGCGCTCCTGCGCGGAGTGCAGGGCAAGGGTGGCGGAGGTCGGGCCGGCGTCCTTCGAGGAGTCGGAGTAGCCGAGCATGACTTCCATCTTGCCGCCGGTGGCCTTCAGACGAGCCTGGACCTCCGGGATCTTGATCATTTCCTCAAGCACGTCCACCGAGTTCTGCAGATCCTCAAGCTGCTCGAACAGCGGAATCACGTCGATGGTCGGAACATCCTCGGGGTGGGAGAACGCCAGACGGTTCAGCTCATACACGTCCTTGATGTTCTGGGCGCTCTTGGTGAAGGAGATGATGTAACGGCGGGCGGCCTTGATGCCATTGCGCTTCTGGATGGAACCGAGCGCGCGGAAGGTGTCGAGCACCTCGTGGGTCATCGGCTGCAGCTCGCCACGCTCACCGTGCAGGCCATGCTCGCGGATGTCCTCCAGAGCGCGGGAATGCACGACGGAATGCTGACGGAACTCCATCTCGACCATGTGGAAGCCGAAGGTCTCGGCCTGCCAGATGAGGTCCTGCAGCGGACCGTAGGCGGAACGCTTGGCGTTGGCTTCGGCGAGGGAGCGCTGCACGGTCTTCAGATCGGCGATGTAGTCCTCGCAGGAGCGGTACATGAGGTCGGCGTCGCGGTCGATGGTGGCCTTCAGACGGTCTGCCATGACCAGCATGACGGCGCGGTGCAGCTCCTTGGTGGAGATCAGCGCGGCCTTGTCGGTCAGACGCTCGCTCATTTCCTTCTGGTGGTTCCACAGGGACTTGAGCTCGGCGCTCGGCGGGGTGGTCTCGGCCTCCATCGTCAGGTTCTTGCCGACGCGGCGGGTTTCGATCTCCAGCGCGCCCAGCACATGGTCGCTGAACTTGCGGGCCACCTGACGGCTCACCTTGGCGGTGACGTTCGGGTTGCCGTCACGGTCGGAACCGATCCAGCTTCCCGGATGGAAGAACGCCGGGCACACCGGCGGCACGAGGCCGGCCTTGTCTCCGAGGACCCAGTCGTCGAAACGACGGTAGACCTGCGGAATGGTGTAGAACAGCGTGTTGTCGAAGATGTCAAGAATGGTGTCGGCTTCCTCAACCGGAGTCGGCTTCTTCAGCGCGATCGGGGAGGTGCGGAACAGCGCGTCGATCTCGTTGAAGAGTCGACGGGAGTTTTCCTTCTTGTCCGAGCCGCCGAGCAGCTTATGCGCTTCGAGCAGCTGGGAGATGCGGCGGATCTTGCCTTCCACGGCCTTACGGCGGGCTTCGGTCGGATGCGCGGTGAACACCGGATGGAACTCGAGCTGGTCGAGCAGCTCCTTGGCCCTGGCCGGACCCATCTCGTTGATGAGCTGGTGGTAGGCGCAGGTCATTTCGTTCACCGGATCGACGGCCTGATCCTCATTCACGGCGGCCTCGCGCTGGTGCAGCACGGAGACGCGGTAGTTCTCCTCGCACAGGTTGGCCAGATGGAAGTAGGTGGTGAAGGCGCGAGCCAGCAGTTGGGCGTCGTGGACATCCACCTTGTCGACGATGTCGACAACCTTCTGCAGGTCGTCCTGATCGGGATTCGTGTCGGTCAGAATGCCGGAGAAACGTTCGTCACTGGCCTTCAGCGCGTGTTCGCGCACTTCATCGAACTTGGCCAGCAGGTTTTCATCGAACTCACCGAGCACCTCGCGAAGAATCTGCAGACACAGATCCATTTCCTCTTTGAGGGATGCGGGAAGATCACGCTCCTCAGGGCCCTTGGTGCCGGTGCCGGACGAGACGATAGCCGCGTCCGCAGGCGTGATCTGTTCGTTTTCAGTTGTCATCAGACCTCCTTCTCCAAACCATCGGGTTGCTCGGTCTGTCGGTCCTTCGCGGCACCTCCGCGATTGTTTTGGCCGTCTGTTGCGAGCCCACAGCCCTAAGCTTGGTGGGTAAATGCTCGACCATTGTAGGCGCGGCAAATCGACAGTTTGGTTACGGAAACGCCGGAATGGTTCGCATCGTGGACATTGAATGTCCGGAACATGAAACCGATGGGGCGTCGTAAAATTTCCCGACCAGTCCACACGTTAGACCTGAATACTGTGAGCGCACTACATGAACATGACGAGAATGCTGAACGTGTTGACAACAGCGCGAAGGCAGTCAGCAAATTCCACACACACTCCATCCCGCTCGATATGGAAGACATCGAACGCGATTGGGACAAGCCGGTAACCGAAGCCGGCATCGCGGCGAAAGCCAGCGTGATCGTCCGCGTCGGCATGCTTGACCTCGGCGCCGGAACAGGCAGCTTCCGCGTCCGCGAAATGATGCACCGCATCGCCTATCCGTTAGGCGTGCACGTGCGCGCCGACGTGAACCTCACCGACATCGAGGCATCCTGCACGGACGGCAAGGACCGCATCACCGAAGTCGTCGACCTGCCGACCACCGGCGTCAACACCGAACGCATCTGGCTGCTCGAGCACTTCGCCGACTGGTTCAACGTCAACCTCGGCAAAGGCTCGATGTACCACAGCCAATCCGACGTTTCCGAAGGGCTGATGCAGCATCTCGACAAGCGCGACGCCTCGCAGGTGTCGGCCGAACTGTCCAAGCAGCTCAAGGAACGGCAGAAGGCCGAGCAGAACCAGGAAGGTTCCGACGATCCCGTGCTCGACGCGCTGGAAATGGTCACGGAACGCGCGCAGGAAGGCGATTCCACCGCACGTCCGCTGCACATGCGCGATATCGAGGCGGCGGCCGCGGCCGGACGTAGCAATGGCGATTCGGTCGCGGAAAAGCCGCGTAAGAACCGCAACTGCAAACCGCCGAAGGAATATGCCGAGCATTTCGACCATATCGGGAAAGCCGCGGGCGAATCGCAAGGCGTCACCGTACGGCAGGCGCACGAGCGACTCGACATGATCGAACGTCGCAAACCGCTGTATTCGCCGGCCTTCGCGGGACTCGCGTCCGCCTGCGCCTGCGCATCCTTCGTGTTCCTGCTCGGCGGCGGCCCGTACGACATGATCGGCGCGTTCGTCGGCGCCGGCCTCGGCCACTGGCTGCGTCGCCGCCTGTTCGCCCACCATCTCAACCAATTCTTCGTGACGTTCGTCTGCGTGGCCGTCGCCGCGCTGGCATGCACCGGCATGCTGCGACTGATTGGCCTGTTCGATCCGATCGCCTTGCAGCACGACACCGCGTATATCGGCGCGATGCTGTTCGTCATCCCCGGATTCCCGCTGATAACCGGCGGACTTGACATGGCGAAAATCGACTTCCCATCAGGCGTGCAACGACTCACCTACGTGCTGTGCATCATTCTGATGGCCACGTTGGCAGGCTGGATGGTCGCTTCGATCGTGCACCTGAATCCGCAGGGATTCGAGCCGCTCGGACTGAACCCCGTCATCAACTGCCTGCTGCGCATGCTGTTCGCGTTCATCGGTGTGTGGGGCTTCTCCGTGATGTTCAATTCCCCGCAGCGCATGTGCCTCGTCGCCGCCACCATCGGCGCCATCACCGATACTTTGCGATTGGAGATCGTCGACTTGGGCGTGCCCGCGGAAGCCGGCGCGTTCATCGGCGCGTTCCTTGCCGGCCTGCTCGCCTCCGCATGGCGTTCGGCGGTGCGCCACGGCCTGCTTGCTCCGCATTTGGGATATCCGCGCATCTGCCTGACGGTTCCGTCTATTGTGATCATGGTGCCCGGTTTGTACATGTACCAGGCCATGTTCCACCTCGGCCAGTTCGATACGCTGAACGCGCTTGATTGGGCGTTCCGTGCGTTCATGGTGATCATCTGCCTGCCGATCGGCCTGGCGATGGCACGAGTAGTGACCGATAAATCCTGGCGCTACGACATTTAATAACCTGCAGAAGGGTAAAAACACTTGGTAACCAAAGATTTCTGGGTGCTGCTGGCCATGGTCTTGTACTTCGCGGCCATGCTGACCATCGGCTTCGTCTACTCCAAGAGGTCCAATTCCTCCACCAAACAGTATTTCGCGGGTGGGCGTGGCGTCGGACCGTGGCTGACGGCATTGAGCGCGGAAGCCTCCGACATGAGCGGCTGGCTGCTTATGGGCCTGCCGGGCGTCGCTTACTTCACCGGCGCGGCCGACCCGATGTGGACGGCCATCGGTCTGGCGCTCGGCACGTACCTCAACTGGAAACTCGTCGCACGCCGTCTGCGCCGCTACTCCGTGGTGGCCGGCGACGCGATCACCATTCCGGACTTCTTCTCCAAGCGCTTCCATGACGATCGCAATATCGTATCCACCATCGCTGCGCTCATCATCCTCGTATTCTTCTGCGTGTACGTCGGCAGCTGCTTCGTGACCGTCGGCAAACTCTTCTCCACGCTGTTCGGCTGGGACTACCACCTGACCATGGTGATCGGCGCCGCCATCGTGTTCGCGTACACCATCATCGGCGGCTATCTGTCCGTGGTCGTGACCGACTTCATCCAGGGCCTGCTCATGTTCTTCGCGCTGGCCGTGGTGTTCATCGGCTCCGTGGCGTCCGCCGGCGGCATCGACAATACCGTCGCCTTCCTCAAGGGCATTCCGGGATTCCTCGACGGCACGCATGTGGCCACGCCGATCCTCAACGACGCCGGCGAGCAGATCGTCAAGGCCGGACAGGCCATGTTCGGCGCGCCCGCCGACTACGGCATCATCACCATCATCTCCATGCTCGCGTGGGGCCTGGGCTACTTCGGCATGCCGCAGGTGCTTGTGCGGTTCCTGTCCATCCGCAGTTCCGAGGAAATCAAGAAATCCCGCATCATCGCCACCACGTGGTGCGTGATCTCGCTGGCGTGCGGCGTGTGCATCGGCCTGGTCGGCCGTGCCATGATGCCGACGCAGTTCGCCACGCAGGCGGCCGCGGAGAACATCTTCATCGTGGTGTCGCAGGCGCTGCTGCCGAGCTTCATGTGCGGCATCGTCGTGTCCGGCATCTTCGCCGCGTCCATGAGCTCCTCGTCCTCGTACATGATCATCGGCGCCTCGGCCGTCGGCGAGAACATCTTCCGCGGACTGCTGCACCGCAAGGCCACCGACCGCCAGGTGATGATGGTGGCGCGCATCACGCTGCTCGTCATGTTCATCTTCGGCATCGTGGTGGCGTTCGACCAGAACTCCTCGATCTTCCAAGTGGTCTCGTACGCGTGGGCCGGCCTCGGCGCATCCTTCGGACCGCTGATGCTCACCTCGCTGTACTGGAGGCGCACCAACAAGTACGGCGCGATCGCGGGCATGCTGTCCGGCACGGCCACCGTGCTCATCTGGCACAACCTCGTCAAGCCGCTCGGTGGCATCTTCGCCATCTACGAGCTGCTGCCGGCGTTCATCGTCTCGCTGCTGTTCATCGTGGTGATCTCGCTGCTCACGCCTGCGCCAAGCGCGGAAGTGCTGCACGAATTCGACCACTATCTCGACGATCCGGACGACCGTCACGTGGACGACGACCTCGTGGCCGCAGAAATCGCCGCAGGGGAGAAGCGCTCGCAGATCTGAATCGCCCCGCGGTGGGTGTTGCACCTCCTGCAACGCCGAAGGTCGGCCTTTGGTACCATGTCGCTTGTTTATGGCAGATTCCGACAACAGGGAAATGTCAAGTGGCTTGTTTGTGGCACCTGATTCAGGAAACCCCGTGTATGTCCATTGGAATTCCGACGGACATACACGGGGTTTCCCGTTTTCCATGCCACAAATAAGCCACCTAGCAGAACGGTAGCCTCTGAATCTGCCATGAATAAGCGGATTGGCCGTGCTCCCGGAGGAACACGGCCAATCCGCTAACGCGTCAGGATGCCGATTGCAAACTTAGTAGCGCATGCCCATGGCGTCGCGCACCTGCTGCAGCGTCTCATTGGCGATTTCGTTCGCGCGCTTGTTGCCGTCATGCAGGATGTCGCGGATGGAATCCATATCCTTGGCCAATTCGGCGCGGCGCTCGCGGTGCGGGGCCAGGAACTCGTTCACGGATTCGATCACGTACTTCTTCAGCGCGCCTGCACCGGAGTCGCCGATTTCCTCGGCGATGTCCTTCGGATCGCGGCCGGTCACCAGACCGGCGGTGGTCAGTAGCGCGGAGACCTGCGGGCGGGCAATCGGGTCGAAGGTGATGCGGCGCTCGGAATCGGTCGGGCTCTTCTTGATGAGCTTGGCGGTCTCCTCCGCGGTGGCGCCCAGCATGATGGAGTTGCCGTAGGACTTGCTCATCTTGCGGCCGTCAAGACCCGGGATCTCCGGCGCTTCGGACAGGATGGCGCTCGGCTCCGGGAACACCGGGTTCTTCTTCGCGTAGCGCTCGTTGAAGCGGCGTGCGATGGTGCGGGTGATTTCGACGTGCGGCAGGTTGTCCTTGCCGATCGGCACCACGTTGGCCTTGCAGAACAGGATGTCGCAAGCCTGATGCACCGGGTAGGTGAGCAGCAGGCCGGTCAGCGCATGGCCGGAAGCCTCCATTTCGGACTTCACGGTCGGGTTGCGGTGCAGCTCGGCCTCCGTGACCAGGGATAGGAACGGCAGCATGAGCTGGTTCTCGGCCGGAACGGCGGAATGGGTAAAGATCATGGTCTTGTTCGGGTCGATGCCGGCGGCCATGTAGTCGAGCACCAGGTTGAGCACATTGTCCTCGATGTGCTCGGTGGTGTCGCGGTCGGTGATCACCTGGTAGTCGGCGATGATGATGTTCGAGTTCACGCCACGGTTCTGCATGGCCACGCGCTCGCGGATGGAGCCGAAGTAGTGGCCGAGGTGCAGACGGCCGGTCGGACGGTCGCCGGTGAGCATGGTGAACTTGCCCGGATTCTTTTCGATTGCGGCGAGGATTTCATCGGAACGCTTCTTTGCGGCGAGGAAGCTCGCGCTCATTTCATTGCCGACAGCAGTGATCTGCTGCTCCTGGGTTTCGTCCGTCATACGTGTCCTTTTCTTAAGAAAATCAACGATTTTATCGTAAAAGTCTGAGCCGACAACGAAATAATGCGCAATAAGTGGTACTCTCTTGTTTGATGAATTGATAGCACAGTAATTTCAGGGGGTCAGATGGGCCGCGGACGTCAGAAAGCCAAACAGCAGAAAATAGCCCGAAAGCTCAAGT
>OLJB01000993.1_pt1 | contig 15214 bp, 12 predicted proteins | sample 1601391 | NCBI WGS metagenome assembly OLJB01 (sample SAMN01915215, study PRJEB22387) | human gut metagenome | isolation source: stool | host: Homo sapiens | place: USA | reverse complement strand
GACGGGGCGACCGTCCAGCTCGGCATCGGCGGCATGCCCACCGTGCTCGGCAAGCTGCTGGCCCGGTCCGGCCTGCATGACCTCGGCATGCACACGGAGCTGTGCTCGGACGCCTACCTCGACCTGTACGAGGCCGGCGTGCTCACGAACCGCCGCTGCACGCTCCACCGCGGGCAGGGGATGCTCGGCATCGTGCTCGGGTCGAAGCGGCTGTATGACTGGGTCGACGATAACCCCGGCGTCATCGCGGCGCCGCTGTCGTATGTCAACGCGCCGGAGACCATCGCGCAGCTGGACAACATGGTGTCCATCAACAGCTGCATCGCGGCCGATCTCTACGGGCAGGTCGCGTCCGAAAGCTCCGGCCTGCGCCAGATCAGCGGCACGGGCGGCCAGCTCGACTTTCTCACGGGCGCGGCCATGGCCCGCGGCGGCAAGGCGTTCATCTGCATGACGTCCACATTCACGGACAAGCAGGGCGTGCGCCACTCGCGCATCCTGCCGCACTTCGGCGGCGATATCGTCACGTCTCCGCGCTCGCAGGCGTATTATCTGGCCACGGAGTACGGCGTGGTCAACCTCGCCGGGCGCAGCACGTGGGAGCGCGCCGAGGCGCTCGTGTCCATCGCGCATCCGGATTTCCGCGAGCAGCTCATTGCGGCTGCCGAGTCGCAGAAGATCTGGCGGCGGAGCGCCAGGCGCTAAGCGCGCGCTAAAATCCGGCGCCGGATACAGATTTCACTTGTTTTCCCGCGCGCCATCGCATACAATGGAGACCGATAAGGGAGTAATTGGCGCGAACCTTCGCGCGGCCCAGCCAACAACCGATCCGTAGGATCTGGCCCGGTCTGAAATGATGAGACTTATCTGCCCATAGGGCAGGTAGGTCTCTTTTTTTCATTTCCGGGGAAACTATATCGGAATCTGAAGGAGGACAAAGCCATGGAATACTACCGGCAGCCACCATCGGACACCCTGCACGCACTCGACAGCACGCCCGACGGTCTCACACCGGCGCAAGCCGCCGCGCGCCTTGCGCGCGACGGGCGCAATGTGCTCACCGAACCGCCGAAACCATCGCTCGTGAAGCGCTTTTTCCAGCAGCTGGCCGACCCAATGATCCTCGTGCTGCTTGCGGCGGCGCTGATCTCGGCCATCACGAGCGCGTATGCGCACGAGAGCTTTGCCGATGTGATCATCATTCTCATCGTCGTCATCATCAACGCGGTGCTCGGCGTGTACCAGGAGAGCAAGGCCGAGCAGGCCATTGCCGCCCTGAAGGAACTGAGCGCCGCGCACAGCCGCGTCCTGCGCGGCGGGAAGCTCGTCACCGTCCCCAGCGAGGAACTGGTCGTCGGCGACGTGCTCGTGCTTGAGGCGGGCGCCGCCGTTCCGGCCGATGCGCGTGTGCTCGAGAGCGCGAGCCTGCGCGCCGAGGAGGCCGCCCTGACCGGCGAGAGCGTGCCGGTGACAAAATCGCCCGACGCGCTCACGGCCGCCGGTGACATCGGTCTCGGCGACCGCAGCAACATGCTCTATCTCGGCAGCAGCATCGTCTACGGACGCGGCCGCGCCGTCGTCACAGAGACCGGCATGCAGACGCAGATGGGCCATATCGCCGACGCGCTCACGCAGACAAAGGAGAATAAGACGCCCCTGCAGCTGCGCCTGACGCAGCTGAGCCGCATCCTGACATGGCTCGTGCTGGGCATCTGCGCGGTCGTGTTCGCGGTCGGCGTGCTGCGCGCCGGGACCATCAACGGCCGCGTCGTGCTCGACACGTTCCTGATCGCCGTCAGTCTCGCGGTCGCGGCCATTCCGGAGGGGCTGGCCGCGGTCGTGACGATCGTGCTGTCCATCGGCGTGACGAACATGAGCCGCCGTGGCGCGGTCATCCGCCGGCTCACGGCCGTGGAGACGCTCGGCTGTGCGCAGGTCATCTGTTCGGATAAGACCGGCACGCTCACGCAAAACCGCATGACTGTGACGGAGTGCGCGGGCAGCGACGAACACCTGCTCGCCACGGCCATGGCCCTGTGCGTGGACGCGGTGCATGACCCGGAGACGGACACCGTGACCGGTGAGCCGACCGAGGCCGCGCTCGTGCGCTGGGCGGTCGCACAGGGCCTGTCGCCGAGCGCGCTGCGCGCGCAGTATCCGCGCGTGGCCGAGGCGCCGTTTGACAGCGAACGAAAGATGATGAGCACCCTGCACGCCGATGGCAGTTCCGTCGTGCAGTATACCAAGGGCGCGCCCGACGTGCTGCTGCCGCTGTGCGACCGGATCTGGATCGACGGTCGCGCCGAGCCCATGACGGACGCGCACCGCGCCGAGATCGCGGCGCACAATCACGCCATGACCGGCAGTGCCCTGCGCGTGCTGGCGGCGGCCATGCGCACGTATGACGCGCTGCCGGGCGACACGTCGCCCGCGGCGCTTGAGCAGCACCTGTGCTTTCTTGGCCTCACGGGCATGATCGACCCGGTGCGCCCCGAGGTCGTGGACGCCATCCGCGCCTGCCGCAGCGCCGGCATCCGGCCCGTCATGATCACCGGCGACCACGTGGACACCGCCAAGGCGATCGCCAGGGAGCTCGGCCTGCTCGGCCCGGGCGACGAGGCCGTTACCGGCACGGAGCTGAGTGCCATGGACGATGAGACATTTTCCAGCCGCCTGCGGCACATCAGCGTCTACGCCCGCGTGCAGCCCGAGCACAAGACCCGCATCGTCCGGGCCTGGCGGGATGCCGGCTTTGTCACCGCCATGACCGGCGACGGTGTCAACGATGCGCCGAGCATCCGCGCGGCGGACATCGGCATCGGCATGGGCGTCACCGGCACGGACGTGACGAAAAATGTGGCCGACATGGTGCTTGCCGACGATAACTTCGCCACCATCGTCGGCGCGGTCGAAGAGGGCCGCCGCATTTATGACAATATCCAGCGTGCGATCAAGTTCCTGCTCGGCTCGAACATGAGCGAGGTGCTGAGCATTTTCACCGCGACGATGCTCGGCTTCACGATCCTTGAGCCGGTGCACCTGCTGTGGATCAATCTCCTGACCGACTGCTTCCCGGCGCTCGCGCTCGGCATGGAGCGCGCGGAGCCGAACGTCATGTCCCGCCCGCCGCGCAGCGCGCGCGAGAGTATTTTTGCCCATGGCGTTGGTTTCGACTGTGTGTATCAGGGCGTGATGTGCGCGGTGCTGACACTGGCGGCGTTTTTCATCGGCCACCACATGGAGTACGGCGTCTGGACGCTCACAAACTCGCCCGACGGCACGACCATGGCGTTTCTGACCCTGAGCATGGCGGAAATTTTCCACAGCTTCAATATGCGCGCACACCGGGCGAGCATCTTCACGCTGCGCACGCCCAACTGGACGCTCGTCGGCGCGGCCGCGGCGAGCCTTGCGCTCACGACGCTGTGCATCTATGTGCCGTTCCTGGCCGATGCGTTTGATTTCACGGCCATCTCCGCCGCCGAGTACGCCGTGGCCATGGGGCTCGCGGTCCTGGTCATCCCGGTCGTGGAGCTTGTCAAGTGTGTGCAGCGCGCGGTGGAAAAGCGCGCGGCGCACGCATGATTTCTGCCGCGCCGGCGCACACTAACCCCGATTCCAACGAGAGGAGATGGGTGCTGTGCGCCAGGCGCTGCCGGTTCCCCAGCGCGTGATGGCCGTGGTGCTGTCCGTGCTGTTCGTGTTCTGCCCGTTCGCGGCCCATGCCGCCGGGGAGAGCGCCCCTGCGGCCGATCCCGTGCTGCTGCCGATCATCATGTATCACGAGGTGAAGCCCAACAAATCCGGCAAGGACGCCATCCAGCCGTGGGAGTTCGAGGCAGACCTCAAATGGCTGGCCGACAACGGCTACACGACGATCGTCATGGCCGACCTCATCGCCTATGTCCGCGACGGCACGCCGCTGCCGGAAAAGCCCATCATCCTCAGCTTTGACGATGGATACTATAATAATTACGTCTATGTCCTGCCGCTGCTGCAGCAGTATTCGGCGCGCATCGTCCTCTCGCTCCTCGGGCGCAACACGGACGATTTCACCGAGTGGCCAAGTGAGAGCATCGACTACGCGCACGTCACGTGGGATCAGCTCAACGAAATGCTCGATACCGGCCTCGTTGAGGTGCAGAACCACTCGTATAATCTGCACGCTTACACATCCGAGCGGCACGGCTGCATGCAGAATCCGGGTGAGTCAGACGCGGCCTATACGCAGCTGCTGCGCGCGGACTTGCAGCGCCTGCAGGATGAGCTCGCCGAGCACACCGGCCGCACGCCGGACACGTTTGCCTACCCCTACGGCAAGTACGGCGACCTGACGGACACCGTCCTGTGCGACATGGGCTTTCAGGCGACGCTGACGTGTGACTGGGGCGTGAACCACATCACGCGCGACCCGGACTGCCTCTACCGGCTCGGACGCATCTGCCGGTCGCACAATCAGTCGCTGCAGTCCGTGCTCCGGCGCGCGCTGAAGGCGACGGCGTGAGCGGATGAAAACAGAAGACAGAAAGGGCACGCATCTTGCGGATGCGTGCTTTTTCGTGCTTTGCACGCACCATGCGCCTTGGGCATACACTGAGGAGAAAGCGATTTGGCGCAAGCAAAGGGGGAGACGCCATGAAAATCGAGCTGCGCCGGGCCGCCATGACCTATCAGGCGCCGGACGGGGAAGTGGCGGCGCTGCGGGATGTGACCTTCGGCGTGGCCGACGGGGAGTTTGTGAGCATCGTCGGGCCGTCCGGCTGCGGAAAATCCACGCTGCTGGCGCTCATCGCCGGTATTGAGCGGCCATCGGGCGGAGAGGTGCTCGTCGACGGCGAGCCCGTGCGCGCGCCGACAGGGAAGGCGGGGCTGATGCCGCAGCGCGACCAGCTTTTTGACTGGCGCACGATCTGGGGCAACGTGACACTCGGGCTGGAGGTCCGGCACGAGAACACGCCGGAGCACCGCGGCGGCGTGCACGATCTGCTCGAGCAGTATCAGCTCGCGGGTTTTGCGCGCAAGCTGCCCAATCAGCTCTCCGGCGGCATGCGCCAGCGCTGTGCGCTCATCCGCACGCTGGCCACATCGCCGGATGTGCTGCTGCTCGACGAGCCGTTTTCCGCGCTGGATTATCAGACGCGGCTGGCCGTCTCGGGCGACATTTCGCAGATCATCCGCCGCGAGCATAAGACGGCCCTGCTCGTCACGCACGATATTTCCGAGGCCATCAGCCTCTCGGACCGCATCGTCGTCCTGTCGCACCGGCCCGCGACCGTCAAGGCCATCCACGACCTCGGCGCGCTGCGCACTGTGCCGCCGCTCGAGCGGCGCAGTCGGCCGGAATTTCAGGCGCTGTTCAATCAAATATGGGAGGAGCTGGATGTCAATGTCTGAACGATCGCCCTCCCCGCAGCGCGCGGCCTATCTGCGCGCGCAGCGCCGCCGCCGTCGGCTCGTGCTGGCGCTGCAGATCCTGCTGCTGGTCATGTTTCTCGGCTGGTGGGAGCTCTCGGCCCGGCTCGGCTGGGTGGATGCCTTCATCGTCAGCAGCCCGTCGCGCGTGGTGCACACGCTCGTGGGCCTGCAGGCTTCCGGGGAGCTGTGGCTGCACATCGGCACGTCGTGCCTCGAGGTCGTGGTCGGCTTCGTGCTCGGGACGCTGCTCGGCACGCTCATCGCCATCGGCCTGTGGTGGAGCGAGCTGCTCTCGCGCGTGCTCGACCCGTATCTGGTCGTGCTCAATGCGCTGCCGAAAACGGCGCTCGGCCCGGTGTTCATCGTCTGGATCGGCGCGGGCACCGAGTCGATCATCGCCATGACGATCGCAATCTCGATCTTTGTCACGATCCTGAATATGCATGTCGGCTTCCTGTCCACGGACCGGGAGAAGATCCGCCTGATGCAGACGCTCGGCGCGACCCGGCATCAGATCCTGTGGCGGCTGGTCATCCCGGCCAACTACGCCACGCTCTTCAATACGCTGCGCGTGAACGTCGGCCTGTCGTGGGTCGGTGTCATCATGGGCGAATTTCTGGTCTCCAAAGCCGGTCTCGGCTATCTGATCGTCTACGGGTCGCAGGTGTTCAACATGGACCTCGTGATGGCGACCGTCCTCGTGCTTGCGGTGGCGGCCGTCGTGATGTATCAGCTGATGCTGTGGCTGGAGAAATTTTTCAAAAATCGGTTGGGAGTGACGCAATGAAACGGTTTCTTTGTGGGGTTCTGGCGGCGCTGATGCTGGTGGTCTTGTGCGCCTGCGGCAAGCAGGAGACGGCCACCGTCCGCCTGAGTGAAGTGACGCATTCGGTGTTCTACGCGCCGCAGTATGTGGCGCTGGAGCAGGGCTTTTTCGCCGATGAGGGGCTCAATATCGAGCTGACCAACGGCGGCGGCGCCGACAAGGTCATGACGGCGGTGCTCACCGGGCAGGCAGACATCGGGCTCGCCGGGCCGGAGGCGTGCATCTATGTGTACAATCAGGGCAAGGACGATTACCCGGTCGTGTTCGGCCAGCTCACGAAGCGCGACGGGTCGTTCCTCGTCGGGCGTGCGGATGTGCCCTTCAGCTGGGAGCTGCTGCGCGGCAAGACTGTTATCGGCGGCCGCGCGGGCGGCGTGCCGGAGATGACGCTCGAATACGTCATGCGGCAAAACGGCGTTGTGCCCGGCACGGATGCCGCTGTGGACACGACCGTGCAGTTCAACATGATGGCCGGGGCTTTCACCGGCGGTAACGGCGACTTTGTCACGCTCTTTGAGCCGACGGCCACCGAGGTCGCGCAGGCGGGCAAGGGGTACATCCTCGCGTCCATCGGTCAGGAGAGCGGCGAGATCCCGTACACGGCTTACTTCGCCTCGCAGGCGTACATAAAAGGCCATGCGGACATCGTGCAGCGCTTCACCAATGCCATCGCCCGCGCACAGAAATGGATCGCGGAGCACGACGCGGAGCAGACCGCCGAGATCATCGCCCCGCAGTTTCCGGACACGAGCGTGCCTGTGCTCACGCAGGTCGTGCAGCGCTACAAGGACATCGACGCCTGGAACGCCACGCCGGTCATGACGCAGCCGTCCCTCGAGCGGCTCGAGACCGTCATGGAGACGGCCGGCGTGCTCGATCACGCCGACTGGGTGGATTTTGACCGCCTTGTCGACAACAGCTATGCGCACAACGCCTCCTGACAGGCGCAAAAATCCCCCGGCAGCAGCCGGGGGATTCGTGCGTTTTTCAAAAGAGGGGGGGTGCTTAGAAGCTCGCAACGACAGCGCCGTTGTAGGTGTCGGCGATGTACTGCTTCACGGCGTCGGTCTTGAGGGCTTTGAGCAGGGCCTGGGTCTTCGGGCTGTTTTCGTCGCCGGCGCGCACGGCAATGATGTTGGCGTAGGTCTGGGCGGCAGCGCCGTTGGCGTCCTCGGAGGCGAGCGCGTCGCTGATCTTCAGGCCGGCGGCCAGGGCGTAGTTGCCGTTGATGACGGCGATGGAGCCAGTAGCGGCGTTCTTGAGCTGCGCCGGGACGGTGTCGGCCTGCACGGTGACGATGTTGTAGCCGCCGTCGTCGACGATGTCGAGCGTGCTCACGCCCTTGGCGGCGTCCGCATCATCGGGGAGCTTGATCAGGCCCTCCTGCTGGAGCAGGAACAGGGCGCGGGTCTCGTTGCTGTCGTCGGCGGGGATGATGATGGTCGCGCCCTTGGCGAGATCCTTCAGGTCGGTGACGCCGTTGCCGTAGATGCCGAACGGCTCATAGTGGATGGTGCCGACAGAGACGAGGTTGGTACCATTCTTGGCGTTGAAGCTGTCGAGGTAGGGCTTATGCTGGAAGTAGTTTGCGTCGAGCGTGCCGTCGGCCAGGGCCTGGTTCGGCAGGACATAGTCGTCATAGGTGACGATCTTGAGCTCGTAGCCTTCGTCGGCGAGGGCCTGCTTGATCTGCTCGAGGATCTCGGCGTGCGGGGTGGCGCTGGCGCCGACGGTGATGACTTTGTCATCGGAAGCGGCAGCGTTCTTGTCATCAGTGGTCTTGTCGCCGCAGGCGCTCAGCGCGACGAGCGAGAACGTCAGCACGAGGGCGAGGATGAGGGACGTGATCTTTTTCATTTTCGTTTCTCCTTTATATTTTCATTTTGGAATTTGTGTGGTTTCGGATGTTAGGATGTGCAGTTCGGGGCGGCACATTCGTCCGCGCCGGATGTTCACGCGCAGCAGCGCGGGATAGTGTAAACGCATGGGCTGCCTCCTGTCAGGTGCGGGAGCGCCGGTCGGTGCGGCGGGCGATGTACATGCCGAACTCCTGCAGGATCTGCACGATGATGATCGTCAGCGCTACGCACAGCCAGACGATCTGATCGTCGTACTTCTGGTAGCCGTAGGTGATGGCGATCTGGCCGAGGCCGCCGCCGCCGATCGTGCCGGCCATGGCGGAGTAGCCGAGGATGGTCACGGTGGAGATGACGGCGCCGGTGATGAGCGCGGGCTTGGCCTCCGGGATGATGACCTTCCAGATGATGCGCAGCGTGGACGCGCCCATGGACTGCGCGGCCTCGATGACGCCGGCGTTGACTTCCTTGGCGGCGGACTCGACCATGCGCGCCACATACGGGGCGGCGGCGATGACGAGCGTCACGATCACGGCGCGGTTGCCGAGGCTGGTGCCGACGATGGCCTTTGCCACCGGCAGCATGGCGACCATGAGGATGATGAACGGGATGCTGCGCAGGGCGTTGACGATGATGCCGAGCGTGCGGTTGAGCCAGCCGATGGGGTGGATGCCGTCGCGGTCGGTCATGCGCAGGATGAGGCCGACCGGCAGGCCGATGAGATAGGCAAAGAACGTGGAGATGAGCGTCATGTAAATGGTCTCCCAGATACCGAGCTGCAGGATGCCGTTTTGCCAGAGTTTGATGAGCAGATCAGACATGACTTCAATCCTCCTGTAGATAAGAGATGTGGTTATGGTCGAGCCAGCGCAGCACATCGTGGAACTGCTGCGGGTCGTCGGGCAGGTCGATGACCATGTGGCCGTAGATGCTGCCCTCGACGATGCGGGTATCGGCGAAGAGAATGTTCACCGGCACGTGGCACTCGAGCGTGATGCGCGAGATGACCGGTTCGTTGGAGCAGCTGCCGTCGAAGACGAGGCGCAGGCGCCTGCCCGTGCACGGCGGGAGGTTTTCGGCCGGGCTCTTCGGGAGAATGAGCGCCTTGGCGATGTCGGACTTCGGGTGCGTGAACACGTCGCTGACGTTGCCGATCTCGGCGATGCAGCTCTGGTCGATGACGGCCACGCGCTGGCAGATCTGCTCGATGACGCGCATCTCGTGCGTGATGACGACGATCGTCACGCCGAGCGTCTGGTTGATCTCCTTGAGCAGGTGGAGAATCGACTGCGTGGTGTTCGGGTCGAGGGCGCTGGTGGCCTCGTCGCACAGGAGGTATTTCGGCCGCGTGGCAAGGGCGCGGGCGATGGCCACGCGCTGCTTCTGGCCGCCGGAAAGCTGCGAGGGATAGTTTTTCGCGCGGTCGGACAATCCGACGAGTTCGAGCAGTTCGGCGGCGCGGGCCTGAGCCTCGTCGCGCTTGACGCCGGCGATCTCGAGCGGGAAGCAGATGTTGCGCAGCACCGTGCGCTGCTCGAGCAGGTTGAAGCTCTGGAAGATCATGCCGATGTCCTGCCGGGCCTTGAGCAGGTCGCGGCGGCTGAGCTGCGTCATGTCGCGCCCGTCGATGCGCACCGTGCCGGAGGTCGGCCGCTCGAGGAGGTTGATACAGCGCACGAGCGTGCTCTTGCCGGCGCCGCTCAGGCCGATGATGCCGAAGATCTCCCCGTCCTCGATGCGGAGGTTGACGTCCCGCAGTGCGTGGATGTCGCCGCCCGGTGAGGGGTAAGTCTTGTTGAGATGTTCGATTTCGATCATAGTGGATTCTCCCTCGCAGAATAATTTTTCGGTACAAAAAACAGAGGCCGGAAGACTCGTTGTCTTCCGGCCTCTGCGGATACGGCTTGGAATTCTGGATCAGCCGTTATTGGAAGCGAACACAAGACGAGTCGTTTTTCTGAGCACGACGAGACATGCACATGCAGCCGGGCATGTACATCATCATAGCCATCATCATGTTGTTCGTCTGAGCAAACTTCATAATACGACGCGTCTCCTTTCGTTAAAAATCACGGTTTCCGGTGGAAACGAGCGCAGTATAACGCAGTTTTCTGCGCTTGTCAACCCCAAAATCCACAAAAGCAGTATGAAACGCGCATTAGAAAAAGCAAATCCATCGATTCTAAAATTCGATCGTTTGCGGCGTTACGTCCGGGTCGTGGCTGCACAGAGACACCGCGCAGGCGCCGTCCCGGCTCATCTCGCCGATCCAGTCGAGCGCCTTTTTCGCGCGCACGCTGTTTTCACAGATGCCGGGCACGGTGCCCTCCGCCCAGGAGCGGGGACTTGCCGCGCCGTCGGCGTTGAGCAGCACGTACCGGCCGCCATTGCGGATGAGCGTGGCGAACATGCCCTCCGTGTGCCCGGCGATGTGCACGAGATGCACCGAGTCGTCCCCGAACAGGTCGTACGAGCGGCTCTCCGGCCCGATGTGGTTCACGCGGTACCAGAACCGCTCCGGCGGCTCGTCCATCCACAGCTTGCGCGAGGTGTAGCGCAGGTTCACGCGGCACGACCAGAAGTATTCCTCCTCCGCCACCAGCAGACGCTTTGCGCCCCGCACCTCGCTGATGCCCGCGACATGATCCGGGTCGAGGTGGGAAAAGAGCACATAGTCCAGATCCTGCGGCCGGATGCCGCGCGCGGCCAGCTGCTCGCCGATCGACTGCCCCGGCTCCACGACGCTGTGCACGAGCGTGTACCACCCGCGGCCGAACATCCGCAGCTGCGCCGCGCGGTCCTCGATGCCGGTCGGGCTCACGGTGCGCGGCAGACCGGCGTCCACCAGAAACAATCCCTTCGGGTGCTCCACCAGATACGCCGACACCGGCAGCCAGATGCGCGCGCCGCTCTTGAGCCGCCGCGCGTCCGCTTTTGCCGGCCAGCGCCACTGGGCGCTCGCCGGCAGGTTCGGCGCCACGCCAATCTTCCCGCAGTGCAGAACATGGATCCGGATCTGAGCCATGGCCGTTCCCTCCTCGTGAATGTACGCGATATTGACCAAATGGTTACTAAAAAGCATATCCCCGCCTGTGCAGAATGTCAAGACAGGCGGGGAAAACGACCGGGATTTTGCAATCTTCAACAATGTGCTGTGCATTTGCGTATTGAATTGTATGCGTGAGATGTGCTACAATAGATTGCGCATCTATTCACAAACCAGGGAATGAAAACAAAACATTTTAAGGGGAAGAAAGGAGCCTGAAACATGGCAAGAGAACTGATCCTGAAGCTGGGCAAAAAGATCACGGACCGCGTGGACGTGAAGCTCGGCATGACCAAGCTCGACGAGAATTCGCCCGAGTATTACGGCCTGGCCAGCGTCGTCACCGACGAAATGGCGGAGCTTGCGCTCGCGATGAAGGTCCGTGTCCCGACCACACCGGCCGAGATCGGCAAGAAGGTCGGCAAGGATCCCGTCTACGTGGAGCAGCTGTTTGACCAGATGTCCATGATCGGCCTGCTCGAGTACAACTGGGAGAACGCCGACCATCACAAGCAGTGGACGCTGCCCATCTTCGTGCCCGGTTCTGCGGAGCTGATGAACATGAACCTCCAGCAGGTGGAGACGCACCCGGAGATCGCGCAGTTTTTCGAGCGCATGTCGTTTCTGCCGCTGACGAAGATCACCTGCATGGTGCCTCCCGGAGGTGCCGGCGTCGGCATGCACGTCATCCCGGTCGAGAAGGCCATCCCGGCCACGAACGAGTCGGTCGATGTCGAGCACATCTCCCACTGGCTGAAAAAGTATGAGGATCAGCTCGGCGTCGGCTACTGCTCCTGCCGCAATGCCATGCGCCTTCAGGGCGAGGGCTGCGGCGAGCTGCAGGATGAGATGTGCATCGCCGTCGGTCAGTTTTGTGACTACTGTCTCGAGACCGGCAAGGGCCGCAAGATCACCTATGATGAGGCGATGGAGATCCTCCAGCGCGCCGAGGACAACGGCTATGTCCACCAGATTACGAACATCGACGGCGAGGATAAGATCTTTGCCATCTGCAACTGTGCGCTCGGCTCCTGCTTCGCGCTGAGAACGAGCCAGCTGTTCAACACGCCCAATATGTCCGCCTCTGCTTACCGCGCCCACGTCGATGCCGACAAGTGCGTCGCCTGCGGCAAGTGCGCCGAGGTCTGCCCGGCCGGCGCTGCCAAGCTCGGCCAGAAGCTGTGCACCAAGACCGGCCCTGTGGTCTATCCGCAGCAGCCGCTGCCGGACGACAATCACTGGGGCGAGCATATGTGGAGCCCGAACTATAAGGACGACAACCAGAAGCAGTGCCACGAGTCCGGCACCGCCCCGTGCAAGACCGCCTGCCCGGCGCACATCGCCGTGCAGGGCTACATCAATCTGGCCGCGCAGGGCCGCTATCTGGACGCGCTCAAGCTCATCAAGCAGGATAACCCGTTCCCGGCCGTCTGCGGCAGCATCTGCAACCGCCGCTGCGAGGAAGCCTGCACCCGCGGCGATGTCGACCGCGCCGTCGCCATCGACGAGATCAAGAAGTTTGTCGCCGAGCAGGAGCTCCAGGCCGACAAGCGCTACATCCCGAAGGTCATCACCCACCGCGGCATCGCCGATCCCTACCCGGAGAAGATCGCCATCATCGGCGCCGGCCCGGCCGGCCTGTCGTGCGCCTACTATCTGGCGAACATGGGCTATGAAAACGTCACCGTGTTTGATAAAAACGAGGTGCCCGGCGGCATGCTGACCCTCGGCATCCCGAGCTTCCGCCTCGAGAAGGACGTTGTCAACGCCGAGATCGAGGTGCTCCGTGAGATGGGCGTGCACTTCCAGTGCGGCGTCGAGATCGGCAAGGATCTCACCATCGACCAGCTGCGTGAGCAGGGCTACAAGGGCTTCTATCTGGCCATCGGCGCGCAGAAGAGCGCACCCATCGGCGTGCCCGGCGAAGAGCTCTCCGGCGTGTACGGCGGTGTGGACTTCCTGCGCAAGGTCAACCTCGGCAAGAAGCCGCGCATCGGCAAAAAGTGCGCCGTCATCGGCGGCGGCAATGTCGCCATGGACGTCTGCCGCACGGCCATCCGCCTCGGCGCGAAGGATACTTACATCATCTACCGCCGCAGTCAGGCGGAGATGCCGGCGGACGCAGAGGAAGTCGCGGAAGCCATGGAAGAGGGCGTGCAGTTCCGCTTCCTGAGCGCACCGGCCGAGATCCTCGGCGAAAACGGCAAGGTCAAGGCCCTCAAGGTCGAGATCATGGAGCTGGGCGAGCCCGATGCGAAGGGCCGCCGCAAGCCTGTCGGCACCGGCAAGTTCGAGACCATCGAGGTCACGTCCGTCATCGGCGCTATCGGCCAGCGCGTTGACCTCGGCCATATCGCGCCGGAGGCCATGGTCTTCAACCGCAACGGCACCGTCCAGGCCGACGGCGTGACGTATCAGACCGCGCAGCCCGACATCTTCGCCGGCGGCGACGTGGTCACCGGCCCGAAGTTTGCCATCGACGCGATCGCGGCCGGCCGCGAGGGCGCTATCTCCCTGCACCGCTACGTGCATGAGGGCCAGAGCCTGACGCTGGCGCGTGACCCGCGCGAGTTCTACGAGCTCGACAAGAAGGCCGCTGTTGTGCCCATCGACTGCTTTGACGCCCCGGCGCGCCAGACCGTCGCCCACGACGCGAGCAAGGCCAAGACGTTCTCGAACGACCGCATCACCTTCACCGAGGCGCAGGTCAAGGCAGAGGCGTCCCGCTGCCTCGGCTGCGGCGTGTCCGTCGTCGACCAGAACAAGTGCATCGGCTGCGGCCTGTGCACCACGCGCTGCGAGTTTGACGCCATCCATCTGACCCGCGACGTGCCGGAGGCCAGCCGTATGTACCGTACCGAGGACAAGATGAAGGCCATTCTGCCGCACATGGTCAAGCGCGCAGCCAAGCTCACCATCAAGGACATCAAGGAAAAGTGCGCGAAGTAAACCCGCCGGAGGAACATACCCATGCATGAACTCGGAACTGTGTTCTATGTCATTCGCGAGGTCGAGCAGGTCGTCGAGGAAAACCACCTGACCAAGGTTGCCAGCGTCACGCTGGAGATCGGCGAGGTCAGCGGCATCATTCCGTACTATCTGACGGACTGCTGGCAGTGGGCGATCCAGAAATCGCAGTATCTGAAAGAGGCGGAGCTGAAGATCGAGACCGTTCCCGCCGTGACCTTCTGCGAGGACTGCAAGCAGACATATCCCACGGTAAAATACGCAAAAATATGCCCGCACTGTAAAAGCGAGCATACCTATCTGGTGTCAGGCAACGAATATAACATCAAAGAGATCGAAGCCTGCTAGCAGCCGCAAAAAGAGCAAACGGGGAACGCTTTTCGGCGTTCCCCGTGTTTTTATATCTCGTCTGCCGGCGCGCTGTCGATCGGGATCTGGATGATCTCCAGCCGGCGGCGGGCGGCGTATTCGAGCGTGCGGGCCGTGCCGCCGGGCCGGCCGTCAAATGCCGCGATGAGGATGCGCGAGGCATCGACCATGTAGCGGTTGCGGCGCATCATGCACCCGGGGGTGTAGGCCTCCTGCACGAGCGTCTGATAGTCGCACTGGCGCAGGTCGTAGGCGTAGCGCTCGCGCAGCTCCGGCCGCCAGCGGTCGGCCTGGCCGGCGAAGGGGATGGCCGCCTCGATCGTGACCTCGGGGTGCTGCAGGCGCAGATAGCGCGCAGCGTCGAAAAAATACAGGTCGCAGCCATTGGCCATGCCGCAGATGAAGTGGCGGATGCCGGCGGCGTAGACGGCGTCCACGGCGTCGAAGAGCTGCTGCTGCAGCTTGCGGCAGCGGGGGTCGTTCTCGTCGCTGCCCCAAGGCAGCTTGTATTCCCGGTGGCCGGTGAAGCAGCAGGTGTTTTCGCGCTCGGGCATGGCGGCGCCTCCTTTCGGTGGTGGCCTCCATTGTACGCGCCCGGAGCGCTGCTGTCAAACCTTTCCTGCAAAAAAGTACTTGCATTCTTTTCTCACTGTGCTATAATGCAGACAGTAAAACAACTGAATCGAGATGTCTTCGGGGCAGGGTGTAATTCCCGACCGGCGGTGATAGTCCGCG
>OLJB01000987.1_pt1 | contig 15276 bp, 12 predicted proteins | sample 1601391 | NCBI WGS metagenome assembly OLJB01 (sample SAMN01915215, study PRJEB22387) | human gut metagenome | isolation source: stool | host: Homo sapiens | place: USA | reverse complement strand
ACTGGAGTTCAGACGTGTGCTCTTCCGATCTCCCTCAGCTGAAAACTGTCACAACTGTCACAACTGTCACGCTGTAATGCCCTTTGCTCTTTCACTCTTATGTATCTCTTATAGCACCAAGTTTCGATATTTGTAAAAACAATTTTCTCCACTCCGTATAGGTTGTCCTACATGGAGTGGAGAATTTCGTATCGTGTGGAGTATCTTCTATGTCATGACCAGATCCAGGTCCTTTGTGAGTTTTTTCATCGCAGGGTTCTTCTCCATAAGAAGTTCCAGAACTTCATTCTTGGTCAGAACCTTGCCTACCTCTTCCTGGTCGGCAAGGCGGTAGCTGATGCTCAGTTCGCTGTTGTGAAGACCTAAGACGAAAGTCTTGAGAATGCGGTTCTTGATGTTCAAAACGTCGTCTAGTAAGAGCTGGTTGTTGATGATAACCTCTATCTGCGGATAGTTGGTTATCTTCGGTACAATACTCTTCATGCGGTTGGCTAAGCCTATGAAATCCAGCTTGTTCTGCATTCTCATACACATACTGAACCATGTTGCTTCCACCTGCTCCTGGGTGAACTCGTTCTGGTCGCCCGTGATGGTCGCTTTTTCCTCATTGGTATCATCATACGGACTGTGCAGGCGGCGCTGGTTCTCCTCCCTCTTCTTCAGGTTAGAGAAAGTCATGCCTATGCCGCCCAGCTTGATATTCTTGAGTCGTGGCTTGTGAGGCGATGCAGCATCAGTAACAGCTCCGGCAGCGGCTGAGCCTTCTGGAGAGGCAGATGCGGCTGCGGTGGCAGATGCAGGATAATATGCAGAATAAGATGCAGCATTGGAGGCTGCAGAAGCGGCTGCCGGTGCCCCTGACGAAGGCACAGCAGTAGCTGTAGCAGCAGACGTTCCCGGCTGTGATGACCGGTTTTCGCTGCTGCCAGAAGGCTCAGAACCTGCACCCTGAGAGGCAAGCTTAGACTGAGCCAGGAGTTTCTGAAACAGGGATTTTAATCTATTGGGCGTACGCCCCGCACTAGGCACATCCTGATCCTCGGGCTGCGTAATCTGGCCTATCTGTATCAGGGTGAGCTCTACCAGTAATCGCTTGTTGCTGCTGGCGCGGTAATGGATATCGCACTGGTTCATCAGTTCCAGCGCCTTATATAAGAAAGGTGTAGGTGCCTTCTGGGCCTGAGCCTGGAACTTGGCTTTCTGGTCGTCGCTGGTCTCGAGCAGAGGCAGGGTCTGAGGGTCCTTCGCCATCATCACATTGCGCACATGCTGGGCAAGCCCCTGTATCATGTTGCCGCCATCGAAACCGCGGCTCAGAATGCCGTCGAGTGTTACCATCATCTCGGCCACCTTATTCTCCAAAGCCAGGTCTACCAGACGGAAATAGTTGTCGCTGTCGAGCACGTTCAGGTCCTCGATCACCTTCTGGTAAGTGATGTTGCCCATGCAGAAACTGGTAGCCTGGTCGAAGATAGAGAGGGCATCGCGCATACCTCCGTCAGCCTTTTCGGCTATCACGGCGAGCGCCTGCTCTTCATATTGTATGCCTTCCTTCTCAGCCACCATCTTCAGGTGGTTGATGGTGTTGGCTACCGTCATTCGCTCGAAGTCGTAAATCTGGCATCGGCTCAGGATGGTAGGCAGAATCTTATGCTTCTCGGTAGTGGCGAGGATGAAGATGACATGCTGAGGTGGTTCTTCCAGCGTCTTGAGAAAGGCGTTGAAGGCTGCTGTAGAGAGCATGTGGACCTCATCGATGATAAACACTTTATACTTGCCCACCTGAGGCGGAATGCGGGTCTGCTCCATCAGAACCTTAATCTGGTCAACACCGTTGTTGCTGGCGGCATCCAGCTCGAAGATGTTGTAGGAACGCTGCTCGTTGAAGGCACGGCAGCTCTCACATTCGTTGCACGCCTCGCCGTCTTCACGAGGATGCTCGCAGTTGATTGCCTTCGCAAAAATGCGGGCACAAGTGGTTTTTCCCACACCTCTCGGACCGCAGAAAAGATAGGCGTGCGCCAGCTTGCCGCTCTTCACTGCATTCTTCAAAGTGGTGGTCAATGCACTCTGTCCGACAACCGAATCGAAGGTCATCGGACGGTACTTTCTTGCAGAAACTATATACTCTTCCATTATTTTTTCTTAATTGATGATGCAAAGATAACAAAAAAATATTATCTTTGCAAACAAATTCGGAAGAAATGAGTAAAAAACTTGGTATTATATGGAATTATCTCGCTCATTATAAGTATCTTATAGTGATTGTAACGGGTGTTCTGGTAGTTGGTGTAGTTGACGACAACAGTGTAAGGCAGCACATTAAGTACCAGATAGAGATAGCTACGCTCCGTTCGGAGATAGAAAAGTATCGTGAGCAGTATGAAAACGACAAGCATACCTTGCGCGATATGCAGCATGGTGCGCGGGCATTTGAGAAGATAGCCCGCCAGCGTTATTTCATGAAGGCTGATGATGAAGACATCTTTGTATTGAGTTCGGATATTCCGGAAAAAACTAACGAACAAGACGAAAATGAAACAATTGAGTAAACTGGAAAGTGCTATTTTCTTGCTGGGCGGCGTGCTGATGGTTGTCGGTGCGGCTTGCTTCGCATTTGGTTTTTCACATCCGCAGCTGGTGCAGGTAACGAGCTGGGGGTTCCTGCTGGGCACCATACTGTTCAGTGTAATGCAGGCGATGCAGTTCTATGAGGGACCTTCGCTGGTTATCCACCGCCTGAAGCGCATGCAGTATGTAGCAGACATCTTCTTCGTGCTCTCAGGCATCTCGATGGTAGATACGGTGTATGCTTTCCTGCGCCGCTGGTTTGAGAATTATGAGACCTATATCACCTATTTCTATAATAAGTGGGTAGTCTTCCTCCTCATCGCAGCCCTGCTGGAACTGTATACCACGCATCGCATCTCTCATGAACTGAAGAAGGAAAACAATCAGTAATATAGAAGGACGAGAAAAAAGCTTTCGGTGGTCAATAGGAGTGCAAACAAAACATAAATCTTGTAAGAATGAATTAAATTGCAGCAATTTATTTCGTCAGTTCAAATTAAGATTGTATTTTTGTTCACCGAAAGTGATATAGATAGCTTATGAATAGAATATTTTACGCATTCATTGCCTTGATGGCACTTGCATCTTGTGCCAACAGTTACGATATCTCGGGTACTTCTAACGTAAGTACTCTGGACGGACGCATGCTGTACCTTAAGATACTGGAAAACAACGATTTCAAGAACGTGGATTCTTGCGATGTAGTGCATGGACAGTTCCATTTTCAGGGTTCTGTCGACTCTATGAAGATGGCAAATATCTTCATGGATGATGACCCTGTGCTGCCGCTGGTGCTGGAGAGTGGAAGCATTACGGTGAAGCTCGATGATACACAGCAGGTGGTAAGCGGTACTCCTATGAACGATAAACTCTTCGGATTCTTCAAGAAATACCAGCAGATTCAGAATCAGTTGCGCGAACTGGTACACAAGCACGACCAGGCTATCATGAACGGTAGCGATATGGTGGCTGTCAACAAGCAGCTGAACGAGGAATCCATCCGCCTTTCTGAGCAGGAAGACAAGCTCATCACTTCGTTTGTTACCGACAACTTCAACAATGTGCTGGGACCGGGCGTCTTCTTCCTCGTTACAATGGGCAACCAGTATCCGATGCTCTCTCCTTGGATTGAGGATATCATGAGCAAGGCTACCGACTATTTCAAGAATGATCCTTATGTAAAGGACTATTATAAGAAAGCTCAAGAGAATCAGGAGATTATGAACGGTACACGAGATGCGCAGAGCGGCATGCAGCCAGAGATGGAAGCGGCTCCACAGGTAAATCCTGATGCGGCTCCGGCACCTACAGCCAACGAATTGGCTGCGCCTACGATTCCTGAAAAACAGGAAGGTAAGGAGTAGAAACAGGGCTCTTTCAAGGTCTTGGGCATTAACATCTTGTAAAACTCTTCATTTTATAAGTTTAGTAATATGAAATTAATCAAGAATGGAACCATTATAAATGAGGGTCGCTCTTTTGTGGGCGACCTCTTGTTGGATGGTGAATTTATCAAGGAGATATATGAAGGCGAGGCACCCCGTGGCAATTACGATGAAGTCATCGATGCCTCGGGGTGTTTTGTTTTGCCGGGTGTGATTGATGATCATGTTCACTTCCGTGAGCCGGGACTTACGCAGAAGGCTGACATCGAGAGCGAAAGCCGCGCTGCTGCCTTTGGTGGTGTGACCAGTTATTTTGATATGCCTAACACGATACCTCAGACTACCACTCTGGAGGCCTGGCAGGCAAAGCGGCAGCTGGGCGCTGAGAAGAGTCATGTGAACTACAGTTTCTTCTTTGGTGCTACCAATGATAATGTAAATGATTTTGAGCAGCTCGATACGCATCGTGTACCGGGCGTCAAGCTCTTTATGGGCTCCAGTACGGGCAATATGCTGGTGGATAAATATGAGGCGCTGCAGGCTATCTTCAAGAAGGCGAAAGAGCTGGATTTGCCGGTGATGACCCACTGTGAGGATACCGAAATCATTAACCGCAACATGCAGCTGGCTAAGCAGAAATGGGGTGAAGACCCTGCCGTAGAACATCATCCGGAAATACGCAGCGAGGAGGCTTGCTATGAAAGCAGCCGTCTGGCGGTGCTGCTGGCTAAGGAAAGCGGGGCGCATCTCCATATCGCTCACGTTACTACGGCTAAGGAACTGGAGTTCTTTGGTAAGGATGAAAATATTACAGGCGAGGCTGTTGTGGCTCATCTCATGTTCTCGAACAAAGATTACGCTGTGAAGGGCGCACGCATCAAATGCAACCCTGCAGTAAAGACTGCTGCTGATCGAGAAGCTTTGCGTAAGGCGCTGAGTAATGGTAAGATAACTGTAGTAGGTACCGATCATGCTCCTCATCAGTTGAAGGATAAACAGGGCGGTTGTGCCAAGGCTGCATCAGGTATGCCAATGGTACAGTTCTCGCTGGTAAGCATGCTGAAACTTGTTGACGAAAAGGTAATCAGTATCGAGCGCCTGGTTGAACTGATGTGCCATAATCCAGCCCGTCTGTTCCATATCAGTCAGCGCGGCTTCCTGCGTCCGGGTTATAAGGCAGATGTCGTTGTGGTGCGCAAGGGAGAGCCTTGGAAGGTGACCGCAGAGTTGATTCAGAGCAAGTGTAAATGGAGCCCTGTAGCGGGTGATGAGTTTGCATGGAAAGTGGAACAGACTTTCTGTAACGGTAGTCTGATCTATAACAAAGGCGTGTTTGATGCCGCTTGCAGAGGAGAGGAACTGGAGTTCAGAAACAATTCCTGAAAAAGGGAAATTTTACGGGAATTGTAAAATAAAATATCGTATCGGATGCGAAGAATAGTATACAATATAAGCGAAATTGAGCCATATATCAACTGGCTATACTTTTATCATGCCTGGGGATTGAGCGGCAAACCTCGAGAGGAAAAGGAAAAACTGAAGGCTGAGGCGCTCGATATGCTCCATTCATGGGAAGGCGAATATCATACCTATGCCGTCTTCGGACTCTTCGAGGCGAACAGCGAGGGGGATGATATCTGGCTGGAAGGGCAGAAAGTCCGCTTCCCGATGCTCCGTCAGCAGCATCCGGCGGCTCAGGGAGAACCCAATCTCTGTCTGGCTGATTTCATCCGTCCTCTGGACAGTGGAATAACAGACCGGCTGGGTATCTTCTGCACGACGGTAGATGGCGGTCTGGAGAAGAAATATCGCTCGGACGACTACCTCAATATGATGGCACAGACACTCTGCGACCGGTTGGCTGAAGCCACGGCAGAGAAGTGGCACGAAGAGGTGAGACGCAGCATCTGGGGCTATGCTCCCGGCGAGCAGCTGAGCATCGAAGACCAGCATCTGGAGCGCTATCAGGGCATCCGTCCGGCTATAGGATATCCTTCGTTGCCCGATACCAGTGCCAACTTCATCATCGACCAGCTCATCGATATGAGTCAGGTGGGCATCCGGCTCACCACAAGCGGAATGATGACGCCTCATGCCAGTGTCTCGGGGCTGATGTTTGCACATCCCAAGTCGCGGTATTTCGAACTGGGACGGATAGGAGACGACCAGCTTCGCGACTATGCACAGCGCAGAGGAGTGCCCGTGCAGGCAATGAAAACGTATCTTCAATCAAGTTTGATCAAGAAATGATAGCAAGAATATTGATACCCGTAGTGGTATTCACCCTGTTGCCGTATCTGTGGATATATAAAAGGTATGGCAAGTTATGGCTGAAGAGTCTCTGGCAGCGGGTGCTCTTCTGGTTGCCGGCTTTCGTGGTTATCGCCTACAGTGCATATATCACGATGCTGCCCAACTTCCTGCCACGCAATCCGGTGCTCATCGACATCTGGTTTGTGATAATGGCAGTATGTGCGGTTCCGCAGTTTGTCTTCAGCCTGTTCAGTGTCTTCGGTTGGTGCTGTATGCGGCTCCTTCACGGCCATCGCAACTGGGGCAAGCTCCTCGGACTGGTAGTGGGAGCGGTGGCGTTCTTCTGCTTTATCTACGGATTTACCGAAGGTTTTCCTAAGATGCAAGTCAAGCGTATCACCATCTATGTACCTAATCTGCCGAAGTCTTTCGAGGGCTATCGCATCGTTCAGTTCAGCGATATCCATCTCGGGTCATACTATGGCTGGCGTGGTCATCTGCCTCAGCGCGATATCGACAGCATTAATGCCGAAAAACCTGATCTGATTTGCTTTACGGGTGATTTACAGAATGTTACGCCCGATGAACTGCCTGAGTATCAGGCGCTGCTCAGCAGTCTGAAAGCCAGAGATGGCGTGATGAGTGTGCTGGGCAATCACGATTACACCTATTATATGGATGTAGATGATGAGCAGGAGATAGCTGCGCTCGAGAAGCGGATGCAGGACTTCCAGCGGAGTTGCGGATGGCGCCTGCTGATGAATGAGCATGTGGCGGTGCATAGAGGCGCTGACAGCATCTATGTAGCTGGTACAGAGAACTATGGCAATCCAAAGCGAACCAATGTAAGGAAGGCGCTGTATGGCATCAGACCGGGCTCTTTCGTGCTGATGCTGCAGCATATTCCGAAGCAATGGCGCGAGACCTGGCCTTCTACTATTAATAAGGAGAAGGATGAGGATGGCGATGTGATAGGACCTGACAGGAAGGATTCGCTGGTCGTAGCACCGCAGCTTACGCTGAGCGGTCATACGCATGCGGGGCAGATCAGTATCCTGGGCTTGCGTCCGTCGATGTTTACTCCTTATGATTACGGCCTCTTCGAGGAGGAGGGTTGCCAGCTCTATACCACATCGGGTCTGGGCGGTACCGTTCCAATCCGCATAGGGGCTACGGCAGAAATCGTGGTCATCACACTCAAAAGAAAATGAGGAGTGTTGAGTGTTGAATGTTAAATGTTGAGTGTTAAATTATTCATTCTTAAACAAAAAATGAAGTACTTATATCGTCTGTATCAACTTGTGATATGCTTGCCTATCATATTGGTAGCTAGCGTTTTAACCAGTTTGTCTACCGTTTTGGGATGTATGCTGGGCAATGGCCATTTCTGGGGCTATTATCCCGGCAAGTATTGGTCCTGGCTTTGGGTCCGCATCCTCCTCCTGCCTGTAAAGGTGGAGGGACGTGAGCATCTCAAGAAGAACCAGAGTTATGTTTTCGTGGCCAATCATCAGGGCGCTTTCGATATCTTCCTGATATACGGTTTTCTGGGCAGAAACTTCAAGTGGATGATGAAGAAGGGCTTGCGCAAAGTGCCTCTCATCGGTATCGCCTGTGAGTATGCGCACCACATCTTTGTAGACAAAAGCGGACCTTCTAAGATCCGTGCTTCTTATGACCGTGCTCGCGAGGTGCTTAAAGAGGGCATGTCGCTGGTGGTATTCCCAGAGGGTGCCCGTTCGTTTACGGGGCACATGGGTGTGTTCCGCCGCGGTGCTTTCATGCTTGCCGATGAACTGCAGTTGCCGGTATGTCCGCTTACCATCAATGGCAGTTTTGATGTGAAGCCTCGCATGAAGGATATCTACTGGGCTTTCTGGCATCCTCTGAAGCTCACCATTCATGAGCCTATCGAGCCGATAGGCAAGGGAGCTGACAATATCAAGAACCAGATGAACAAGAGCTATGAGGCAATCATGAACGGACTTGACAAGAAATATCAGGGTTTTGTAGAGAATCCGGACCAATAATTTCGGTTTTTCGCTTGTTATTTCAAAAATAAGTTGTAATTTTGCATCTGTATTACATTATTTAGTATCAGAATCATTAAAATTAGAAGAAGTTATGAGTGATAGCATAGTAATCATTCCTACATATAATGAGAAGGAAAATATCGAGAAAATCATCCGTGCTGTCTTCGGTCTCGAAAAGCAGTTTGATATCCTCGTTATCGATGACGGAAGTCCTGACGGTACTGCTGCCATTGTTAAGGGCTTGATGGCTAATGAGTTTGCCGGTCGTCTGCATATCCTGGAGCGTTCGGGTAAACTCGGTTTGGGTACTGCCTATATCATGGGCTTCAAATGGTCATTGAAGCAGGGCTATGACTTCATCTTCGAGATGGATGCCGACTTCAGTCATGATCCTAATGATTTGCCTCGTCTCTATGCGGCAACTCACGATGAGGGGTATGATGTGGCTGTAGGCTCAAGATATATTTCGGGTGTGAACGTGGTCAACTGGCCTATCGGACGCGTATTGATGAGCTATTTCGCTTCTAAATACGTACGTATCGTAACCGGATTTAAGGTGAATGATACCACAGCTGGATTCGTCTGCTACCGACGTAAGGTGTTGGAAACCATAGATTTGGATGCTATCCGCTTCAAGGGCTATGCTTTCCAGATAGAGATGAAATATACGGCTCATCGAATAGGTTTCAAGATCAAGGAGGTGCCTGTCATCTTTGTTAACCGTCGTGAAGGTGTGAGCAAGATGAGTGGTGGCATCTTTGGTGAGGCTTTCTTTGGCGTGATGCGACTGCGCCTGGATGGCTGGTTCAAGAAATATCCGAAGAAGGATTAATACTCAGTAATCACTAATCAGTACTTGGATGGAAATCCAAAAGATAGAAAAAACATACGGGCGTTCGCCACAGGCGGATGCCCTCTTTGATTTGATGGGGAAGAAGTCGGTTCATTCCATTTTTCTCCAGGGCTTGCTGTGCTCTTCGGCTCCGATGTTCTTTGCTTCTCTGCAGGGGAAGATGAGGCGTTCGGTACTCTTCGTACTGGATGATGCCGATGAAGCAGGCTATTTTTATCACGATCTCACTCAGATGATGGGGCAGGAGAAGGTCTTCTTCTTTCCTTCCAGCTATCGGCGTGCCGTGAAATACGGGCAGCGTGATGCAGCGAACGAAATCCTACGTACAGAGGTGCTGGCGCGCCTCTCTTCGGGAGGACATTTCCCGGTAGTCACTTATCCCGATGCACTGGCAGAACTCGTTGTGGCTAAGCAGAATCTGGATGAACGGATTCTGAAACTGACTGTAGGCCAGCAGATTGCTCAGACCGATGTGGTTCATACCTTGCGCGATTTCGAACTCAAAGAAACCGATTATGTTTATGAACCGGGCCAGTTTGCCGTGCGTGGAAGCATCCTCGATGTCTATTCCTACAGCTGCGAATATCCGTTCCGTATCGACTTCTTCGGCGATGAGATTGACACCATCCGTACCTTTGATGTTGAGACCCAGCTCTCGCAGGCAAAGCGCACAGAGATAGAAATCGTGCCCGAACTCGCCCATATCGAGAGCAACAAGCAGTGTTTCCTCAATTTCCTCTCCGAAAGTACGCCAGTCGTTGCGAAAGACCTTTCTTTCGTTTGCGACCGCATCGGTCAGATCTATACCGAAGGCTTCTCATCGCAGAGCCTTACCGAGCAGCTGGAGGGAGCTACTGAGGTAGAGGCTGAGCGCATCAGACATGACATGAAGACCGAGCTCAACCTCGTTTCTCCGCTCGATTTCAAGAAGGCAGTAGCGGCTCATCTCCGTATCGAGTTCGGCAAGGTCGCTCCGTCAGAGAGTTCGGCTGTGATACCTTTCAATATTGCTCCACAGCCTCTTTTCCATAAGAATTTCAATTTACTTTGTCAAACTCTGGAGGATTTCCTGCTCCAGGGTTACACCTTATATATATTGGCAGATAGCCAGAAGCAGCAACAGCGCCTGAAGGATATCTTTGAAAGCGAAGAGCTGAAGCGCTACGCCATCCGTTTTACACCGGTAGACAAGACGCTTCATGAAGGCTTTACTGACCATGACAAGAAGTGCTGTTTCTTTACCGATCATCAGATTTTTGACCGTTTTCATAAATATAACCTGCGCTCAGATAAAGCGAGAGCCGGCAAGATGGCACTCACCATGAAGGAACTGCAGGAGATGGAAGTGGGAGATTTTATCGTGCATGTAGACTTCGGTATCGGCAAGTTTGGCGGTCTGGTTAGGGTTCCTACGGGCAACAGCTATCAGGAAATGATCCGAATCGTCTATACGAACAATGACAAGGTGGATGTTTCTATCCACTCGCTTTATAAAATCAGCAAATATCGCCGCAGCGATACCGGTACTCCGCCTCGCCTGTCTACACTGGGTACAGGTGCCTGGGATAAACTCAAGGACAAAGCTAAGAAGCGAATCAAGGACATTGCGCGCGACCTGATCAAACTCTATGCCCAGCGCCGACGGGAGAAGGGATTCGCCTTCAGTGCCGACAATTATCTGCAGCATACGCTGGAGGCTTCCTTCCTGTATGAAGATACGCCAGACCAGAATAAGGCTACTCAGGAGGTGAAGAAGGATATGGAGAGTGGCAGACCGATGGACCGTCTGGTTTGTGGCGATGTGGGCTTCGGCAAGACTGAGGTTGCCATCCGTGCAGCCTTCAAGGCAGCGTGCGACAGCAAGCAGGTTGCGGTGCTGGTGCCTACTACCGTTCTGGCTTTCCAGCACTATCAGACTTTCAGAAAGCGTTTGGAAGGCATGCCTGTAAGGGTAGACTATCTCAGTAGAGCCCGTACAACGAAGGAAACCAGAGAGGTGCTTGACGCCCTGAAAGAGGGTAAGATTGATATCCTCATAGGTACGCATAAGCTGATATCAAAGACCGTGAAATGGCATGACCTGGGGCTGCTCGTCATCGATGAAGAGCAGAAGTTCGGTGTGTCTACCAAAGAGAAACTCCGTCAGCTCAAGGTAAATGTCGATACACTCACGATGAGTGCCACTCCGATTCCGCGAACCCTCCAGTTCTCTCTGATGGGCGCCCGGGATATGAGTATCATGCGCACTCCGCCACCTAACCGTTATCCGATTCATACCAAACTGGTAACGTTTAGTAGTGAAGTTATCTGCGATGCCATCAATTTCGAGATGAGCCGAAACGGACAGGTTTATTTCGTATGCGACAGAATATCCAAGCTTCCGGAGCTCAAGATGCTCATAGAGAAGCATATTCCAGACTGTAGGGTAGCAATCGGTCACGGACAGATGAAGCCTGAGGATTTGGAGAAAATCATCATGGGCTTTATCAATTACGATTATGATGTACTGCTTTCTACCACTATTGTAGAGAACGGTATCGACATTTCGAATGCCAATACGATTATCGTGAGCGATGCTCATCACTTCGGATTGAGTGACCTGCATCAGATGCGTGGACGCGTAGGAAGAAGCAACAAGAAGGCTTTCTGCTATCTGATGGCGCCACCTAAGAGTGCACTTACTCCTGAGGCGCGTCGCCGTCTGGAGGCTCTGGAGACGTTCAGTGAACTGGGTAGCGGCTTCAATCTCGCCATGCAGGACCTGGATATCCGCGGTGCGGGTAATCTGCTGGGCTCTGAGCAGAGCGGTTTTATGGAAGATCTGGGTTATGAAACCTACCAGAAGATTCTCTCTCAGGCTGTCACAGAGTTGAAGAACGAGGAGTTCTGTGATCTTTATCAGGAGAAGATGGATGAAGGTGCCCAGCTTACGGGTGATGATTTCGTTGACGATTGTGGCATAGAGAGCGATCTGGAGATGTATTTTCCTCAGACTTATGTGCCGGGTGACAGTGAGCGCATGCTCCTTTATCGTGAACTGGACCGTCTGGAGAGCGATGAGGAAGTAGAGGCTTACCGCAAGCGTATGATAGACCGTTTTGGTCCTGTGCCTCATGAAGCAGACGAACTGATGCATGTGGTAGGTCTGCGTAGGGTAGGCAAGAAGCTAGGTTGCGAGAAGATTATTCTCAAGCAGGACTATATGCAGATGCAGTTTGTGAGCAATGTAAACAGTCCGTTCTACAGAAGTCAGATGTTTAACCGCATACTCGCTTACGTTACCAGTCATATTCAAGATTGTGTTCTGAAGGAAAAATTCAACAAGCGAATGCTTCGCATCAATGATGTGAAGACTGTAGGGCAGGCTGTAAATCTGTTGAATCAGATATCGCAGATAGATTTAGGTAATGAAAAGAAATAATCTGTGTCTACAGTCTATGGGTAAAATCCTCTATCAATTGTGGAAGTAGACAATAAAATAGACTATTGATTTATACTGAAAGGTTATAAATCAGACAACGTTACATGATGATATGTCAACTTTACATGATAATATGTTTCAGTTTAGTGTATAAAAAAACATTGGAATCTCAATATCTCTATTGAACTCCAATGTTTTATTTTTTTTGTATAAGTAAAAGATGATGATAAGCGTTTCACAACGCATTTTGAATTTTCTGTTGCAAAGATACTATTTTCCATTATAATATAGGGTGTAATATTTGGTATTTTATGGGGTAATATTTGATTAAGTTTATAAAAATGACACTGAAAATACACTTATTCAACAAATAATACCTGTAGAATGAACTATTTTATTGCATAAAAATAAAAAAATAGTGGAAAAACACATAAAAAAGTTCTTTATTTCATTTTTTTATTTGTACCTTTGTTCAGGCATACAACAATTTTAAACATATATATAAATATGAGACAGAAAAAGTACATCTTAAGCGAGCAGGAACTTCCTACTCAGTGGTACAACATTCAGGCAGATATGCCTAACAAGCCATTGCCACCGTTGAACCCTCAGACACACCAGCCAATGAATGCTGATGATTTGTCACATGTATTTAATAAAGAGTGCTCAAAGCAGGAACTTGATACAGAGCACGCTTGGATTGATATTCCGGAAGATGTGTTGGAGAAGTACACCTTCTACCGTTCAACCCCTCTTGTACGTGCTTACGCCCTTGAGGAGGCACTCGGTACTCCGGCGCATATCTATTTCAAGAATGAGAGTATCAATCCGTTAGGCTCTCATAAAATCAATTCAGCCATTCCTCAGTGCTACTACTGTAAGCAGGAGGGTGATACCAATGTCACTACAGAGACAGGTGCAGGTCAGTGGGGTGCAGCCCTCTCTTATGCAGCAAAACTCTACGGCCTGGAGGCAGCAGTTTATCAGGTAAAGATTACCATGCAGCAGAAACCATACCGTTCCAGCATCATGCGTACGTTTGGAGCCACTGTAGAGGGTTCTCCTTCCATGAGTACACGCGCAGGTAAGAACATTATCACTCGTGAGCCTCATCATCCTGGTTCGCTCGGTACTGCCATCAGTGAGGCTGTTGAGCTGGCTACAACCACACCAGGCTGTAAGTATACGCTGGGTTCTGTGCTCAATCATGTGGCACTTCACCAGACCATTATCGGTCTAGAGGCAGAGAAGCAGATGGCGATGGCAGGTGAGTATCCTGATCAGGTGATTGCTTGTTTCGGTGGTGGTAGTAACTTTGGTGGTATTGCCTTCCCATTCCTCCGTCACAACTTCACAGGCGAGCGCCATACTGAGTTTATAGCAGCAGAGCCGGAGAGCTGTCCTAAGCTGACTCGCGGTAAGTTCGAGTATGATTTCGGTGATGAGGCAGGTTACACTCCATTGCTGCCAATGTTTACTCTGGGTCATGATTTCAAGCCTGCCAACATTCATGCAGGTGGTCTCCGTTATCATGGTGCTGGTATGATTATCTCCCAACTTCTGAAGGATGGTTATCTGCATGGTGTAGATATCCCTCAGCTGGAGTCATTCAAGTCAGGTATGCTCTTCGCTCAGACCGAGGGTATCATTCCTGCTCCAGAGAGCTGTCATGCGATTGCAGCCACTATACGTGAGGCTCTGAAGGCTAAGGAAGAGGGCAAGGAGAAGGTTATCCTGTTCTGTCTCTCAGGTCATGGTCTTATCGATATGCCGTCTTACGATAGCTTTATCAATGGCGATTTGCACGATTATTCTGTGAGTGATGAAGAAATCCAGCAGTTCCTCAAGGATGTGCCAAAGGTTGACTAAATTATAGTTAACAGTATATAGCAAACAGTTGACAATTATTCTTTGAGATATATTGAAATAACAATATCACATTATAAAAGAAGCCAGGCTGCGAAAAGCAACCTGGCTTTTTATTTAGAGATTCTATTTTCTTTTATTTAGAAATTCTATTCTCAGTGCGAGACTTCTATCTTTCATTAGAAGTTCAACCACTCTTCGATAGCCTTAGCGATGACATCGAAGCTTGTGGTAGGCTCGAAGCGGGCTACAACCTGACCCTTCTTGTTAACGAGGAACTTGGTGAAGTTCCACTTGATATCGGCACTCTCCTTGTAGTTAGGATCAGCCTCGCTCAACATCTTGTCGAGAACAGGGTAGAGAGGGTGGCTCTCGTCCCAACCAGCAAAGCCCTTACATTCTTTCAGAAATTTGAAGAGAGGGGCAGCATCGTCTCCGTTTACCTTGATCTTCTTGTAGCGCTGGAACTCTGTGCCGTATGTAAGCTTGCAGAACTGATGAATGCTTTCATCTGTACCAGGGGCTTGCTGACCAAACTGGTTGCAAGGAAAATCAAGTATTTCGAAACCTTGAGAATGATAGGTCTCATAAAGTTTCTCCAGTTCCTCATACTGAGGGGTGAAACCACACTTTGTAGCGGTGTTAACGATGAGCAGCACTTCGTTGGCATACTCCTTGAGGGAAACATCCTTTCCCTTTCTGTCTTTAACAGAAAATTCGTAAACAGTTCTCATTTTTTTTATCTTTATGTATTATCTATATTTCCGATCTCAACTTATATAATCTAGAGTGCAAAGATACTACTTTTCTCTTAGAATACTTCAAGAGTTTTTTTAAAAATTCTAAAAATCGAACAAAATCATAGATGAAGGAATAAGCGTAATATATATAATG
>OLJB01000971.1_pt1 | contig 15452 bp, 25 predicted proteins | sample 1601391 | NCBI WGS metagenome assembly OLJB01 (sample SAMN01915215, study PRJEB22387) | human gut metagenome | isolation source: stool | host: Homo sapiens | place: USA | reverse complement strand
CACGACGCTCTTCCGATCTAGTCTATAAGTATTAGATTTTTTAAAAGTTTTCTTATAGTTATTGGATTAACTATTATAATTTATTCATATTTATGTCAATTTGATGCAACTAGAGAGATTAGTAAGACTTTATTACAAAGTGGTTCTCTTATTGTCGCTTTGGCTACATTTTCTTGTCAGCAAGTATTAGGTAATGTTATTAGTGGTATTGTTATTTCGTCAACAAAGCCTTTTGATATTGGAGATAAAATAACACTTTCAAGTGGCGGTAGCATAATTGTTACAGGTATTGTTATGGATATCAATACAAGACATGTATCTATAAAGATGGCAGATGGTAAGGTAGCCTTAATATCAAATAGTTTAGTTGATAATTATGTCTGTGTTAATGAAAATACACTTGAAAATAATGGTTATCCTTTTGCATTAGAGTGTACATATGATTCAGATGTAGATTTAGCTATGCAGTTAATGAAAGAGCAGATTGAAGCCCATCCTTTAACAATTGAGACTGATTTATTACAGACTAATGTTACTTGTTCTAGTTTAAATGCAAATGGTTTTGAGTTAAAGGCTATAATATTTACAAAAACTATTGCAGACAGTATGAAAGCATGTAGTGATTTGAGAATAAGCATATTTAAAGTTTGGAAAGAAAATGGTATTGAGTTACCATATGAAACTTTAACAATATTAAAGGGGTAGTTATATGACTAGCCATCAGAAAGAAGATTTAGCTATTAAATATTTTAGTTTGTATAAAAGAAGGTATATACACTTTAATATTACTACATTAATAAATGAGTTGTTATTCATTTTAGTTTGTGTAGGTTTCTTTACAGAGTTTACATATACTGCTGATAGAGCTTGTACCTTTGTCATATTAGTCTTAAGTTTAATATATGTGTTACTTTCTTTAAGAGTTAAATATTTATGTTATAGTAATGTCAAAGATTGTATTAATGATGGTTGGTTCTGTTTTAAATACGATGATAAAAATGAGGAGTACATGCATGTTTATGATAGAGATATTACTATAGCTGATTTATATATGGAGGAAAATTAATATGGTTTATTATTTAAATATTATATTTTTTGCAGTAGCTATTATAGCTTTTGTAATAGCTGTAATTTTAGCTATAATAGGTAGTATATTTAAAAAGAGTAAGGATATATTAGCTAATATTACTTTAGTTTTAATAGTTGTTAGTTGTATTTCTACATTAGGTTTAGTTATATCAGATACAGTATATATTAATAAAGTAAAAAGTTGTATTAAGTCAGAATATGAAAATGCTCATAAATTTAATAATAAGGGTTCTTTATCTATGTTTAAGTGTGACGGTACTTATTATGAATGGAAGTATAATGCAAAGGCAAATACAATAATAGTTAAGGAAATTAATTCAGATTCAAGTAAGGAGTTAAAAAATGCATTCTAAAAGTAGTATATTTTATGGAGGAGTTCCTATTGAAAATGTTGATTTCGATGCAGAGTATGAAAAGGAACTTACACGATTAAAAGATCAGATAGAGCAAATTGAGAAAAAGAAGGAAGTTAAGGGTTCAAAGTTCAATAGCAGATATTGGGCTATAAAGCTTAATAGAGCTAATAAAACTTTACAAGAAGCACAAATAACGTTAGATTAGTGGAGGTTAAATACATGAAAAACTTAAAGTTATACTACTTGAGATATAATAATGAAGATTATAGTTTTGAATCAGGTTCATTACAGGCAACAAAAGGGGTAGAGGTAAATGATTATTCTGGTATAGTTTCTTGGAATTATCCTAAAATAGCACTTAGATTGAATAGTTATAGAGTTATCAATAATGCAGCTTATTTTGCTACAAACTCTAGTTTAAATGAAAGTAATATTTATGCAACCTTAAAAGATACTCTTATGTCAGAGTATAATCGTGAAATAAATCGGTATACTGAATTAAGAGATACTTTAGTTAAATTTAATTAGTTTGGATTTCTTGCTAACTTTTTTAAAATAGTTTAGGAGGGGATAGTCTAATGTTATATGTAAGTCAGTATAATAGAAAAACTAATCTTTATGGTGTAACTGATACTGAAGATGGTGTAACTGAATTTTACCCAAAAGAAAATTTACTCAGTTTTGTCCATAACGCAGGAATTAAGATTAAAGGTATTAAAGGTAATACAGTAAATGTTGTAAGTGTAACAAAGCAAATCAATGATGTCGGTTTTGGTAGATTTAAAGATATGGTAACCAAACTTGTAGATGGTTGGAGCGAAGAAGCTTGTATGGAAGTTGCAAGAAGTGCTCACTTTGTTAAGAAGATTAAAGGTTTACCTATTGAAGAGATGCGAAAGGTTACTGTAGAAAATATTTACCCTAAAAATATTCAGGATGCAGTTTCTCAAGCACAGCAATATACTAATCAGGTACATGAAGTAAATGTAACAGATAGAAATGCTGTAATTAATGCTCTTAAGAATAATGTATGCCTTGTGCTTCAGCACAAAACAAATGGGGTACTTACTTCTTTTATCTGTACAGGCAGTTTTGCAGTTGAAGATAGCATTTACGAGCCAGGGTTTTTTGATGCAGTTTACTTAACTCGTCAATTATACAGTTATACATACAATATTGATAAAGTAAGACCAAAGAATCCTAATGCTGAGGCTAAGGAGAAAAATCCTAATATGTTTAATGTTATGTCTTGTGCATTAAGATTTAGAAATGATGGAGTACATCATGATAAGGGTAATATGGTTTTAAGTAATCCATTTTATACTGTAAACTTTGATAGATTGTTTGGAATGTATATTTTAGATAATCCTAGTCAGTTAGGTAATACAATTCTTGGAGAGTTCCATAGAAGTGAGCATTTAGGTACATATGATTTCGATTTTGATATGTATAAAGATGTATTAGATTGTTGTCTTGATGGTACAAATTATTTTGGCAATCATGATAAGTTTATGGAATATGTAGATGGTTCAAAAACTTGTAAAGTTTCTATTGATGATTTAATTGAAAGATACCAAGGTGATTTTGATTATATTGAATTCCTAAGGGGTAGAGGTTATAGCTTTAATGCTTAAGCAAATAATTAAGTTTTGTTTTACTGGTGGTTTATGTACAGTTATTGATTTTGGAGTCCTATTTGTTCTAACAGAGCAGATAGGACTTTCATATATAGTTTCAAATATTATCTCTGTAAGTTTATCTACTATAATAAATTACATTTTAAGTAAGGCTATAGTTTTTAATTTCAGTAATACTTTGAAAAACTTTATAGTCTTTATTGTTTTAAGTATAATAGGGCTTGCAATAAATGAAGGTCTTATTATATTATGTGTAAATGTATTTATGATAGATTATAAAATAGGAAAAGTACTAGCAACAGGGGTAGTTATGTGTTTTAACTACTTAACAAGAAAATATATATTGAAGGAGGAATAATCTATGTTAGTTTGTATTAAACGTTGGAAAGAACCAAATGAAGATAAATGTAGATATTTAGTCTATGATACTGACGATGAAGTTGAAGAGGAATGTACTAAAGAGACTATTAAGACAGCTTTAACATCAGGAATTCAAATTTATGGTTTAATGCTAAAGAATAATAAGGTAGCAGTAAATTCTAAATTGATGTCATACACTACAGAATATAGATATTGCAATGGTGAGAATTTACATATAGGTGTCTACGAAATAAAAGTTGTAGCGACTCAGGCTTTAGTTTTTAGCGAAAGAGCTATCGATGCAGTAAGAACTTATGTATTTGAAATAGCGGATAATATTAATGACAGATTCAAGAGATATGCTGTCTTTGATGGCAAGAATGTTTATGTTACAAGAGCAGTTCAGCGAGTAAAAGATAATTTATTTTATGTGAATTTTGAAGGTATTATAAGAAGTGAATTTGAGGGTAAACCTTTATATTCAATTTCTTATACTTATTATGATAAGCATTATTATGAAGAAGATTCAGGTAAAGAGTTCTATAAATATGAGTTATTATGGGGTAGTCAGACTGTTTCTGTGACAGATTGGACTAGTAGTTATGATAATAAAATTGATGTTAATAATACAGGAAAATTTACATGGTGTAATCAAGAGGTTGATTTGAATATTTGGAGGTAAATAATGAAACAAAAAATTGCTAGTTTATTTCTAACTTTGTTAGGAATATTATCTTTAACAGGATGTGCTTTATCTAATGATTCTCAGGAAGAAATTTTAAACTTGCTTAAAGAGAAACAAGTTATTGAGAAAAATTGGGATTATGTAGATTACTATGCTGATAGTACAAATGGAACAGTTAATTTTGTATATGTAGACCCTTTAAATGCATATAATGTTGTGTCTATACCTAATGCAGAGCAGGAAAAATATGACATATCTGTAAATATAAATGTAGTTCTTAGTTATGCTGGTGATGGTTATACTGGTTTTGAAGAAGCTGAGGAAACATCTAATTGGGAGGTTACTATTGATGGTGACGATTTACATATAGCTAAGTTAGATGATTAAGTATTAAGACAAGCAAGTTTTTCTTAAAGATAACTTGACTTGTCTTAATTTTTATGGTATAATAGTATTATGAAAGGATAGAAAAGTGTATGAGGATTTATGATTTAAAGGTCGAGCATATTAATAGTAATTTCAAGGATATGTAACATAAGATTGAAAACGCCAAGCCGAAGCCAGAGATTCAGTATAATCCTTGTATTTCTTTTCAAATTATGTTAGATATAGAAACTAAAAAGTTGGAGGATTGCTAATGAAGAATATATTATTTAAGAATAGCTTTGAGGAAAAGTCATCTTTGGTTAATCTAAATAGTTGCAAATTTATCAGTATCGAGTCTACTGGTATAGTTTTACACTTTGTTGATAATACAACTTATCTTATTGTATCATCCCATTATATACAAGTATCAGGGGTAGGTAATAGAGATGTCTTATTCGCTATTGTAGATAAAATTTGTGGTGATTCAGATGATGCTGTTGTAGATGTTGATGCAATTATAGATAAGTTAAAAATTGCTGATAATGCATCTACTATTGTCAATAATGTTTTAAAGAAAGGATAATTTATGATTACTATTGAAAATAAGAAAGCTTATCATGATTACTTTGTTGATGAAACGCTTGAATGTGGCATTAGTTTACGAGGTAATGAGGTTAAGAGTATTAGAGCAGGACAGTGCAGTATTAAAGAGGCTTGGTGTCAGGTGCAGGATGGAAATCTTGTAGTCAGAGGAATGCATATCAAGAAATATGATACTGCAAATACATATGATGTAGATGAGGATAGAGAACGTCAGCTCTTAGCTCATAAGAAAGAAATATTAAAGTTAATTGGGGTAGTTCAGACTGATGGAATTACTTTGATTCCTTTAAAGGTTTATTTTAATAATGGCAAATGTAAGGTATTAGTTGGTGTTTGCAGAGGTAAGCATAACTATGATAAGAGGGCTACCTTAAAGGAGAGACAGGTAAAAAGAGATATAGATAGAGCAATGAAAGGAGAAAGATAATGTTTTTAGCTAAGTATGGTAGATTTTTAGAACCAGTCAAGCGGTATATTCAACTTCAGGTAGATATGTCAGACAGAGTAAAATTTACAGGAGTTTGTGGCTTGAATGATGGCTTGTTTTATGACTTGCAAAGAGCAGGGGTAGTTCACTTTGGTTTATCTGATTATGCAGTAAATCAGATTATTAATAATCATTCAACTGAACCACTTGAGGCTTTGGCTATATATAAAAGAGTTGACGGCAAATGTATCGTTATTAAGGTATATAAGTTTAGAAAGCCAAAGGCAAATAAAAAGAGCTTTAAACAGTTTAGAGAGCCATTAGGTTACTATGTAGTGTAGAAAGGAGTTTATTATGGAGCAGTTTTTAGAGATGATTAAGCAGGCAGATATGCTTGCAGGTTATAAAAAGACAGAAGGCACTATCCAGTATGATGGAGAAACCATTGAAGTTTATATCATTACAATCCCCACAAGTGAAAGTGGTGATGCAGTTGAAGCTATCTTTCATAAGGGTACGGAAACACTAATTGATATGAATGTAAAACATGTGTGTACTTGTGGTCATTGTCATCATTAGGAGTTATTATGCTTAATATTATAGTTAGTTGTGAGGATAATGCTTTATATGTAAAAGTTGAGGGTAAAAATCTTATACTTGTAACAAATCCTAAAGATGCTACTAAGTTTGATTCTAGTACTGAGACATATGTACTAGATAGTATACTTACAAAGGTTAGAAGGTCTTTTGATAAAAGTTTTGTTGTAGCATCTGTATCTAATAACTTTTTTGGCGCAAGACCTAAATTTGTTTACAAGGCAGGTGATTAAGCGTGATTCATATTTATGTATTGCTTGTAGTATTGGTTTTAATTTTTATGTTTACATCTATCTACGCAAGATTATTTGATACTTTTATAGGTAAGGTATTAAGCCTATTTAAACTAATATCAGGGGTAGGTTTAGTATGTTGTTTAATTGTTATTTTTTGTATTGTAGAAAGAAGAGATAACTTTTTTAATAGCTTACCTTTTACAAGTATTGAAGATTCTTCTGATATTGTTGTGGATAATTCAGGTGTTATGCTTTTATCTGAAACTAGTGGCATGAAAATTCATGAAGATTTTATTTTAACTGATGATATAAAATTGAATGAACTTGCTAACTGGTTAGATAATAGATATAGTTCTGTAGATATTTTTGTAAAGAAAGGTTCAAGTATACTATATACAAAGTCACTTGGTAAAGTAGATAGAAAAGTAGGTACAGAAGTTTTAGATTATTATAATCAGTGGAAAAATACAGGCACTCTACCTAGACAAAAAGTTAGATATAAGTTTTTATATTTTTACATGGATGTTTAAGTTTTAACGCAGTCAATATTATTTTTGATTGCGTTAATTTTTACATAATATCTGTATCGTGGAAAGGAGTTTTTTCAATGGTTAGATATAATATAAGAGTAAATTATGGTGATGCTGATATCACAAAAAAAGTTTGAATTTGTACATAAGTCTTGAAATTCTTTATCTAATGAGGAGCAGGATAAAGCTTTCGATAAAGCTGTAAATGAATTAAATAGAGTTTATTCTACTTATGGTAGATTTGCTACATCTACTGGTATTATTAAACTTTTCGATTCATTTGGATTTGAACTTTCAGTAAAAGAATATTTGGAGGTTTAGATGATGTCTATTTTAACAGAGGCAGTTATTTGCATTGGGTTTTACACTTCTATGCTTGGTAGTACAAATCTTGATGTACCTTTAATTTATCAATATCCAGATTACCCAACTGCTTGTGAGAGTGTAGCCACTGTTGAGATGTTAAAGTATAATGGATTTGACATTGGCATAAGTGAGTTTTTAAATAACTATTTAGACACTATAGATTCTAGTGATAGTTCAATAGCTAATTTTGAGAATGTTTTTGACTATTATTTCGTTGGTAACCCTTATAGTTCACATGGTTTTCTATGTAATCCACCAGTTGAGGTAAATGCAGTTAAAAAATATTTTTCAGAGATAAATGAGTCTGATTGTAGTGTCCTAGACCTAACTGGAACAAGCTTTGAAAATTTGTTAGATTATATTAGTCAGGATAAACCAGTTGTTATTTGGTGTTCAATAAACCTTGTGGAACCAACAAGAAGATATTTTTATAATAGTGAGTATTATACCCCAAGTCATGCTGTAGTTTTATCAGGTTACAACCTTAGTACTGGAAAAGTAATATTAACTGATAGCATATCAGGGGTAGTTGAGGTAGATTTGGAACGTGTAAAGTATTTATATAATTTATTTGGCAAAAAGAGCTTAGTATTGAGGTGATGAAATGAGAGATATTAAAAGTAGTTTTTTAGTTGTTTCTAGAGTAATGTCTGAGGGAAAATTAAAAGGCTTTTTAGTTGTAGATAGTAGTGGTAGTAGTGAGGTTTTACATATAGATGCTGTACCTACTATTGCACCTAAGATTGATTTTATTAATGCTGAATATGATAGCCAGTTTAAAACATTAGTAGGTATACATGGACAAAGTTTAACAGATTGTCCAGAAGTCAATGAAAACTTTGAGTTAACAAGCAGAAATGGTATATCTGTTTTTTGTATTGTTAAGGATAAAGATACAAAGGACTTAATTGGGGTAGTTGCCTATAATGGTATGGGTTCTCACTTTAATTTAACTTTCACTAAGTTAGATGAGTTGAGTAGAAAAAATAAGTCTTGTAATTTTGAGATGTTTGTAGACTCTAAATATGGTTTGATTTGTAGACAGAAAGATGGAACACCATTTGAATGTGTTGAAATGACTTCTAAGAAAAAAGTTGTGCAAAAGAAAGTTGGTTGTGTAGAGCAAAAGAATAATGAAGTAATACCAATGATTACTTCTTATGATATGAAGGCAGTTTCAAATGATGAATTTAGTGCTTCATGTCAGCAAAAGTTTGTTAAAGCAGCATTAAGCTTAAAGAAGTTAACACCTTATTATTTTACAATATACTCAACCATTAGAAGAATGCCAGCTCCTATAGGAACTATGGGTGTTACAGAAGATACATTATATTATGATAATAAGTTTGTAGCAGAGTCTTCAGTAGAAGAATTAGTCTTTGTTTTAATACATGAGATAATGCATATTATGATGCAACATTCTTTAAGATTTAAGCCAAGAACAAATCATGATTTATGGAATATAGCTTGTGATTTATATATTAATACTTTGATTTGTAATGATTTTGGTTGCAAGTTTGGTAGTGGGGTAGAGACCATTTATGTTGCGGATGGTACTAAAATTGAAATTAAGACACCAGATTATGGTGTATTTGAGTCAACTTTTGGTAAAACTATTGATTTTAAACTTGATACCCCAGAGACTATTTATAATGAGATGTTGAAAAATGCACAGCAGTCAGGACAAGGAAATAGTACTCAGAATAGTAGTAATCAGGGTAAAGGTCAAGGTAGTAGTCAGAGCGGTCAAAGTAGTAGTCAACAGATGCAGCAAGGAATGCAACAGGTTCAGCAAGGAGCACAACAGGCTCAGCAGAATTGTAATAATTCAAGCCAGAGTCAGCAAGCAACACAGCAGATACAACAGGGTATACAGCAAGTTCAACGAGGTATGCAAAATAATAATCGACAGCAGATTCAGCAAGGAGCACAGCAGATACAACAGGGTGTAAATCAAATGAATCAGGCTCAGCAACAAGCAGGTCAGAGTCAGACTCAGCAAGGACAGAGTGCTTCACAACAAATGCAGAATGGTATGAACCAGATTAATAATACCTTAAATAGTCAAGGTCAGCAGGGTAATGGTAATAATGCTCAAAATGGTCAAGGTCAGGGCAATGATGTATTTGATGATGGTGCAGGAGAAGGTAGCGATGGCACTTCACAGAAGAAAACTGTATCAGTTACTTACAACGGTAAGACAGTTGATGTAACTATAAATAAAGATGTAATGTCGAATAATAACTCTCAATCACAAGGGGTAGAGAAGGATAATCTTGAAGCTAGTAGAAAAGCTTTACAGAGGGCAAAGACAAAGATTGATTTAGAGGAACAGGATAGAGGAGAATCTCTTACAAAAAATGCAGGAGCAGGTTGTGGTCTTACTCAGCGTTATATTGAAGTAGGCTTAGCTTCAGGGGTAGATTGGAGAATTCTTTTAAAGAATTTATGTAAGGATAAACCTAAGAAGACTTTTACTTTAGCTCAACCTAATGTCGATTATATGAATTTGGGCATGACTTTAGCTGATAGACGAGCTATCGGTAAACCTACACATATTTCGCATGTTAAGTTTGCTATTGATGTTTCAGGTTCAGTATCTACACAGGAATTAAATGCAGCATTATCAGAAATTAATCAAATATATAAGCATTTTAAAGTAGATGGAGAGTTGATTTATTGGTCTACTATGATTGGTGATGTAGGTAATTTCAGTAATCTTAAAGACATGATGAAGGTTCAGCCAGTGTCTGATGGGGGTACTGATGCTCGTTGTATATTTGATTACCTTTCAGGTAAAACTAAGGTACATGGTCGTTATGAGTCAGACAAACCTAGAGATATTACAGCTATTTTTATTATAACTGATGGTTGTTTTAGTTTTAACTTCAATGAATATGCTCAAATGTTTGGTAAGAAGGTTGTATGGCTAATCACTGGTGTAAAGGGCAATCTTATATCATTTGACCCACCATTTGGTAGAGCTATACCATTAAGTTTAGATTAAATTATTTTAGGAGGAATGAAATGAGCAGTTTAGAACAGCAGGAAGGTTTAAATCTTCCACACAGCACATTAACAGAGTTTTTCGATGATGTAGAAGGTAAATTAGCTATGTTAACTGGTCTTGTACCTTATGAAGATTTTGGTTTAACTCTTGAAGAGATTAGAAGACCATTATTAGCTATTGGTAAGCCAGGTATAGGTAAAACCTGTGGTATCATTTCTAGTATTAAAGAGATGAATAAAAAGCTACCTAAGGATAAGCATTTAGGCTTTAAGAAAATTCTTTTAGGTCAGACAGTAGTTGGTTCTCTATCAGGTATTCCAGTAGCAAGACCAGATGGAACTGTAGTACGTATTCAGTTACCAGACTTACCAGACCCTCAGCGAGATGGAGAGTACGGGGTACTTTTCTTAGATGAAATCACAACTGCTGATGAAATGCAGATTCAGCCTGCATTAGGTCTTGCAGATGATTCAAGAAGTTTAGGAGAATATACATTACCGGAACATTGGATTGTAGTTGGTGCAGGAAATGGACCAGATTGCACAAACTTTGTAAGATTGGATGATATGACATTAACACGTTTCTCTGCTTATGATATTAACTATAAATATGCTAAGGACTTTAGACCTTATGCACATGCAACTGGTATTAATGCTGATATTATAGCTTTTCTTAATTTTAAGCCAGACCTTTGCGTAAGACCAGAAAGTACAGATATGGATAGTGCTGGTAAGATGTTCCCTTGTCCTCGTACTTGGGAGCGTTTAAGTATTGAGTTAAAAATGCGTCAGGCTCAAGGTAAACCAGTTGACCCAGACCAGATGGCTAATTTTGCAGGTCGTATTATAGGTATCAAGGCAGGTAGAGAGTTTGGTGCATTTATGCAGTATCGTAAGAATTTAACTTATGATATTGATAAAATTCTTGCAGGTGAGGAACGAGAGCCAGAAGCTGGTATGCCTATTGAGACTTACCATATTATTATGCAGAGCCTTATTAAGAAAGAGGCAGATAAGTTAAAGACTTATAAGTCTATTGATGATGTGCCATTAGAAATTTATTATGAATGTGGTCATATGATTTCTTGGATTCTACAGTTTCAGGAACTTGAAAGAAAAATCAACGCTATTGCAGAAATTAAGAATGATTGTCCTTTACTTGTAGACATTATATTTGATGATGATTTTGCTGAGAAATGTTGCCCAGGCTTTGATGATTTCTTCATCGAGAATAATGTACTTTTAACTTCTGCATTTGATGATATTGCAGATTTAGTTTAGTTTAGGAGGTGTATTGGATGTTATTAGCAGTTACAGGTTACAGAATTAATAATGGGGTAGGTGTATATCATTGCGTTTCTGTTGCAGATGATTATTCTGCTTGTACAGATAATGGTTGGATTGATGAGAGAGCTGTTGTAAATTGTGTTATCAATGGCTTTACACCAGTAAATTTTAGTATAACAAGAGATAGAAAAGTAAAGCAGGATTGTGGTGATTTTGCTAGATTTTCTCAACTTGGTTCAGCAGTTGTTGTAGCGGAGCTTAAAAGTAAGAGCGGAAGAAACTTAGGATATAAGTTATTAAGTTGTGCAAATAATATCTTAGTTAATATAAAAACTGAGGATATTCTACAGAAAGAGGTTTCATTTGGAGATAATGAGCATTTCTTACAAAATGGTATTATCAGAAATAAAACAGTAAACTGTTATCCTTTAAAGCCATTTCCAGTTATTACTATAAATACAAGCAAGGCTAAACAGCAGAAGTCTAATGTAGAACCAGAGAGACAGAATAATTTCAAAAAGCAGAATTTTACAGCAGAGCAGCTAAATGAAATTGCTTTATGCGAGAAAAATGGAATTAACCCAAGATTTATTAAAAATTCAAAGTTAAGCCCTAGTCAGATGAGGGTTCTTTGGGTTTCTAAGTCTAAGGGGGCTTTATCTGAGAGATTTGCTAATCCACAGCTTTCTGTAGAGGCTATGAAGTTCTATGCAGATAGGTTGTATGATAAAAATACAGCTGATGAATGTGCTGATATGCTAAAGCATACAGAGCTGAGTGTTCCAGAGCTTACTGAGCTTTATTCTTGCATTTGTCAAGGATTACCTTATGAAAGTTATATTGGATTGTCAGCTACAGATATTCAGGTTAAGCGAGACCAAGAATCAGTAAAGTACTGGGGAAGTGCAAGTAAGTTTGATGTAGATTATTATGAGAAAGCTATGAATGTGGCTATGAAAATTAAAGGGTATTGATATGAATGATGCATATTTAGTAGCAAAATTGAATGTGCAAGGATGCTCAGGGGTAGTCATTAAGGATGGGGTTTTGTATTCTTGTGATACTACCCCTGAGTTTTTAATTATACCGAAAGGTGTTTGTAGCTTATATAAAGGTTGTTTGTCAGGTCAGGATAATTTAATTGAAGTTACATTACCAGATACAATACAAAATATAGGTTTATCGTGTTTTGCTAATTGTCCTAATTTACTTAAAATTAGATGTAAAGGAGATTTAGCTAAGTTTGACACATTGTTAAAGTCAGGAAATAAAGGAGTTGTAGTAAATGTACATACTTTTGGATAGGTCTAATAATGGTTTTAAAGTTTTAGATACTTCAGATAATGCTGTTGAGTTTTTTACTATTGAGCAGTTAAAATCATTATATTTACAGGACAGTAGTCTTGTTATATATGGTTTAAGTAATTTAAACTTGATAGCTAATACACCTATTTATACAGTTTTAAGATTATACGATAAGAATAATGTAGCACATGATTTTGACGGGTATACATTAACTGATGCTTGTCCTAACTATGATATTATGAGATATCAAATATTAGATGCATACAATGAGCCAGAAGTTATGAATGATATAGAGCTATTTAGTTCTTTATACGATATCTTACAGCGTATAAATAGGAATTTGTATGATAAACGAATATTAGGCAGTACTGATTATAAATATGTAGTAGAGTCTACAGAAAAAGATTATTACACTATATTAGATGAAAGTTCAGGAAAACGTTATCAATGTGATGCTTTTACAGCACCATATATTTATTTTGTAGAGGGTAAGGCTATTAAAGGTATTGAGTTGACATTTAACTGCACTTATATAGGTAGTTTTTCTTATAGTACAAAAACTCAGTATATGAAGTTTTTTGGTTGTGCTAATGGGAGTAAATTTAAGCCAGTTTCAGGCTATGTTACTTTAGATAAAGCTATTGTTGTATCTGACTCTAAAAGTATAATCAAGGATTTTCAGGGGTACTTGGCACAGCATTTCTGTATTTAAAGTACCTTTAATCTTTACAGGCTGTAGAAATGAGAGATATTCTAATGGTTGAATTTTTAGAACTATGTTTCAAACTTTATATATGCCTTTTAGTGCTGTAGAAAGATTATATGGTTTTGTAGATAGTTCTACTTTAGTAGGTTATTATTCTACTAGTCGAAAGCCAGAGAGAGAAATTATGAACTCTGTTTTAGGTACAGCTGATAGGTATTTAAGTAAGTACTATAAAAAGTAAATTTCTATTTAATTTACATATAAGTTTTTAGGAGGTATAGTTATGTGTGGTTTTATAACAAATAGTGGAACAATCTATTATGTTGATAGTGTAAATAGGATGTTTAGTGGTGGTAAGTTTAAAAATCCAGTTCAATATACAAGTTTAAGTGCTATTATAGGGAGTAAGGCAACAATAGTATTAGCAGATAAGCGAATAGTAACAACGAGTACAGTAATGAGATATTTCTAGTTGGTGATTTAATTGATTTTTAAAAAGAAGCTAAGTAAGAAGGAGCAAAAAAGGTTAGAACGAATTAAAAATAAAGAGGCTACTATGAAATCACTTAAGCGAACACTTAGCTATTTAAACGAGCAAAAGGATTCATTGAATAGTTTAAGTGGTTTATCTGAGGAGGATTATGCTTTTGAGTCTAGTTTTTTAGAGGAAAAAATAGATTCTATATCTAAGCGTATAGAGTTATGTAGTCAGGAATTAAAATTATTGAAAAGAGAGGAAAATAAATGTTAATAGTAAAGTCAATATTAGTATTAATAGGGGTAGGTATTGTTAATATGCTTGTAGTTAGTATATTTGATAGCTTAGGTGTATTGTCTGTGCCAGTAGTTCTATGTATTATATTAGAGATTTGTGGTGTATTAGGGTTTTTACTATATACAAGAGTATTAAGTCCACTTGAGAAACTTTATAATGCCTTGAATGTTATTGATTTCGATAAAGATGTTATTGATTTTTCTAAACTTGACGGTTTAGACTCTAATGGAAGTAAAGAGTTACAGTCTATAACTAATAAGTTTAAATATTTATTAGATATTATAACTGAAAGAATTAATCGTGTAAATAGCGAGTCTTATAAGTCAGAGCATGATGGTTTAACTGGCTGTTACAATAGAGTACATTTAGATAATATGAAGAATATGTATGAATGTTCAAAGTCAATTACTATTGTTTTTATAGATGTGAATAACTTAAAACGAATGAATGATGAATTTGGACATGAGGCTGGAGATGCATTACTGAAGTCAGCAGCATTCAAACTTAATTTCTGGAATAATTATGGTGATGTTTACAGAATGGGTGGAGACGAGTTTATGATTGTAGTTTTAAATAAAAGTGTTGATTACATGAAAAAGCTTATAGACCAGTGGTATCCTACTGTAGGACAGCTAAATCGAGATTCAGATGGATTTAAGTGTGTGCTATCTTATGGGGTAGCACATGGACAGCAAGGCTGTAATTTTGATGCTTTACAGAAACAAGCTGATGATAGAATGTATGATATGAAAGTAGCTCTTAAAAAGAAATTTGGAGAGCCTATGAGGTAGTTATATGCAGATTCTAGTTTTCACAATAAATAATAATTATTATGGTTTAGATACTAAGTATGTGGATGAGGTCATAATAAGACAGAAATTAACACCAGTACCTAATTCAAGTGATTGTATAGTAGGTATGACTTATGTTCGTGAGTCTTGTTATATTTGTATTGATTTAAGTAATACATTATTTAAAGTAAGGTCAAAATGGTCGGACACACAAAAGTTTTTATTAACTTCTTATAATAATAGACTTATATCTTATATTGTTGATGAAGTTGTAGGTGTTTATACTATAGATTTAAATAGCATAAAGTCAAATAACGTATTTGAGAT
>OLJB01000969.1_pt1 | contig 15486 bp, 10 predicted proteins | sample 1601391 | NCBI WGS metagenome assembly OLJB01 (sample SAMN01915215, study PRJEB22387) | human gut metagenome | isolation source: stool | host: Homo sapiens | place: USA | reverse complement strand
AGCGGTGCTTAAGCCGTAAGGCGGGAATTGTGCGGTGTTGCCTAAATACTTATTAAAAAACCTCTGCCAGGCAAACATCCAGTCTGGCAGAGGTTTTTGTGTTTTATTCTTGTGTCAGCGCCCGGACCGTTCTGACCACGCAGGAGGCATTGATTTTTACCTGCTCCAGCGTCACTGCGCCGCTGTCGATGCCCTGCAGCAGGTTGTCATAATCACCCTTGTTGCCAGGCATGACCCGGTGGGCATTTGCGCAGCAAGATGTGGATTTTGTGGAAGCGGAAACCGACCCGGACAACCGCGCATCCCAGCGCATATTGGAAAAATGCGGCTTTGTGCCAAACGGAAAAACAGGGGAGGAAGGCCCCCGCTTTGTGGTGGAGCGGCCCCAAACAACCTGAGCGGTAGTTTTAACTGTCTGGCGTGAGGATACTGCTTTACGAACGGATATGTACGCTGAAATTACCGGTCACAGGCTGATCATCCAGCTGCGTCTTTTGAAGATGACAAGCGAGACGGCCAGGCGGAAAATCTCCTCCGTTGTAAGCAGGGCATACACGCCGACAATGCCCCAGTGCAAACCATAGGCGGCCAGCAGGCACAGCGGGATGCCGATGCCCCATGTGCCGATGGTGTCAATGATCATGATTACTCTGGTATTGCCGCCACTCCTCAGGATGCCGCCGCTTAAAATCATGTTTTCCACCTTGACGGGTGCATACAGGGCAAACACGACCAGCAATACTTTGCCCAGCGCCTGTACATCAGCGTCCACACGGTACAAGCCGGTGTATGCGCCCGCAAACAGTACCAGCAGCGAGGCTACGCCTATGGCACCGACCAACCCGGTCAGCATGATGCGTCTGGCATCCCTATAGGCATCGTCGAAGGCCTTCTTTCCCAGCTGCTTGCCAACCATCACACCGGCTGCCGCCGATAACCCGCTCAACGCGCCTACAATCAGCGACTGGATCGGGCAGGTGAGGGTATAAGCGGCAAGGTTGGCTGTGCCGAGATGCCCATACACCGCAGACTCGACATTTTGCCCCAGACTCCACAAAAACTCACTGAGCAAAATCGGCAGGATCATGCCGCCGTATGCCCACAGGGTGATTCTTTCAAAATGCAGCGCCCACTGGGGGTGACTGCCATCTCGTCTGAGGCAGACCGCAAAGCCCAGCAAAATCAGCAAGGAATTCAGCAGCTGCGAAACAAGTGTGGCAATCGCAGCACCCTGTACCCCCATGGGGGCAAACCCGAGCTTGCCGAATATCAGCAGGTAGTTCAGCCCGGTGTTGGCAGCCACCGCGCCAAGGCTGGCCCAAAAGGGAACGGCAGCGTGTTCCTTGCAGCGCAGCCACGCGGACAAGATTGTGCTGAGCGCCATCGGCAGATAAGCGAATGCTACCGTTTTAAAATACACGGCACCGGCTTGCTGAATACGCCCATCGGCGGTGTAAAGCTGCAAAATCTGTGCCGGAAAGCCCCCGGCGGCCAGCAAAAACAGCACCGACAGCAAAGCCCCGCAAAGCAGGCTGACATTCAGGCTGCACCATGCCTCCCGCTCGTTGTCTGCGCCTGTGAACTGGGCGATCAGGATCCCGGCAACGGTGCCGACCGAGCCGATCACCACGGAAAAAATCAGCGAAAAATTTCCATACAAGCCCACAGCCGCAATATTGACCTCGCCCAACTGCCCGATCATGATTTGATCTATTATGGAAAAGGATGCCTGCAGCATACTTTGCAGGGTAACAGGAATGGCAATTTTGCTCAGCGATTTCATAAAGTCCGACATGGCATCTTCCTCGTGCTTTCTCTGGGTATCAGTGTGACCGGCAGAACGATTTGCGCCTCGCACTCTCTGCCGCTGCGCATCGCCTCAAGACAGGCCAGCGCAGTTTTTGCGCGCTGCGCGGCGTCCTGATGCACGGTGGTCAGGGTGGGAACGCTCTCCCGGCTGGCGGCGGTGTCATCAAAGCCGATGATTTGCACATCATCGGGAATGCGGACGCCCTTGGTTTGCAAAAACCGCATAAAATCCAGCGCATAGAAATCAGATGCGGCGAAAACGACGGTGCTGTGCAGATTTAAGAAACCGCGAAAATGCTCCTCATAATAAGCACTGCGTTCTTTTTGTAGTGCAGGGATCTGCCAAAACAGGGCTTTGCCCGGAGCAAAGGCAGCGCGAAAGCCATCCATGCGCTCTTTGTCCATGCAAAGGTCGTTGTCGGCAAGGCACAGCGCCTTTGTGTGTCCCAGTTCCCTTGCATACTGTCCCGCCTGATAGCCGCCGTCATAATGGCCGATGGTGAGGTTCACGACCTTGCTGCAGGCTGCAAAATAGCCGTCATACACTACGAAGGAAATTCTCGTTTGGCTGCGCAGTGCTTTATAATCGGCCTCGCAAAAGCCCATCAGAATCAGCCCGTCCATATTCCACATCGAGGCAAAAACCGGGATCTCGCGGATGTCGGCGGTGGTTTTTATCATCAAAAAGTAGCCTTTTTCGTTGGCCTCGCGCGAGAGTGCATTCAGGGACGACATCACGAAGCCGTCCTCCAAAACCCTTCCCTCGTACTTGACATGGTCGTTCATGACTACGCCTATAATGCGGGAGTTATTTCGCGCCAGCAGGATACCGGCCATATTGGGGATGTAGCCGGTTTTTTCCAACTCCTGCTCGACCCGTTTTACCGTTGCATCGGAAATTTTAGCGGTTTTTCCGTGGATCACATTTGAGACTGTTGCTGTGCTAATACCCAAAGCCTCTGCAATGTCTGCGATCCGAACCCGGTTCTGTTCCATGCAATACCTTCTTTTTTATTCATCTTATTCCATGGTACAACACAAGAGAAAGATTCTCAATGGTTAAACGCATAACCTATAACAAAAATCGAATCCGATTTTTGTGCGAGATTTCTAATAGCAGTGTGCTGAATGATTACAGGACTGAAAGCTACTGTTATGGAATTTGGTGGATTTGCGCAGAATAAGACAGTAAAGTTGTGCATTGTGTCAACGGGTAAATTGGTTTGTGCGTGAATTCAAACGGTTTGTGAAAAGGCGCACCTATTTTGTTTCAGATGTGGTATAGTACAGGCAGAAGAACAAAAATGCGGTGCTTTTGCAATAGCCTGCATTTCAGATTTCTATACAAAGCAGCGGAAAGTGAGTACTGATCTATGAAAGCAACACCCCTTCTCACCGGCTGGACCTGCCGTCACTTGGGCGATACCGCACCCGGCAGGCCCGTGACCCTGCCCCATGATGCTATGCTGGCGGAGCCGCGCACGGCCCTGAGTGCGGGCGGCGTCAACACCGGCTGGTATGAGGGCTATGACTATGAGTATCAACGCACCCTGACTGTGCCCGAAAACGAGTTGTCGGACACCCACATTCTGGAATTTGAGGGTGTCTATCACAACGCTGAGGTCTGGCTGAACGGTCAAAAGGCAGCATTCCGTCCCTACGGCTATACCAATTTTTATGTGGACTGTGCGCCATTTTTGCGCGCAGGGGATAACGAACTGCGGGTGGTTGCCCGCAACGCCGATCAGCCCAACAGCCGGTGGTATTCCGGCGCGGGACTGTATCGTCCTGTCCAGCTGTGGACGGCAGGGGAGAAGCACATTTTGCTCAACGGTGTGCGCATCCGCACGGTGTCGCTGAACCCTGCTGTGGTGGAAATCCGTGTCAGGACCAGTGCGCCCGGCACGGTTCGGCTGATGGTTGAGGGACTTCCCTCTGTTCAGCAGGAATCTGATGGGGAAACGGTCTTTACGCTTACCATCGACAATGCCCGCCTCTGGACACCGGAAATGCCGAATTTATACCGCTGCCGCGTACAATTTGAAGATGATGAGGCGGTCGAGACCTTCGGCATGCGCACGGTGGGCTGGGGCAAAAACGGCTTCACTTTAAACGGCGAGCAGATCATCATTCAGGGGGCCTGCATCCACCACGATAACGGTTTGCTGGGTGCTGTCTGCGACCCCGATGCCGTGGCCCGCAAGGTGCGCCTGCTGAAAGAAACGGGCTACAACGCCATCCGCTCGGCGCACAATCCCTGCTCAAAGGCTTTGCTGGCAGAGTGTGACCGTCAGGGCATGCTCGTCATGGATGAATACATCGACCACTGGTACATCCACAAGACCGAATACGACTATGTACCGTATTTTGCGGAGTGGTGGCGGCAGGACCTGACCGATATGGTCGAGAAGGACTACAACCACCCTTGTGTGGTTCTCTACTCCACAGGCAACGAGGTCAGCGAGACCGCACAGCCCAGGGGCATCGCGCTGACCAAGGAAATGACAGACTTTTTGCATGGACTGGACGATTCCCGCCCGGTGACCTGCGGTGTGAATATCTTCTTCAACTTTTTGAGCTCCATCGGCTTCGGCGTGTACAGCGATGAAAAGGCCAAAAAGGAGGCTGAAAAAGCAGAAAAAGCCAAGGCTAAGGGAAAAGCCGTCAAGAAAAAGTCGGTGGGCAGCAAGTTCTTCAACGATCTGGCGGGGCTTTTGGGTGATGAATTCATGAAGCGCGGCGCAACGCTGCATGGCTGTGATGTCAAAACCCGCGATGCCTTTGCGAATATGGATATTGCGGGCTATAACTACGGCATCTACCGCTACAAGCACGACCTGAAAAAGTACCCGCAGCGGCTGATTTTGGGCAGCGAGACCTTCTGTAATGACGCCTATAAGTTCCGCGAGCTGGCGAAGGCTGAACCGCGTCTGGTCGGTGATTTTGTCTGGGCGGGCATGGATTATCTGGGCGAGGTCATGGTCGGCTCGTGGGAGTATGAGGACTATGCCAAAAACTTTGACGGCGGCCTTGGCTGGGTTTCGGCAGGATCGGGCCGCATTGATCTGACCGGAAAGCCGCTGGGAGAAGCCTTATATACCCGCGTGGCGCTCGAAAAGGACAACGGACCGTACATTGCCGTCTGCCCGGTCAACCATACGGGTGACCGACACAGCCCCAGCGCATGGAAGATGACCAACGCCATGCCAAGCTGGAGCTGGACAGGCTGCGAGGGCAAAAAGGCCAGCATCGAGGTGTACGCCCGCGCGGCGCGGGTAGAGCTGTGGCTGAATGGCCGTATCGTCGGCAGAAAAGCATTGAAAAACGACTGCCTTGCGAAGTTTTCCGTCCCCTATGACCCGGGCAGGCTGGAGGCCGTCAGCTATGACGCGCAGGGCTGTGAGCTCGGCCGCTGCACCCTGACGACGGCAGGGCAGCAAACCCAAATCACTGCGGGACCGGAGCAAAGCAGCGTGCAGGCTGAGCATCTTTGCTATATCCGGCTGCGCTACACCGATGAAAAGGGTATCACGAAACCGCTGGCACGCGGCAATATCAAGGTGGAGGTAGATGGTGGTACACTGGTTGGGCTTGGCAACGCCTGCCCGTATCATGAGCGCAGCTATCTGGACTGTGTGGCCGACACCTACTACGGCGAGGCGCTGGCCATCGTGCGTGCAGGGGAGGGGAACAGCCTGACCCTGACAGCGGATGACGGTATGTACAGCACAGCCGTGACAGTGCCGGTGACACGGTAAAAAAGCAGACAGAAAGCAATTTTCCAATCAGTAATGGGCTTTACATAAATAGCAGGCACCAGACCGAGGCAAGAACGCTTCGCGTTGGTGCCTGTTTGTATGCCGAGGCTTGTTCATCACGGAGGAAGGCGAGCGGCGGAGAAATACTGCATACAGTGGGAAACTCGGGCATTTGGCACTATGTCTAAATGAACCGCTGCAAAGTTGTGAAACCTCCCGATAGAGACACGGACGAGAAAAGCCGGATACATGAAATATCCAGCTGAATGGTACGATACTCCATAAAAGCGTCTTGCATCTTACGGGGGTTCTTGCTATACTCAGTATTAAACGCAACAATTACTTGCAAGCAAGTTGCGCATGTTGCGCAACCGAAGGAGGATCTGCCATGCAGGGGCGCAAATTACTTCACGGTGGGGACTATAACCCGGAGCAGTGGCTCGACAGACCGGACATTCTGGCACAGGATATTGAATTGATGAAAAAAGCCCGCGTCAATACCGTGACGCTGGGGGTGTTTTCATGGTCGGTGCTGGAGCCTGAGGAGGGCATGTTCAATCTGGACTGGCTGGCGGACATCATCCATAACCTTTACGCCAACGGGATCCGCACGATTTTGGCGACCCCCAGTGCTGCACGCCCCGCATGGCTGGCACACAAATACCCGGAGGTGCGCCGTGTGCGGGCTGACCGCGTGCGGGAGCTGTACAACCGGCGTCAGAATTACTGCTATACATCGTCGATTTATCGTGAGAAGGTGCGCATCATCGACCAAAAGCTGGCGCAGCGATTTGGGGATGATCCGGCAGTCATCCTTTGGCACATCTCCAACGAGATGGGTGGGGACTGCCACTGCGCATTGTGTCAGGCGGAGTTCCGCCGCTGGCTGCAGGCACGGTACGGGACGCTGGAGGCACTGAACAAGGCATGGAACGCCCGCTTCTGGAGCCATGACTACACCGATTGGGAACAAATCGAAAGCCCTGCCCCACAGGGCGAAAACGCCGTGCAGGCGCTTGCGCTCGACTGGAAGCGCTTTGTCAGCGACCGACATATCGATTTTTTGAAATTTGAGCGGGATACCGTCAAAGAAATTGCCCCCAATGCCAAATTTACCGCCAATATGATGTATCGGTTTGATGGCATCGACTATTTTAAAATGGCAAAAGAAATCGATGTCGCCAGCTGGGACAACTACCCGACCTGGCATAAGCCCAGTGAGACGGTAGAGGAAACGGCGCTGGACACTGCCATGATGCACGATCTTTTCTATTCAATGAAGGGCAAGCCTTTCCTGCTGATGGAGTCCAGCCCCAGCTTTACCAACTGGCAGCCTGTTTCCAAGCAGAAAAAGCCCGGCATTGCAGAGCTTGCCGCGCTGCAGACGGTGGCGCACGGCGCAGACAGTGTGCTATATTTCCAGTGGCGCGCCAGCCGAGGCGCGGAGGAAAAGCTCCATGGCGCTGTCATCGGCCACGATGGGCGGGAGGATGCCCGTTCTTTTACGGAGACTGCGCAGGTTGGGTTAAGGCTGGAGGCTTTGGCCGAAATTACAGCGGTAAAACGCGAAAAGCAGGCTGCCATAGTCCATGATTGGCAGAATAAGTGGGCGCTGGAAGGCTCCTGCGGCCCGCGCAATGCCGGTATGGGCTATTGGGATGAACTGAAGCGGCACTATAATGCCCTTGCACGGGAGGGCATTGCTGTGGAGTTTGTTGACCAGAACGCCGACCTGACAGGTTATGGTTTGGTCGTGGTGCCGATGCTCTACCTGCTGACCGATGCTTTTGCGAAAAAACTTTGCGCATTTGCGCAAAACGGCGGCACAGTCATCGTCACCTACTGGTCGGGCGTGGTCGATGAAAGTGATCTCTGCCGTCTGGGGGACACGCCCTATGGCCTGACTGAACTGTTGGGGCTGCGCCGCACCGAGATTGACGGCATGTATGACGGGGAAACCCGCCGCTGCATGCCGGCAGCTGGCTGCACACTGCCTGCGGCACAGGCATCCACCCTGTGTGAGGTGGCAACCCTTAATGAGAAAGATCAGGCAGAGCCGCTCAGCCTGTATGACGAGGACTATTTTGCCGGGCACCCGGCTGTGGCGGTCCACCGATACGGTAAGGGCTGTGCTTACTATCTGGCCAGCCGCTTTGATGAGGCCTTTTATCGGGCGTTTTATCACGATGCTGCAAAGGAAATCGGCTTGAGCCCGGCTTGGCCGGAGGCTCTGCCGGAAGGAATCTTGGCGGTGCGGCGCGGCAGCTTTGTGTTTGTACAGAACTGCACGGAACAGCCTGCCACGGTGGGAAACACTGTGCTTGACCGTTACCGGACTGCAGTTTGGAAGGGCGAGGACCGTATTTTTTGACAAAATCGGCCTGTTTAAGCGTTCTGCTAAAAAGCGGAACGCTTTTTTGTTGCTTTCGGACATTGACAACGAAAGAATATCCCGTTATGCTGATATGAGATTTGTTGCGCAATGCATTGCAAAGGAGAAGGTTTCCCCAATGACCGCAAAAGAAAACGAAAAAATGACTATCGAGCAGGTGGCGGAGGCACTGGGTGTTTCCAAAACAACGGTGTCCCGCGCACTTTCCGGGAAAGGGCGCATCAGCGAGAAAACCCGCGCCAAGGTGTATGCCTATATGGGAAGTGCCCGCACCGAGCCTGCGCAAAAAGACCCAAAGGTGCGCACCAACAACATCGCTATGGTTGTGCCGCAGCGCTTTATTACGCTGGATCTGCCGTTTTTGCGCAAATGTATGGGCGGCATCTGTACCATGGCTGATCAGCGCGGCTATGACATGCTGCTGTGCTACGCCTCCAGCACAGAATATACCCAGCTGCAGCGTCAGCTGGCGAGCCATAAGGTGGACGGTGTTATTCTGACCTACGCCATGGCAGACGACCCCTGTGTTGACCTGCTGCGGCAGTATGATGTGCCGTTTGTGCTGATTGGTCGCAGCGAGGACAAGACAATACCGCAGGCGGACAATGATCAGGTTACCGCCGCCTGCGAGATGACCCGCATCCTGCTGCAGATGGGCGCCAAGCGGATCGCACTGCTGGTCGGCAGCACGATTTACGCCGTCAACACCGACCGCACACGCGGGTACCTGCGCGGCTTTGCGGAATCCTGCGTGCCGGTGGATCAACGCCTTGTTCATTCCGGCATTGAATCAGCAGGGCAGACCATTGATGCGCTGGAGGCGGCGCTTGAACAAAAGGCAGACTGCCTGCTCTGCGGGGACGATGAGATCGCCTATGAGGTCATGCGAGAGTTGCGCAACCGGCATATTCTGGTGCCGCACGATCTGCGCGTTGCCAGCCTGTACGACAGCTCGATGCTGGCCAGTATCACGCCCTCGGTGTCCGCAGTGCAGTACGATGCCGAGCAGCTGGGGCGCACGGCCTGCCGCATGCTGCTTGACCGCCTGCTTGGCAAGGAAGTGGTGCAGCGCCAAATTGAGGGGTATCAGGTTATTTTGCGTGAGTCCACCAAATGGAATAGCCGTACCCACGATGGACGATAGCCTGCGCCCCTCTGTGGCATACCCACAGATTGTGCAGCAGGGGAGGTATGCTGCCCTGCAAGCTTCCTGAAAATATAACTTGATGTATAGCGCGCCCAGCCCCCGGTTTTACGCCAAAACCGGGGGCTTTTTTGGGCAAACGCATGCTTGTTGCGCAAAAGTTGCGCGCGAAGTGGGCGCTGCCCTAGGTTTTTCCGTCAGAATTTCCAGTTTTCGGGACGCAATACCGTGAATATCACCCATTGACGCAGGCTGAAAAAGAGTGTATTCTTATGCTTGTAAGGAACAAGTTGTTCAAATGCGCGCAACATAAATGCGCAACATTTGGCGACATATAGCTTCCAAAATCGGAAATGAAGGAGAACTCGATCATGAAAAAATGGAATTCCCGTCATAACGCTCTCGCTGCGGTGAGCACCGTGACTGCGGCCGCTATGCTGACCGCCTGTGGTGGTACTGCATCCTCCTCTGCTGCGTCCTCTGCCGCATCTCAGGCCGATTCCGCTGCGTCCTCCGGTGAGGCTTCTTCCGCCGCAGAAAGCTGGGGCGATGTTAAGCTGACCATGTGGGGTGCTGAGGAAGACCAGACCATGCTGCGTGAGATGGCCGATGCTTTCATCGCGGAGAATGCCGACAAGGGCAACATTACGATCGAGATCGGTGTCCAGTCCGAGTCCAGTGCCAAGGATACCGTTCTGGCTGACCCCGAGGCAGCTGCCGATGTTTTCGCCTTTGCGGATGACCAGCTTAATGAGCTGGTGGCAGCCGGTGCCCTGCAGGAGATCCTGCTGAACCCCGAGGATGTCAAGAGCCGCAACCTGACTGGTTCCGTTGAGGCCGCGACCATGGACGGCAAGCTCTACGCCTACCCCATGACCGCTGACAACGGCTACTTCCTCTACTATGACAAGAGCGTTCTGAGCGAGGACGATGTCAAGAGCATGGACACCCTGCTGGCCAAGGCCGATGCCTCCGGCAAAAAGTTCATGATGAGCCTGAACGATGCCTGGTACGTTTACAGCTTCTACGCCGGTGCCGGCCTGAAGGCTACTCTCGCCGATGACGGCGTCAACACCGTCTGCAACTGGAACGAGGCCCCCGGTGCCGATGTCACGCAGGCAATTCTGGATATGAGCGCCCAGTCCGCCTTCAAGTCCGGCGCGGATGCAGACATCGTTTCCGGCATCAAGGACGGCAGCTGCTGCGCCGCCATCTCCGGCACATGGAACGCCAATACTGCGCAGGATACTTGGGGCGACAACTACGCCGCCACCAAGCTGCCCACTTACACCCTGAACGGAGAGCAGGTGCAGATGGCTTCCTTCTCCGGTTACAAGCTGGTCGGCGTCAACCCCCACAGCGCCAATGTCGGTGTTGCCATGATGCTGGCTGACTACATCACCAACGAGGACAATCAGGCCAAGCGCTTCAATGACCGTCAGCTCGGACCCTCCAACATTGCTGCGAACGAGTCTGAGGCCGTGCAAAGCGCACCTGCCATCGCCGCACTGGCTGAGCAGAGCGACTACGCCACCCTGCAGCGCGTAGGTGCCAACTACTGGAGCTCCGCCGAGAGCTTGGGCGAGATCCTGGCTTCCGGCGACACCCAGGGCAAGACCACCCAGCAGTTGGTGGACGATGCCGTAGCCGGTATCACCGCACCCGTAACCCAGTAAAAAATAATCCAGCGGGCACGCAGCGGCTATGCAGCGTGCCCGCTTTTTTTAAATCCCGCGCATAAAAAGAAAGGAGATGACTTCTGTGGCAGAAATGGTTCTTGCACCATCGCGTGGCGACGGAAAAGAAGAAAATTTCATTCAGAAGTTCGGCCGTGCATTTGTCCGCGGCGATGCCTTCACCAAGCTGTCTCTGCTTGTCTGGGGTCTGGGCTACATCGGGCATGGACAGCTCATCAAGGCACTGCTGGTAACGCTGGTGCAGGGGTTGGGGCTGTATTTTCTGGGTACCTCCGGCATTCCGGCTTTAAAAAAGTTTGGCACGCTCGGCACTGTCCAGATGGAGATGCAGTTTAACCCGGTGACTCTTAAAAACGAGGTCAACAATTACGATAACTCGTTTGCTATTTTGCTGCTCAGCGTCATTGCGCTGGTGATCATTGTCTCACTGGTCTTGGCGACCATGATGGTCGTGCAGTCGAATTACCTGCTGCAGCAGCAAAAGGCTGCCGGTAAAAAGCCCAACAGCTTCCGTCAGGACATCAACTGCTACCTTAATGAGAAATTTTATGTCACGCTGCTGACACTGCCGGTGCTGGGCGTGGTGGTGTTTACCATTGTACCGCTTTTCATTTTGATTGCCGTTGCCTTTACGAACTACGACCAGCAGCACATGCCGCCTGCCGCACTGTTTACATGGGTAGGGCTGGCAAACTTTGCTTCGCTGTTTGGCGGCCAGTCGCTGTCGATGACCTTCAGCTATGCATTCGGCAAGGTGCTGAGCTGGACACTGGTCTGGGCGTTCTTTGCGACCTTCACGAACTTCTTCGGCGGCGTGTTTCTGGCAATGTTCATCAACAACAAAAACACGAAGTGCCCCCGGCTCTGGCGTACCCTGTTTATGATTACCATTGCCGTGCCGCAGTTCGTCACGCTGCTGCTGGTGCGCAATTTCTTCTCGGATGCCGGCATCTTCAATACCATGATGAACAATGCGGGCGTCACGGATCTCCTCAAAACCGTTGGGCTTTTGGGGCAGAGCATGGACCATATTCCGTTTCTGACGGATCAGCATTGGGCTAAGTTCATGATCATTATGATTAACATCTGGGTCGGTATACCATACCAGATGCTGATTGCCACCGGTGTGCTGATGAACATCCCCAGCGATATTCTGGAAGCCTCGACCATCGACGGCGCCAGCCCGCTGCAGTGCTTTATTCATATCAAGCTGCCCTACCTGCTCAGTGTGCAGGGGCCCGCGCTGGTGACGGATTTCGTCAAGAATGTCAACAACTTCAATGTCATCTACCTGCTGACGCAGGATGTCTACAAAACTAAGGATCAGGCCATGGCAGCGTCCAGCGCCAAGGAAGTGGACCTGCTGGTCACATGGCTGTTCCGTCTGACGCAGGAGCAGTATAACTATAAGATGGCGGCGGTCATCGGCATTATGGTATTTATCATCTGTGCCATTTTCACACTGGTTTGCTTCCGCTTCATCAATAAAAAGGAGGCGACGTTCTCTTGACACAGCAAACAGTTTCGCTGCCCAGTAGTTCGCAGGCGCAGCTGCGTCAGGGGCGCATCGTCCGCGGTGTGCGCAGCGTCATTCGCCATCTGGTTCTTGCCCTGCTGGCAGGTATCTGGCTGGTGCCCATTGTCTGGCTGGTGGCAACCTCCTTCTCCACCGACCGCGGCATCAATGTGCGGCGGTTTTTCCCCGCTGGTTATACACTGGACAACTACGCCAATATCATGTTCCACCCCGATTCCGTTGCGCAGTTCCCGCGCTGGTTTGTAAACACCTTTGTGGTTGCGTGCTTTACCTGCGTTATCTCCACTTGCTTTGTGCTGATGGTCGCCTATGCATTGAGCTGCTGCCGCTTTAAGGGACGCAGGCTGCTCCAGAATCTGTCGGTCATTGTCAACCTGTTCCCCGGTGTTCTGGCGATGATTGCAGTTTACTTCGTCTTGAAGTACCTCAACCTGACCAACTCCTACGCCGGTCTTATCATGGTCTATGCCGGTTCGTCTGGACTTGGTTACCTGATCTGTAAGGGCTTTTTTGATACCACGCCGGTTTCCCTGCGTGAGGCCGCCAAGCTGGACGGTGCCTCCGATGCGCGGATATTCTTTCAGGTCGTGCTGCCGATGTCCAAGCCGATTTTGGTGTACACCATCATCAGCTCCTTTATGATACCTTGGACGGACTTCGTCATGGCGAAGATGATTCTGAACTCCGGCCTCTCCGCCGACTGGACGGTCGCCATCGGCCTGTTCAATATGCTGCAGAGAACGCTCATCAACAACTACTTTGCGCTGTTCTGTGCAGGCGGTGTGCTGGTCTCCGTCCCCATCTCGATTTTGTTTATTATCATGCAGAAATTCTATGTCGAGGGCATTACCGCCGGCGCAGATAAGGGCTGATCGTAAACTCGTTTTTTCTCCTTCAACAGCAAAGCGGCACCGCCATGTGGCGGTGCCGCTTTGCTGTTGAAATATGCTGAAATATATTGACTTGATTTATTCTGCGCCCCTATAATACTATGCAAATTTGGCAAACCATGAAGAATGAGTCCATTGGTACGCCGTATCGGCACTTAGAATTATGCGGTATTGCCTAAAGAACCACCGGGCAGCTTACGGGCTGTCCGGCGGGAAAGGGGGCTTATTTTATGGGCAGGACAGAGGACGGGAATGCGGGGTTACTTCTCGTAGCCTTTTCCGTCATACTTGTCAGGCTCGGGGGTGCCCAGCAGTACATCGGCATACGGCGCGCCGAGGGCTTGCAGCCCCTTGGCCACCAGTCCTGCAAAGGCAACGGCACCGGGATTGCGCAGGTGTGTGTTGTCGGTCTTGCCCTCAGGGTAGTTCGGGTAGAGTCCGGGAGCAAATATCATGTACAATTCGCGGCTGGCAGGCTCGCCGAGCTGCTGCACCAGTTGGGCGCTGGCGGCAGTCAGGTCAATGAGAGGCAGCGCCTCCCGCGCAGCAAGCTGACGGACTGCATCGGGGTAGGCACCGTGGGTCGGCGTCAGGCTTTTGCCTGGCTCGGGTGGGGGACGGGCGGCATTTTAGTAAACATGGCTTTCAGGGCCAGCGGTGTAGCAACACTGGATACCACGATCAGCAAAATAACGGCTGTGAAATAAACAGGATCGACAACACCGACCTCAAGACCCTTCTGCGCTACGATCAGGGCAACCTCGCCGCGGGTCATCATGCCGACACCGACCTTGAGGGAATCACCCCAGTTGAAACGGCAGATTTTGGCGGCCAGACCGCAGCCGACGATCTTGCACAGCAGCGCAACGACCACAAAGCAGATGCTGAACAGCAAAATTTCAGGTGTCAAGCCGCTGATGTCGGTCTTTAAGCCGATGCTGGCAAAAAAGATGGGGGCAAAAATCAGATAATTGCTGATGTCAACGCGGCGCTCCACATAGGAGGCGTCATGCAGGGTGCAAAGAACAATACCGGCAATATACGCGCCGGTAATATCGGCAATGCCGAAGTATTTTTCAGCGATATAGGCCATTGCAAAGCAGAACGCAAGGCTGACAATCGTGACGCGCTGGGTGTGCGGATTGCGGGCATCGAGCCACTTCATAATAGAATGGAATATAAAGCCGACGCCGACAGCGACGAGGAAGAAAAGCGCCGTCTGGATCAGCACACCGCCGATGCCGGTCCCCTCACCGGAGCTGGCACCCAGCACACAGGTCAGCACGATGATGCCGATCACATCATCAATAACTGCGGCACTGACGATGGTCGTGCCAAGGAAGCTTTTCAGGTGTCCTAATTCCTGCAGCGTGGCTACCGTAATGGAGACGCTGGTGGCCGTCATGATCGTGCCGATGAACAGTGCGCGATAAAATTCCGGGCTGCCCACGGCCGAAAAGCCGTAGAACGCGCTGTAGAGCAGCGTGCCGCCCACCAAAGGCACCAGAACGCCGACACAGGCGATAAGCGTTGCGATGGGGCCTGCACGCAGCAGCTCCTTCAGGTTGGTGCCAAGGCCGGTCGTGAACATCAGCAGCACCACGCCGATCTCAGCAAAGGTGGAAATGGTATCATTGGTCTGCACCAGATTCAAAAGGCAGGGGCCAATCAGCAAGCCGGCGATGATCTCGCCGACTACCTGCGGTGCCCGGCACTTGCGGGCTACAAGGCCAAAGAATTTAGCACTTAGTATAATGATTGCCAAATCGCGGAATACGGAATACATAAAATACCACACTCCCTCAAAATCAATAGGGCATAAGCAACACCGTAGGATTCATACTGTAGGAGGGGCCTGAAGGCTCGCGGCGTGGGAATTGTGCGCTGATGCCTGTCGCTTGTTATTGTTATAGCACCATGGAACGCATTTTTCAATCCCTTTTTTGTATTTGTGAGCGGTTTTTCTATGCGGCCTCTTATAAGGGTATACCGGCTTGGGCGGCGTATTGGCAACGGACGCTGCCGCCAGCTGAAAAATTGCATGAGATATTACGAAACTATTATTCTTTTGTGAATATTAGCACTCTGTACTTGACATTGCTAACAACCGGTGCTATAACGAAGATGTGCTCAGGAGGAAGAGCAAACGAGGAGCTGCAAAGCTTCGCGGGACACTTTTCTGAATGGACGCTTCAAAATTGTTGCCCGACCCGAACGCCGGGATTGGAGGAATGATTTATGCTTATGCCGACTGTTTTC
>OLJB01000955.1_pt1 | contig 15731 bp, 6 predicted proteins | sample 1601391 | NCBI WGS metagenome assembly OLJB01 (sample SAMN01915215, study PRJEB22387) | human gut metagenome | isolation source: stool | host: Homo sapiens | place: USA | reverse complement strand
GGAACAGCCCGGCGGCTGCCATCAGCTTGATGTCGCCGCCGCCGAACGCGCCGTCGATGACAAGGCAGAGCAGAAACATCGGCACACTGACGCAGAGCGCACCGATGATGTGCGGCAGCCAGTCGGCAGGGGAGAGCAGCACGCTCACCGCGCCGCAGACCGCCAGCGCCAGATTCAGCCGGTCCGGGATGGTCTGCGTCTCGGCATCAATGAGTGAAATGCTCAGCAAGATCCCGCAGACCGCCAGCGCCAGCAGCGCGGCCCAGCGCATGCCGAACAGCCCGCCCGGCAGGGCGTAGGCAGCGCCGTACCGCCAAGTGCAGCCCAGCGCCAGCACGCCGCCCAGAAGCTCCACCAGCAGGTACCGCGCCGGAATGTGCGCACCGCAGTGGCGGCACCGCCCGCGCAAGAATAACCAGCTGAACACAGGCACTAAGTCCGGCACACCCAGCGTGTGGCCGCACTGCGGGCATACGCTGCGGCCCTTCAGCGGGTCCATGCCCCGCGGCAGCCGCCACGCGACGACGTTCATAAAGCTGAACAGCGCCGCGCCCAGCAGAAAACGAATGAGTCCCAGCAGAAGCTCAAGCAGCAGCATGGCCCACCCCCGCGCCGTATTGCAGCCGGTCCTCCGCGCGGAAAACGCGGTAACCGCCGTCGGCATCATAGATGGCGTACATGCCGTTCTCCTGATACAGGAGCCGCTGCACGGTGTAGCCGTTCGGGTCGATCTGCAAAAGCGTCACCGTGCCGGGCAGTGAGCCCAGCGTGCGGATTTCCTCGGCGATGCCGTCCGCAAAGCCGTCCGCGCTTGTCTGGTCGGCGAACGTCTGCCCGGCGGAGTAGCACTGGGCAGACACGGCACTGGCCGCCAGCCGCGCAGCCTTGACCTGAGCCAGGGCCTCCCGCGCACGGGCCTGATAGCGCAGCTCCGCCGCGCCGGTCACAATAGTATACAGGACAGCGCCCAGCGCCAGCAGTACGGCGAGCTTTTCCGCAAACGCAGCTTTGGCCCAGCGTTCCCCGGTATGGCGCAGCCATGCGCCCAGTCGTGCTGCCAGCATTGTTACACATCCTCTACCATATAATAACACGCTATTTAGTATAGCGTGCCGGGCCTGTATTTGCAAGAAATTTCACGAAAAAAACTCTGTTTTTTGTTCAAAGCTAACGGAAATTATGGCGAAATCGTGCACAGCTTGCCGCTGACCCACTATATTTGGTGTAAATTTGCTGAAATCTCGCGGACTTTGTTGCGAAAACGTCACATTCCGAGTATAATGCCAATATATATAATCTGATATTGTGTCTAATTGTAACCTTTCACCGGAGAAACGACGGGAGCATCTATGGTGCAGTACAATAAAAATATAAAAAACAAAAAGAAAGGCTTTACGCTGGTGGAGCTGATGGTCGTTCTGGCTATCACGGCCATTCTGGCGGCGCTGGTCGGCGGCGGGCTGATCGCCTACACGCGGCTGGCCCGGTTTGAAAAGAACGAGGCCAACGCCCGCACGCTGTTCCAGACGGCGCAGATCTCCCTGACCCGGATGGAGACGGCGGGGGAGCTGGATGCGTTCCGCGATAAGGTGACGAAAAGCGGCAGCATGGGCCAGCACTTTGCCGAGGGTCTGACTGATGCGAACGGCAAACCTCTCGATGGGCGCACCCAGAAAGACTTGAACACCTATATCGCGGCACTATACTATGACAAGACCGGCGCAGCGGACGGCAACCATAACGCGCTGGTCAAGGAGCTGCTGGGCGATTACATCTACGACGCCTCGCTGCTGAATGCCTCGATCTGTGTCGAGATCGACGTGCAGAGCGGGCAGGTCTATTCGGTCTTTTACGATACCAAATCCGATAAGCTCCGCTTCAATCAGGACGGTGCTACGAATATTTATGACCGAAGCTATGACCACCGCCGCAATGACACCCTTGTCGGCTACTACTCTGCCGAGGACCGCGTCAACGTTGTGCAGCTGGTGCAGACGAAGCTGAAGGTCAAGAATCCCCGCCTGACGAACGGCGAGACACTGACCCTGAGCTGGAGCGGTAACTCCAGCCTCGGCGATCTGGACACCTCCTACACAGCCACGGCCTACGATGCCAAGGATACCGGCAAGACGAAGCCGCTGTTTGCCATCACGATCAAGCGCGACACCGCGGGTGCGGCGGATGACAACAAGCAGGTCATCACAGAGATGCCTGTCACGATTTATACGTATGATAATGCGGGCCAACGGACGGAAACCGAGAAAGAACTCTACTTCCCGCTAAGCTACAACAAGGGCAGCTTTGTGCTGACGCTGGACGCCATGGCGGACGCGGCGCTGCTGCGTGCGTGTGAGAACGACGCTGAAGTTGCCGCCACGAGCCTGTATAGCATCACCCGCCTGCTGAACGACCCGAAGGACATCTACATTGCCATGCGCGCCGAGCCGCGGGAGAACTACAGCGACACCTACACAGCCAGCAAAGAGGAAACGACGAACGAGGAAAACACCCTGCTGGCCAAGGGCGGCACGGCGAAAGAGGCCGACCTGAAATATTTCCGCCATCTGTACAACCTACGCTGGTCTGCGGATTGGAAGATTGACGACAAGGGCACCTACACGCTGACCCCCCAGGCCAGCAACAGCACCGGCCTGAACTGGACGGGCGGCGGCGTCACGGTCTACTGCGCCGCGGGTGAGCAGTACCCGGCGGCCAAGGTGCCGTCCCTCAATGACCCTGTCGCCTGGCCGACGATCCCGGAGCTGGGTGAAAAAATCGTACTTACGAGCAAAAAAACGGGTCTTACAACCCAAACGACCCGTGTGCCCATCCTCAATCTGCAATTGAGCAGCAAGTCCGTTGCAAAAACCGGCAGGGAAGGGCAGAAAGAGCTGACCGACCACTATGTCGGCCTTATCGGCGAGAACAAGGGCAAAATTTCTTACATCACACTGCGCGACCCGGACATTCAGGTCAACGTCAAGACCGAGACCGTCGCCGCCGATACGCTGCCGAAGGCAGACCAGCTCAAGCTGACCGCGACCAAATTCGTCACGGCGCTGGCGGAGGACGACGAGAACTGGCGCGATGTGCGCGCCGTCGGCGCACTCTGCGGCGTCAACACCGGCACGCTGGAAAACTGCGCCCTGACCCGCGGCACGAACTCCTCGACGAGTGCGCTGGTGGCCGCGGCGCTGGCGTTTGATAACACTACCACCGCAATGCAGCGCAAAGCGCAGACGCTGGACGCTGGCAGCAAAAGCTATACCTATTATACAGACGAGCCGCGCGGCATTGGCGGTCTCGTCGGCGTTGCCATACCCAAAACAACGGATTCCGTCATGCAGGACCTGACCGTTGCGTCGGACGTGGCGGTAGCGGGTCTGCTTGTGGACAAGGACACGCAATCCGTTGCAGAGACCACAGCGGCAGACCAGCAGGCCGAGAAGGCCCGCTACGCTGCCGCGGCAGCCGAGCCGAATGACAAGAACTCCCTCTGGCGCAGCGTCGGCGTGGGCGGCGTGTTCGGCACGGTGGACGCTACCCAGATGACAACGAACGACGATACGAACATCGTCAACAACGGCTTTGTGACCGGCAACGGCTTTACGGGCGGCATCGTCGGCAACCTGTTTACGACGGACACCAGCGTGTCCCAGAGCCTGACGGGCCTGAGGAACAACGGCACGGTCAGCGCGGGCGCCAACTATAAGGGCGATACCGAGGGCGATGCGCACAGCCTGGTGCTGGGGCAGTTCTTCGGCGGCATTGCGGGCTACGGCAGGGGCGTGACCCTGCAAGGCTGCGAAAGCGTGACCCGCAGCGACCTGACCGAGACCCAGCTCAAGGAGCAGGTCAAGGCGGGCTTCGACACAACCGGGACGTTGACCGACGCCAGCCCCCTCAAGGGCGATTTCGTCGGCGGCCTTGTCGGCTACGGCAAGGATATTACGCTGGAGGACTGCAAGACCGGCAAGGGCTACGTGCTCGGCAGCCGGTTTGTGGGCGGTCTGGCCGGTGGCTTTACCGGCAGCGGCGTACAACAGAACGATAAGAACAGCAGTGACGTCTTTGGCAACCGCTACGTCGGCGGCATCGTGTCGGTCAACGGCGGCAACAGCAAAATCAGCGGCATGACCAATACGGGTCTGGTCGCGGCCTTTGGAAAGAACGCGGCCTACGTCGGCGGCATCGTCGGCGTCAATGATGCCGACTGGGGCGGCAGCCAAGACCCGAAAGCCACAGCCACCGTGCAGAACTGCGCCAACCGTATGTCCGGCGACAACGCCACCGACACCCGCCGCATCAACCTGTTAAAAGAGCTGAGCAGATCCGCGGGCAGCTCCGCGGGCGGCTACGCCGACTACGTCGGCGGCATCGCGGGCTGCAACGGCAAAAACGGCGTTGTGACGTGGGATACAAGCACCCCGACGCTGGGTGCCATCCTGTACGGCAACAACTACGTGGGCGGCGTGGTCGGTTATAACGATGAAAAGGCGACGATCTCCAACACCTCCGGCCAGGACCTGACCATCAGCGGCCAGATCGTGGCGGCGGGCAAGGCTGTCGGCGGCATGATCGGCCTGAACTGCGCGCCGGAACTGCCCTCCGCCACTGTGAAGGTCAGCCGCGTGGCGGGTCAGCGGCTTGTCGGCGGCGTCATCGGCGCCAACCTGCCGGTGGGCCGCTTCACCGTGGCGGACGGCGGCGCGTTTAAAACAAATGTGGCCTCGGGCCGCGTCGAGGCCGACGCCGTCGCGGGCGGCATCATCGGCTACAACCGTCTGCTGGCGGACAAGCCCGCGGACGTCACGCTGGAGGCGCTGCTGCCGACGATTGACCAGAAGACCGGCGTGCTGACCGACAGCCCCGCCGTGAAAACGGCGGACGGCACAATCATCCTGACCGGTTTCCAGAACATGCTCAACCTGCAGGCTGACATCTACGTCGGCGGCATCGTCGGCGCAAACGACGCCGACACGAAGCTGACGATTCAAAATGCAACCAACGGCGCAACGCAGAACGCCCTGTCCGTCGGCGGCCTGAACCCGTCCAACGGCGCGTTTAAAAACGGCGTATCGCTGAACGCGCTGGCCGATGGCCGCTATGACTTTGGCACCGCGTGCGGCGCACTGGCGGGCGGTATCATCGGCTATGCCACACCCAACACGAAGCTGGAAAACTGCACAAACTACGGCACAGTGGCTCACAAGTGCGCCGCGGGCGGCTTTGCGGGCTGGAACGAGGGCACGATCACCGGCGGCAGCATGGCGGCGTCCCTCGGCAACCGTGAAACCGGGTATACCTATCTGGGCGGCGTTGCGGGCGTCAACGGCGGTCTTATTCAGTCTGCCTACCCGGCGCAGGGCTGCGCCGTGCGCGGCGACAGCTATGTCGGCGGCATTGCGGGCGTCAACCTGGGCGGTGACGCTGAGGCAAGCAAGGGCCTCATCATCTGCACAGAGAACAACAGCACTGGCACGGTGGAGGCCAACCAGTACGCGGGCGGCGTGGCCGGTGCCAACGTCGGCAATATCTCGCTGTCCGGCCAGCTGCAAAGCAGTGTCACCGCCACCGGCTATGCGGGCGGCGTGGCCGGTATCAATACGGATAAGGGCAGCATTTACGGCGATGAAAACGCCAACGGCACGGTCAGTGGCAGCGTCAATGCCGCCAACTACGCGGGCGGTGTGGCCGGTACGAACAGCGCCGAAATCACCCGTGTGGATAACTACGCCTCGGTGCGCGCCAGCACAAAATATGCGGGCGGTATTGCGGGCGTGAACGACGCGGGCGGTACGATCAGCTATTGCAGCCATGCGTCCGGCAATGCCGCCGCAGTCTACGCCACCAACGGCGAGGCGGGCGGCATCGCGGGCAATAATAATAAAAACGCGCTGATTGAGAATGTGCAGGTCAAGGCCGACGTCACCGCGGCCAACGGCACGGCGGGCGGCGTCACGGCCACGAACTTCGGCACCATCGGCCAAGACAGCGAGCTGGAAAGCAGCAGCAGCGTAAGCGGCTGCACGATCACCGGCACGTCGGAGAGCATCGGCGCTGTTGCGGCGTACAACGGCAAGCACGCGACCATCCGCAATGTGAAGCTGGCGGAAAACGCCAACGTGCGGTTCAGCACCCCGGCGGTCACCATCGGCGGCCTTGCGGGCATGAACGATGGCACCGTCACCGGCTGTCAGGTCGAAAACGGCGCGCTGGCGCTGAACGACGGCCTGCGCGCGGGCACCAACACCGTCACGCTGGGCGGCGCGGTGGGCCGCACCACGGAGCACGGCAAGGTCAGCGAAACCAACGTTCTGCTGGACCTTACACAAAATCTTGATAAATATACAAATTTGGGCGGCGTCGCAGGCCAAAACGACGGTACCCTGGAGCAGTGTACCTATTCCGGCACGATGGGCGGCAACGCAGACGGGGACGGCCTTGTCTCCGTCGGTGCACGCAGCACCGGCAGCACGGTGGGAGGCATTGCCGGTCTGAACAACAGCACAATCAAGGGCTGTGAGGTCAAATACATCAAACTGCAGGTCAGCGGTATCAGCAACATCACCACGACCCAGACCGCAGACGAAAAGCTCGCCAGTGCCAGCCATGTGGGCGGCATTGCGGGCCGCAACAATGACGAAATCGTCAACAGCTATGTCGCCACCGAGCGCAACGGCGATACGGGCAGCATCATCACGGCGCGTTACGGCTTTGTGGGCGGCGTCGCTGGCTCCAACAACGGCACTATCACGGGCAGCGGCAGCAAAAAAGCGCTGGTCAGCGACGACGCAAAAAAACCCGCCCTTGTTGCACAGGTTAAAAATTGGCTGGGTGCGGCAGATGCCAATGCCGGCATCAACAGCATGGCGGCAGAGCTGACCACAGGCAAGACCTACGCGGGTCTCAAGGGCGTTGACACTGTGACGGACAAGGGCTACACGAACGTTTACAACAACACAGGTCTTGCCGCCAATGATCTGCTTGTCGCCCTGCGCGGCAGCAACAACAGCGAGACCGTCCGTGCCGCCGGTTATCTGGGCGGTCTGGCAGGCTTTAACTCTCTCCGCGGTACAATCGACACTTCCGCCACCGGCCAGTGGTTTGTCTATTCTGACAATGCGACAACGGCATCCACCGTCGGCGGTATTGTCGGCCAGAACGAATCCAACGTCACAGACAAAAGCGTGCTGGACACTGTGGTAAACTGTGCCGCCGTGCGCCGGTTTACGCGCGTGTTTGATGGGGCTAAGAACAAGGACGATACAGACAATGACAACATTTACAAGAGCGAAAATCGTGTTGTTGTCCATGTGGGCGGTGTCATTGGCCAGCAGCAGAACCGCAGCGATGATCGGTGGTCTGTCAGCAAGGTAGTCAACTGCGGCAGTGTGTTCAACAGCCGCTCGGCCAACGTGGGCGGCGTGATCGCCTATTGGCTGGACTACGGCGGAATCGTGCAGAAATGCTTCAATTTTGGCAAAATCACAACAAACACGAACGACAAAAACAGCGGTTACGGTGCAGTCGGCGGTATTGTCGGCTTTATTGACCAGCCTATTTCCGGCGGCACCACAAATGTGCTTTCCTGCCGTAACTACGGTCAGATTTGGTATAAATCAAACGGCGCAAATGACTGCGCGGGCATTATCGGTAAAATCGAGATGAAGAAGCCCACCGATATTATGACGCTGAACATCATCGACTGCGTCAATAGCGGCGCAATCAAGGCAGCGTCGCAGGCAGTCGGCATTCTGGCATGGATCGGCCCGTACGACAAGGGGAACATTGATAATGTTACGGTAAATATTGACCGCTGCCGAAACCTTAATACAGACTTTACGTGTGGCGGAGTGTATGACAGGAGAGTCGGCATTGTCGGCAGCCGCGGCAATGGCTCTGGGTCGAAAGAAGCAACCAATGTCACAAACTGCTTTGCCACGGTTGGTACAGGTTGGTATCCTATTGCCTATTTGCGCCAGAGTTACGAGAATGTCACCGGCCACGGCAACTATTATATTGAAAATTCCTACGATGCAGGCAAGAGCTTCTTTAAGAATGATTCCCGTAAACTGACCACAGAAAAACCGAACAGTACAACAGGTAACTGGGAGAAAGCGGATAAGCAAGGAAGTGACAAGGCCTACAACGAGACAGATTGGAACTCGTCCTCGAAAAAAGTAAAAGCACACCGTCTGTACATAGGCTATAACGTCGATGACAAAACCTATCCTTATATTGCGTTCCTGCCCACTTTGGCAGACGATGGGAACGGCGCAGTGTACAGTCTGTGGTGGATTAGCGGTCGTACATCTGCGGGCTCGCCTGCCAAACCAAACTCTGCCTATATCAAGACCGACGGTAAGAAAGCCTACATTTACGATGATACCGGCGCGGGCGATGATACCAATCCCGGCAACCAGAGAGCGACTGTGATGCTGCAATTCGGCGAAGCTGCGAACAGTACGAAATCGGGCGTTGATATTACCGACATCACCGACGAGGTCATCCAGAACTACTATAAGTACGTGCTGGACAGCACCAAGCCCGCCCAGCCGGGAGAAATCTACGTCAAGGCAAGCCAGGTGCAGGACGCGGACAACAACGTCTATGGCCGCTACGAGGTTACGTGGGAAGCGCCTACCGATGCGGACGCCAGCCCCGCCTCCTATTACCGTGTGGAGATTTTGCCCTGCGATGCCGTAGGCAACATCACCGGGGTCGCCTACCTGACCGCTGACGTCTACCAGCGCAGCTATACCTTTGTGGCTGATAAAGCATGGACGGGTAACTTCGTCGTGCGTGTAACGCCCTACAACACCAACAACGACCCGACGCAGGTAGACAACTCCCAGACCAGCGCCGTGCAGACCTTTATGCACGCCCTGCCTACACCGGAGATTGAGTTCCGGCTGGTAAAGCGAACGGGCGGCGGCTTTGACTGGAATCAGTGCCAGACGCCGGATGAAAAATCGAGAGAATTCAAGTATGAGGTTGTCGCGGTGCTGAAAAACTACACCGAATACCCGACAGACGAGGCATGGACCGTTAAGCTGACCGATGGAACGTATAATTATTATTTTGCACAGAATGGCAAGCAGTACATCCGCCTGACCCAAAATTTGGAACGCACTTTGACGCTTACGGCGTTGGCAACCCCGGACAACAGCAGCAGTACAAAGTATCTGCGCTCGGCCCAGTACAAGTCAGAGACCTATCTCCCGTCCCAGTGGCGTGACCACAACGGTGACTCCGGCAAGGACGAGGACGGTCTGCCGCTGGGCACGCTGAACAAGGACGGCGACACGGAGTATGTGACCTACACCGGCCAGACAGCGGAGAGTTTTGAAGCAACCGTGAAGTTCAGCTTTACCCCGAAGGTCAAGAGCGACAGCAGCGAGCACGGCAGCCCGACCTACCGCGTCATGCTGCTGGCAAAATATCTGGGCAATGACGAAGTCAACGGCGTATCTTTGAACGGCCAGTACATCACGCTGGCCGCGCGGGAAAGCATTGTGACAGAGTCTCCCGTCACCTTCAACCTGAACAGCCTGCCGTCGGATGCTATGACGAACTACACCGACTTCCTCGTTGTCGCGGTGCCCGTCACCAGCGGCAAGGGCGATATGAAGTATCGCTGGGATGCCAAGGCGGACGAAGTGTCCGCAGCCATCGCCAGCCATGCAAACGGCACCAGCAAAGAAATCTGGTGGCAGAACGGCTATGAGATCGTCCGCACGGGCGAGCACAGCTATACCTATGCCCATCTGACGCCGCTCTGCTTCTCCGACGTGAACCGCACCGATGACCCGAGTTGGGCTACACAGGCCACGGTAACGACCCCGCAGATCATCTTCAAGCCGCTGAACCTGAATGTTCTGAAAGCCCCGACGCTGGCCGAAACCATTGAGGACGGCGTAGTGGATAACAACAATCAGCTGACCTATACGTTCAAATGGACACAGGACGACATGCAGGCCACTGACGCAGCCCCCGACTACCAGATCAAGCTCTACGGCCTGTTGACGGACAAGGACGGCAATGTGACCGGTCAGGAGCAAATTGCGCTGAAGGACGGCGTAAATCTGGCCAAGCAGGTTCAGCGCAGCGGCAACAACAGCTTTACCCTGCCTGTCAACGTGGATACCATGCTGGCCAACGGCAGCGACAGCTGGCGCTATGACAAGGTCCGGCTCGAGGTCACCCGCGTGGCGGCAGCCCACACCACCGAAATCGGCGCGTCCGCTGTGGCGGATTACAGCGTTAAGCAGCGCCTGCCCGGCATCAGCGCGCCGAGCTCCATCACCCGCGTCAACGGCGAGACCGACAACGCGGATGCCCTGCTCTACACGGTCAGCTGGTCGCCATCCGACGACGCGCGCATTGGCTACTATTACCTGTGCGTCGTCGATGACGGCGGCAATACTGTGCTGACGCTGCCCACCACGGGCAACGTCGGCAGCCTGACGCTGGATCTGGAGCAGTATCAGGGCAAGGCATTGCGCTTCCGCGTCATTGCCCGCCGCAAGGCTGATAGCAATTGCTTTGACGGCCCGGACGGCGCGTTGAGCCAGCCCGAGACCATCGTCCGCCGCGCCGCTGCGCCCAAGGTTACGGCCAGCAGCTTTGCGCCCGACAGCCCGAATCAGGAGACATTCCTGAACGACCTCAAGCTCAACCTGACGCTGGACGCAGCCGCACAGGGCAATGTCTACTTTACCGGCTATATCTTCAGCGATGTGGCCAACTATACAAAAATTGCCAAACTGGCCGAGGCTTGGCAGGGCGAAGGCACCGGACAGGCCAAGTATGAGGCCCAGCAGGAATTGACCAAAGCACTGGACGAGATGCTGAAAAGTCGCGACGCCGAGCTGGTCATCCCGCAGGACAGCCGCACGGTGGGCGGGAGCGCCAGCGTCAACGACACCACCGCCAGCTATACCTTTGTGCCCGACGGCAACGGCTTTACGCTGACGCCCGACCATGCAAAACAATACCTGCTGCCCGCGGTGCGCGTTATGCCCACCGACGGCACGACAGCGTCGAACTGGTTCTACATCCTGCAGCAGGATGCCGCAAAGGCACAGCTGCCGGCCATCACGCTGGACGCCCCCGTGGACGCTGCCGAACCGGAACGCGCACTTGGCAATGCCGTTTACAAGCAGGAAGTCAACCTGTACAACGACCCCGAGTGTAAGACCAGTCGCGGTACGACCCCGCTGGAGCTGCGCCGCTTTACGGTGGAGTGGACCGCGGTGAACAAGTACACCCAGGCCGACGGAACGGTGCGCAACCTGACCGACAGCTATACCTTTACCGTCACGCCGCTGGACAAGGACAAAAAGCCCTACATCATTACGGTGACGACCTACGACAGGGACGTGACGGGCGACGACGGCATTGTCACGCATAAGCGCGGGGAAATCAAAACCGTTACCAAGACGACCTATAACGGCGAAAAGATGGTGCTTAAAGAGCAGACCGACGATGTGGACAAGGAGACCAACGAGACCCGCATCTGGTACGACCTGAGCGTTGAGCCTGTCTACGACAACGATAACAACCTGACCAGCTGGGAACCGAAACCCTATGACGTCACCGGCACGGTGGAAAAGGACGGCGGTACGCTGTACTACAAGGCACAGACGGTTCCCATGCTGGAGCTGGTGCAGGAGGACGGTGCCGAGCCTGTTTACCGCATCACCCTGCCCGAGCTGCAGGAAAAGGTGCAGGACGACTCGCTCGAGCTGCAAAAGTTCACCGCAAGTGTGACGCTGCAGACGCTGGCGCACTCGGATAACAACGGTAAGACCGTTGCGTCCGATTGGGTCACGGTCCCGGTCAACGGGACGAACACCGCCGATGCGACGGAGGATGCCCAGAGTATGGACTCCGCGGAGAGCGTCGCGCCCGCCGAGACTGCAGAAAGCACGGCGGCGGAAAGCGCCCCCGCAAGCGTGCCCCCGGTCCTGATGCGGGCCCGTGCGGCACTGCCCATGGCGACCCCGGAGACCGCCGCTGCCCCGGATGAGACGGACGCGGCGGAAACCGCGCCCCCGAAACAGACGGAAACAAGCGACGCATCGTAATTTTATTTCAGGAAAGAAGGTGGCATTATGCACCGCAGGGCACGCAGCATTCTGCGCGGGGAGCAGGGGCTTTCGATGATACTGGTCCTCTGCATCGGCGCGCTGTTTGTGGCGCTGTCGGCAGCACTGGTCTATGCGGCCTCCGTGCTGACGGCCAATGCCAACCGCCAGCTGCTGGAACAGGAAGCATACCAGCTGGCAACCAGCTTTTCCGACGTGCTGGAAGGGGAGCTGAACAAGAGGGACAGCAGCTTTGCCAAGTTCGTCAATGAGCAGTTCATGTTCTCCCAAAGCTACGGCAAGGACATCTATGATTTGGAATCCCAGCCCAAGGAGTTCGCCTGGAAACCGAACGGCAGCCAGCCTGATGGCGGGGCCGAGGCCATCACGGTAACACTGCGCCGCCGCCCGGGCGACGGTGCCGACAAGCTGAACCAGACGGTGAACAGCACCAATGCCACAGACCTGCGCAACCTGCTCGACACACTGGAGGGCGAAGACCGCAAGGGCATGGCAATCGTCGATTTACAGCTGGACATTACGGTGACAGTCACGAAAAACGGCGAGAGCTTTGCCTTCACGCGGACCTATGACCGCACAGTGAAGTACGACAGCGACGGAAGCCAGGCAAAAAGCAATAAAAAATTCCCAAAGGTATACTACACAATAAACGACAGTACAACAGAGTATTACCGCATTAGCGACCTGACGTTCTACGCCCCCGGCGTCGGTGAACAGACCATTGATGACAAAAACATTGGCAGCAACCGCCTGACGTTCCATTGCGACACCAGCCAGCAGCCCGATTCCATCACCTACACCCGCGGTGCCAAACAGAGCACCGGCACAACACAGGAGTGACCCGCTATGAAACATACTTTACAAAATCAGCGCGGCGAGACCATTGTGGAAGTGCTTGTGTCGTTCCTGCTGCTGATGATTTTTACGTCGATGTTCGTCGTTTCGCTGCGGTACGCCCGCGCCATGTCCCAAAAGGCCGAGTCGCTGCGGGAGACAGCCTATGCCTTCTGCGCCGGGCTGTACCCGGCCAATAACGCGGCCCCCGACTGGAAGAAGGAGCAGGAGGGGCTGGAGTTCTCCTTTGGCGATTACAATGAATTTACGGTGAACGGCGTCGAGCTGGACAGCGTGGAGACAAGAGCAGAAGTTACGGAAAACGGCCAAAAAACGACGGAACAGCACAAGTTTTACCGCTACAGCAGGAAGTCTAAGGCAGAAGGGACGACCAACCCATGAAGCAGCGTTTGAAAAACCAGAACGGCACAACGCTGGTGGAGCTGATCGTCTGCATGGTGCTGCTGTCGCTCTTTACGCTGGCGGCGGTCACGCTGATACAGCCCAGCGCGCAGGCGTACATGGACATCCAGCAGCAGACGCGCGCGCAAAATCTGGCCGACGCGCTCATTGAGACGATCCGCGGCGAGGTGCTCGAGGCGAACGGCTATATCCGCTTCACCGACGGCGCGACGGACCTTAATAATTTGGACAGCGTTTTTGCGTCCAAGGGTAACGACTACAGCCAGGGCACGGCATTGGAATTCAGCGTCTACCCCAACCACATTGAGCTGATCGACAAGGACTGTGTGCCGCCGCTGACAAAGACAGACGGCACGGCACTGCTGACAGCGGAACAGGCCAATGCGCTGAACGGCTACCTGCACATGCGCTTTTACCGCGATGAACTGAATGGCGCCGGGCACTACGGCAACCCGCAGCACACAAAAAAGGACAAGGCCGAGGACGGTACTGAGACGGTCACACGGCCCTACGTTGCCTACGGCTACACAACGGCCTATCCCCGGGATGCCTATATGGGGCTGTTCATCAGCGATCTGCATTTCTACGCTCGCAGCTGGACGCAGGACGGCGACGAAACCAAGACCCCGCGCATTACGGCTATGACGGTGGTGCTGACTGTGGCCAAGCGGGACGCCAACAACCAGATCGTGCCGCTGTGCACCCAAAAAGCCATTGTGCAGCTGCCCGGTGAGCCGGTCATCCTGTATGAACCCGGCACTTGGGACGGCAAGGCATCGTCGGAGTCGTGAGCGGTGTCCTCCGGGACGATTTTTGAAAAGTATATTACAATCCCGGCGGATGTACTGGACAAATTCAAATGGACTTGTTATACTTTAAAACATGAATACCTGTGTGCCGGACAAAATGCAGGAACGTCATGGGCATCAGAGCAGAGAGGATGACTAGGATGGCAACAATTGAAATCAAAATGCTGGGCGGCTTTGAAATCCGTGTGAACGGCAAGCCCGTGCTGGCACAGCTGGCGCAGTCCCGCAAGGCAACGGCGCTGGTGCAGTATCTCGTTTTGCGGCGCGGGGAGCGCGTCTCCCACAAGGTACTGACCGATACCTTGTGGGCAGGGGAGCGGTCCACCAACCCGGACATGGCCCTGCGCGCCATCTTGCATCGCTTCCGCCTTATGATCGACGCGGAGGGTCTGGATGAGATGAAGGACTGCATCGTGACCAGCCGCGGCTACTACCAGTGGAACCCCCATCTGGATTGCAGCGTGGATGTGTTTGAGGTCAACGACCTGTCGGAGCTGGCCCGCAAGGAGAGCGACGCCGAGAAACGCAGCCGCATTTATGAACAGATCGTCAACCTGTATGACGGACGCCTGCTGCCGCAGTCTGCGTCCGAGCCGTGGGTCGAAAGTGTCAGCGTGCGTCTGCACGGGCAGTACCGCACAGCCATTTTAAACCTGCTGGAGCTCTGCAAAAAATGGGGCGAGAGCACCCGCATCGTTACGCTGTGTACCCGCGCGCTGGAGCTGGACCCCTACGAGGAGCGCCTTTATCTGGAAAAGATCGTCGCGCTGGAGACGCTGGGCCGCCACGAGGAGGCGGAGGATCTGGCACGCCGCGGCAGCGCCATGGGCTGCCTGCATCATGCCATTGAGCCGGGCCGCGCAGGCTCTGCCTACCGCCAGATGCGCCAGGCAGACCGCAATATGGAGAGCGAGGTCTCCAAGCTGATCTCTGCCCTGCCGGATACCGAGAACACGGGGGCCTGTATCTGCGACTTTGAGACGTTCAAGGAAATTTACCGCGTACAGCGCGGCGTGCAGGTCCGCTACGGTCTGCAGGTATTCCTGGCGATCCTGACCGTGGCTCCCAGCCAGAACACCGATGCTGCCGAGACCTCTCTGATGGTGGAGCAGCTGGGCGATCTGATCCGCACGAATCTGCGCCAGTGCGATGTGGCCGCCCGCTACACCGATATGCAGTATGTTGTTATGCTGAGCGGCAGCACCGCCGAGAGCGGCACCGGCCCGCTGGAGCGCATCAAGGCCGCGTTCTACCGCATCCCTGCCCATGGCCGCTACCTGTTGAGCTATAGCCTCTATGTTCCCGAGGCCAAGGCCGACAGCGGGCGCGTCCGCCGCCGCAAAAAGACGGCGAAGAAGGAAAAATAAGTGAGCCGTTAAGCCGTACAGTGAAAGCTGTGCGGCTTTTTCATTACCCTGGCCCCCTCTGCGAGGGGGCTCCGCCCGCAGGCGGTGGGGGAGAGAACCTTGCGGCAAACCGAAATATTTCGGTTTGTAGCAAGGTTCTCTCCCTCCGGCCCTGCGGGGCCACCTCCCTCGCAGAGGGAGGCAAG
>OLJB01000947.1_pt1 | contig 15812 bp, 14 predicted proteins | sample 1601391 | NCBI WGS metagenome assembly OLJB01 (sample SAMN01915215, study PRJEB22387) | human gut metagenome | isolation source: stool | host: Homo sapiens | place: USA | reverse complement strand
ATATCAAATATAAGTATAATAATAAAGAAAAAAATAATGCAAAAAAACAAAAATTAATAAAAGTGAAAAGACGGAACAAACCGGTTGCCTGAAATAAGGACCGATGTTAAAGTATAGACAGCAATAGTTAAGGAGGTACGGTATGTTTGCATCAATAGAGGAAGCAGTAGAGTACTGGAAAGACGAACTTTCTTATGTGGAAGACGCGAAGATAACAGGTTATGAGGGCGGATATCCTATAGTAGAATTTACTATAAAGGATGCGGCCTGGGATCTGGTGAAGGACAAGAAAAAATTTCCAAGGATAGTGAGATCATCCGAGATGGAGGGCGGAATAGAAGTTGGCGTGTCAACATGTTTTTATAAAACAGCTTCGCTTGAATGGAATCCACCAGTCATGAGGATATGCGGATATCCGGAGGTCATAAACAGGATTCTGAACAAGGTCATGTAGGACCTCGCGATGACTGATTGACAGGAGTTATATATTTGATGAACTAAAAATACCCCTGCAGATACATAAACAGGTATCTGCAGGGGTATTTTAATCATGGGGACGGCAGATAAATTTGCGGATAAAAAGAGAAATGATGGCTACAGTGAAATCAAATATTAGGAGGATGATCATGAACAGAGAGATACGTACAGATCTTGCTATAGAGCTCAGGGAGAGTGCCGGCGGGAATACAGAGATGGAGGGAGTACGTGTAAAGACAGTTGTAAATGAGGACAAGAGTATAAGAACTACTACTATAGATGTTATCAATGAGGCGGGGGAGAAAAATCTGAAGAAGGCAAAGGGCAGATATATAACAATAGAAAGCCGACACCTAAAAGAGCCAGACGAGACGATAAATGAACAGTTGAAGGACGAACTCGGAGAAAGACTCAGACTCCTCACGGAGGGATGCGATAACATACTGGTGGTGGGGCTTGGCAACAGGCAGGTCACGCCAGATTCCATAGGTCCTCTTGTCGTTGACAATCTGTTTATAACAAGACACCTTGAGCCTTCACCGAAAGGAGGTGTGACGCTGAGTGCCATATGTCCCGGAGTTATGGCACAGACAGGCATAGAGACTCTGGATATAGTCAGGGGAATATGCGATAAGATCGATGCGGATGCAGTGATAGCGGTCGATGCCCTTGCCGCAAGAAGCAGCAAGAGGCTCAACACGACCATACAGATAACAGATACTGGGATAAGTCCGGGATCAGGAGTTGGGAACAACAGAAAGACGCTCAGCGCAGACAACCTTGGAAGGCGTGTCATAGCACTTGGGGTTCCTACGGTGATATCAGTTCCATCCATCATAGATGATTCCTTAGATGAGATGGCTGATGCGTTTAACGAGACATATGGCAGAAAGATCATGAGAGAATTTACAGAGGGACAGAGATATCAGATAGCTAGAAGTCTCATAGATGAAGACATGGCTGATATGTTTGTCACACCGAAAAATATAGATGAGCTTGCGAAAAGAATAAGCTATACCATATCCGAGGCGATAAATGCCCTCACCCTGTAGGTTTATATGCATTGGTGTCACACCATGATAATCATATGTGCCGGATTTGGGTAATGTTTTTCGCATTATACACATATACTTGAATGATAGGATCCGTAAATGACCTTGTTTGAGGGGTGTGTTGTTATGAATAAGAAGATCAGAGACAAGATATTGTATATTCTGGCATGGATCATCATGGTATGTGCCGGGATACTCATACAGACAGGTGAAACAGACCGGCTGTGGCAGATAATATACAGGGGAGTTTATGACAATACCGCGGGAGGAAACGCCGGCTCAGTGAGAAGCTGCGTGGATACAGATGTCGAGGATTATGTAAATTACTGGGAATCCCAGGTGAGGGAGGTATGCGATGACGGCATAAGGGATGCAGGAAAAGGCGGTGGGAGTGGAGCCCTGACTGAAAATGGTGCAGACGGTGAAAATTCCAGCGGAGCAGAGTCAGCCGGTGAGACAGAGAATACAGATACTGCGGATGATGAGGCGGTGAAGGCTGCAAAAAACCAGGCGAGAGCTGAGCGGGTCCGCGGATCTGAGAGCACAGTACCTGTAATGGCAGATATATCAAGTTCGTATATAGGAATGGATCCGGATACGCTGCTGTCATACTGCTACAACGCCACCTATCCAAAATGTGTAAAGAGCGATGAGCTGGATGCGGAGGATCTGCTAGGAAAGGATATGTCGCTGGACATGAGCACGGGAGGTTATAAAGTCCTGATATACCACACGCACAGTTCTGAGGCATATGCGGATTCACGCTCCGGCGAAGTAGATGATACAGTGGTTGGACTTGGACAGCAGCTTGCAGATATACTCACGGATACCTATGGAATACCGGTTTACCACGACACGACGCCGTACGATATGATGACGGGAACCTTAGACAGAAATGCGTCATATGATTACTCGAGGGAGGGTGTATCAGAGATACTTGCGGAGCATCCTGAGATAGAGGTGATGATAGATCTGCACCGTGATGGAGTGCCAGATGATACCAGACTGGTAACTGAGGTAAATGGAAACGAGACAGCTCAGATAATGCTCATAAATGGTATGTGCCGTGATGAGGAGGGAAATGATGTGGATTACTGGAGCAATGATAACAAGGTAGACAATATGGCATTTGCACTCCAGACGTACCTTGCGGGCAGGGGGAACTATGGTGATATAATGCGAAAGATATATATAAGCACCTGCCGTTACAACATGGATCTTATGCCTCACGCCATGCTGGCGGAGATTGGCGCTCAGACAAACACGATCGAGGAGGCCAGAAATGCTATGGAACCATTTGCGGCGATGCTGGCAAAGGTACTGCTTGAACAATAAGTGCTGAATAATAAGCCAAATAATAAGTAATCTTTTCTCTTGCAGAGGAATGACAATACATGATATATTAACGTCAAATGCGTAAATCAGATACAGGATAAGGATGTGGAGAGATAAACATGGAGCATATAGATCAGTCCAAGATAAGAAATTTTTGCATAATTGCCCATATAGACCATGGCAAGTCTACACTTGCCGACAGGATCATAGAGAAGACAGGTACACTTACAAGCCGTGAGATGCAGAACCAGGTGCTTGACAACATGGACCTTGAGAGGGAAAGAGGAATAACCATCAAGGCGCAGTGCGTCAGAATCATATACAATGCGAGTGACGGTGAGGAGTACATATTTAACCTCATAGATACCCCGGGACATGTGGACTTCAATTACGAGGTCTCACGAAGCCTTGCAGCATGTGAGGGAGCGATACTCGTTGTCGATGCAGCACAGGGTATAGAGGCACAGACTCTGGCGAATGTATATCTTGCCATTGACCATGATCTCGATGTCATGCCGGTCATAAATAAGATAGATCTTCCATCGGCTGATCCGGAAAGAGTAGTGAACGAGATAGAGGATGTTATCGGAATAGAGGCTCAGGATGCACCGAGGATATCGGCAAAAAATGGTATTAATATAGAAGAGGTACTGGAACAGATAGTCACAAAGATACCTGCACCACACGGCGATCCAAATGCACCACTCAAAGCACTCATATTTGACAGTCTGTATGACTCATACAAAGGAGTTATCATATTCTGCAGAGTGTTTGACGGCTGTGTGTCCAAGGGAACCGTTATAAGGATGATGGCGACGAAAGCGGAGGCAGAAGTTGTAGAAGTTGGAATATTTGGCGCGGGAAGATTTGTGCCGTGCGATGAACTGTCAGCAGGAATGGTTGGCTATATAACAGCCAGTCTCAAGAATGTCAAGGATACGACAGTCGGAGATACGGTGACACAGGCGGATATGCCATGTGCTGAGGCACTTCCGGGCTACAAGAAGGCACAGCCTATGGTGTACTGTGGTTTATATCCGGCGGATGGTGCAAAATATCCGGATCTCAGGGATGCACTTGAAAAACTCCAGCTAAATGATGCAGCACTCAGTTTTGAGCCGGAGACATCGATAGCACTCGGATTTGGTTTCAGATGTGGATTCCTTGGACTTCTCCATCTGGAGATCATACAGGAGAGACTGGAGAGGGAATTCAACCTCGATCTGGTGACGACCGCACCGGGAGTTGTGTACAAAGTCCATACCACGGATGGCAACGTCATAGAACTTACCAATCCTTCAAATCTCCCTGATCCTTCAAGCATAGAGTATATGGAGGAGCCATTTGTTTCAGCTGAGATCATGGTGACAACGGAATTTGTAGGAGCAATCATGCAGCTCTGCCAGGAGAGGCGTGGAGTGTATAAGAGCATGGAGTACATGGAGGAGACCAGAGCGCTTCTCAAGTACGACCTTCCGCTCAATGAGATCATATACGATTTCTTTGATGCGTTGAAGTCACGCTCAAGAGGGTATGCGTCATTTGACTATGAGATGAAGGGTTATGTCCGCTCTGAGCTTGTAAAGCTGGATATACTTATCAATAAGGAAGAGGTTGATGCTCTGTCATTCATCATACATCAGGATACAGCCTACGAGAGAGGAAGAAAGATGTGTGAGAAGCTCAAGGAGGAGATCCCGAGACACCTGTTTGAGATTCCGATCCAGGCTGCTATAGGTAACAAGGTGATCGCTCGTGAGACAGTCAAGGCGATGAGAAAAGATGTCCTTGCTAAGTGCTACGGCGGTGATATATCGCGTAAGAGAAAGCTCCTTGAAAAGCAGAAAGAGGGCAAGAAACGAATGAGACAGGTCGGCAATGTGGAGATACCGCAGAAGGCATTTATGTCTGTGCTGAAGCTGGACGAGGAATAGAGATACAGACAGATTATAAGCAATAGATCCTGAAAAGCCGTTAATAAGAAGATTCTTAATAGCGGCTTTTTTAGTGGGCTATATTGCGTATACATATACAAAGAGGATGATCGAAAATGATAGATATTATAGAAGATGAGAGCGGTGCCAAGTACGATGATGGCAGCAGCTACGAGAGAAGAGAACTTAGCATATACATACACATACCGTTCTGTGTGAAGAAATGTGTATACTGTGACTTCCTGTCATTTCCTGTGGGAACATCCTGCATGCAGGGATATGGCGTGTATAGGGAGAAGTACATAGAGGCTCTGTGCGAAGAGCTCAGAAGCTATGCGTACCTGGCGGAGACGCACAGCGTGAAGACGATATATATAGGAGGCGGTACGCCTTCGCTGCTGGAAGCTGACGAGATAACAATGATAATGACGACAGTGAGAAGCATATTTGATATCGCAGAGGATGCAGAAATAAGTATAGAGGTCAATCCGGGAACCCTCACAAGCCGCAAGGCGGCAGAATACATAGCAAATGGAATAAACAGGATGAGCATAGGCCTTCAGTCTGCGCAGAGGGACGAACTTCAGGTGCTCGGAAGGATACACAATTATGATCAGTTCCTCGCCGCATTTGATATGGCGAGGGAGGCAGGATTTAGAAATATCAACATAGATCTGATGTCGGACATTCCCGGACAGACCATGAGATCATATCTGGATACTCTGGAAAAAGTCCTCAGATGCAAGCCGGAGCACATATCGTCCTACAGCCTCATAGTGGAGGCTGGTACCCCGCTTGCAGCTTCACCGGAACTCCTTTCAAGGATTCCTGATGAGGACGTGGATAGGGAAATGTACGATATAACAAATAAACTTCTGGATTCAGGAGGATATCACAGATATGAGATATCAAACTATGCCCGCCATGGCTACGAGTGCAGGCACAATATAGTCTACTGGACGCTGGGCGAATATATCGGTGTCGGTATCGGCGCAGCCTCTTTCCTATACGGCCGCAGATACACGAACACCAGCGACATAGGAGAATACATAGACACAATGGAAAACTGTCATGAACTGGTCACATATGGAGATCCCGTGGCAAATTCAAGAAAGGTCCGCGATCTGCTTGAGCAGATGAGAACAGTGGATGAAGAACTAAACACAGACAGGCTGATGGAGGAATATATGTTTCTTGGACTGCGTATGATATCAGGTGTGAGCGCCGAAAGATTCAACGACTACTTTGGACACTCCATCTACGACATCTACGGTCCCGTCATAGATAAATACAAGGTATCAGGCCACCTCGAAGACGACCACGGCCTGATCCGCCTCACAAAAAAAGGAATAGACGTGAGCAACACGATCCTGGCAGACTTTCTGATAGAAGATTGATAAAAAAACAAAAAAATTCGTTATTTTGTTGACAAAAAGGGGCGGCGGTGTTAGATTATGTTTAGTGGTTAGCACTCGGATATATTGAGTGCTAATAAAACTAAAAAAACAAGTAATAAAGGGAATGATAGTCATGGAACTTGACGAAAGAAAAGTCAGAATTCTTAAAGCGATCGTTTCTAACTACCTTGAAACAGGCGAACCGGTTGGATCAAGAACCATATCAAAGCTGGCAGACATGAATGTCAGCCCGGCTACAATCAGGAATGAGATGTCGGATCTTGAAGAGATGGGATACATTTGTCAGCCGCATGCATCGGCAGGAAGAGTGCCAACGGATGCCGGTTACAGATTTTATGTTGACAGCATTATGGCAGACCGAGAAGAAGAGAAAGCTGGCGATCAGGAAGAGAGAGAGAATCTTCTTCAGAGAGTCGACAAGCTGGAAAAACTTCTCAAGCAGGTAGCAAAGGTGCTTGCAGCGAATACACAGTATGCAACACTTGTCACTATGCCTCAATACAACAACACGGTGAAGTTCATTCAGCTGTCACAGGTTGATGAGACCACGTTGCTGGCAGTTATCATGGTAGATGGCAATATTGTTAAGAATAAGCTTATAAAGACTACTTATAGTCTGAAGAATGAAGAGATATTAAAATTTAATATACTGCTCAATACATTCCTTCAGGGGGCGTCGCTGGAAGACATTAACCTGGAGCTTATACAGACTATGAAGTTACAGGCTGGAGAATATGCTGAGATATTGGAAACAATATTTCAGGGAATCATGGAAGCAATCCATGAGGCTGATGACCTGAAGGTATATACAAGTGGCACAACCAATGTTCTGAAGTATCCGGAATTGGCAAATTCGTCTTCAGCAGAGAAACTGCTTGGAACACTTGAAGATATAGAGGACAAAGAGGAATTTGCAAAGCACGTAGAGGACGTGATACAGCAGGACAGTGATATACAGATTCTGATTGGGCAGGAGAACAGTGATGAGAATCTCAAAGATTGTTCCCTTGTAACGGCGACATATAAGATGCCGGAGGGGGCAAAGGGTACCATAGGAATTATAGGACCAAAGAGAATGGATTATAAGAAAGTGGTAACAATGCTCAAGGAACTTACCGGAGAGCTTGATGATATATTTAACAGTTAGATTGTTAAAAAGACATTATAAAAAGACATTAAAAAAGATGTTAAAAGTAATTTAAGGTACTAAAAACAGTACACCAAAAAGATGATGAATAGGAGGATATGTAATGGCTGACAGCGAAAACAGCAATGCATCCGACAAGAAGGTGAAGACAGAGCAGACCGCTTCTGAGACAATAGTTGGAGATGCTTCAGCAGAGATAAAAGACAGTGCAGAATCATCGGTGGATGTAACGGAAACGGTTGATGTTCCAGAGGAACAGGCAGAGGCGGCGAAGCCACAGCATGTTGCAAAGGAAAACAGACGCGGAGGCAAGGCACTGCGTGAGGAGAACGAGAAACTCAAGGAGCGCTGCAAGGATGCAGAGGCTAAGTATACAAGACTTCTTGCCGAGTGTGAGAACATCCGGCAGAGAAATGAAAAGGAATCAGGTAAGTTGTACGACATAGGTGCGAAGGGAGTCCTTGAGAAACTGCTCCCGGTAGTAGATAACTTTGAGAGAGCACTAGCAGCCATACCTGAGGACGAAAAAGGAAGACCATTCGAGTCAGGAGTTGCAAACATATACAAGCAGCTTATGACTTCATTGGATAGCATAGGCGTTAAGCCTATGGACTGTGCGGGACAGCAGTTTGATCCGACATATCACAATGCCGTGATGCATGTTGAGGATGATAGCTACGAAGAGAATGTTATCGTCGAAGAGATGCAGAAAGGTTATATGTACAAAGATCAGGTACTCAGATTCAGCATGGTAAAGGTAGCAAACTAAATTTCATAAGAAGGACCCACGGAGTGGGAGATTTCTTATGAAGAATGGAAGCGCACTGATGTGCGCGCAGGTCATCAGGCAGAGCTTGGTGATATGTTACGCAGACGCTGAGCGTAGAGCTTCTCATGCGTCTGTGCAATAAATTTAGAAGTATGATCATTTGAAATTTTTTCTAGGAGGAAAAGACAATGGGTAAGATTATAGGTATTGATTTAGGTACAACAAATTCATGTGTAGCAGTTATGGAAGGTGGTAAGCCTGTAGTTATAGCAAACTCAGAGGGTATGAGAACAACACCTTCAGTAGTAGGTTTCCTGAAGACAGGAGAGAGAGTAGTAGGAGAGCCTGCAAAGCGTCAGGCAGTAACAAATGCTGATAAGACAATTTCATCTATCAAGCGTCATATGGGTACAGATTACAGAGTGGAGATAGATGGTAAGAAGTATTCTCCACAGGAGATCTCAGCAATGATCCTTCAGAAGCTGAAGGCAGATGCTGAAGGATACCTTGGTGAGAAGGTTACAGAGGCAGTTATCACAGTTCCTGCTTACTTCTCAGATGGACAGAGACAGGCAACAAAGGATGCCGGTAAGATCGCAGGTCTTGATGTAAAGCGTATCATCAACGAGCCTACAGCAGCAGCTCTTTCATATGGTCTTGACAATGAACAGGAGCAGAGAATTATGGTTTACGATTTAGGTGGTGGTACATTTGATGTATCTATCATTGAGATCGGCGAGGGTGTCATCGAGGTTCTTGCAACAGCCGGTGATAACAAACTCGGTGGTGATGATTTCGATAACGCTATTACACAGTATATGCTTGACGAGTTTAAGAAGGCAGAGGGTATCGACCTTTCAGGCGATAAGATGGCTATGCAGAGATTAAAGGAAGCAGCAGAGAAGGCAAAGAAGGAGCTGTCATCAGCTACAACAACCAACATCAACCTTCCTTTCATCACAGCAAACCAGGATGGTCCAAAGCATTTCGATATGAACCTTACAAGAGCTAAGTTTGATGAGCTTACAGCAGATCTTGTAGACAGAACAAAGGGCCCTGTTAACACAGCACTTGCTGATGCAGGTCTCACAGCAGCAGAGCTTGACAAGGTACTTCTTGTCGGTGGTTCAACACGTATCATCGCAGTACAGGAAGAAGTTAAGAGACTTACAGGCAAGGAGCCATTCAAGGGAATTAACCCTGATGAGTGTGTTGCAATCGGTGCTTGTATCCAGGGTGGTAAGCTTGCTGGAGATGCAGGTGCAGGTGAGATCCTTCTTCTGGATGTTACACCACTTACACTTTCAATCGAGACAATGGGCGGTATAGCTACTCACCTTATCGAGAGAAACACAACTATCCCTACAAAGAAGAGTCAGATTTTCTCAACAGCACAGGATAATCAGGATGCCGTTGATATCAATGTAGTACAGGGTGAGAGACAGTTCGCAAAGGACAACAAGAGCCTTGGTAGATTCAGACTTGATGGTATCGCTCCGGCAAGACGTGGAGTTCCACAGATCGAGGTAACATTTGATATCGATGCAAATGGTATCGTAAATGTATCAGCTAAGGATCTCGGAACAGGAAGAGAACAGCACATTACAATTACATCAGGTACATCACTTTCAGATGATGATATCGATAGAGCAGTTAAGGAAGCAGCTGAGTACGAGGCTCAGGATAAGAAGCGTAAGGAAGGCATTGAGGCAAGGAATGAGGCCGAAGATCGGAAGAGCGTCGTGTAGGGAAAGAGTGTAGATCTCGGTGGCAAGGAATGAGGCCGATGCACTTGCGTTCCAGACAGAGAAGGCACTCGGCGAGGTAGGAGATAAGCTTTCAGATTCAGATAAGGCTGGCGTAAAGGCAGATCTTGACTCCTTAAGAGCAGCAATAGACAGCACAGATGCAGAGAACATGAGCGATGCTGATGTTGACAAGATCAAGGCAGCTAAGGATAAGCTGATGGAGAGCGCACAGAATCTGTTCTCAAAGCTCTATGAGCAGAATGGTCCTGGAGCAAATGCAGGCACAGGAGCAGGCACACCTGATTACTCAGATGGTGATGTTGTAGATGGAGATTTCACAGAGGTTTAATATATAGAGGATGAAAGGTAAAGGCTATGGCAGAGACAAAGACCGATTATTATGAAGTCCTTGGTGTTTCCAAGGGTGCCTCTGACGCCGAGATCAAAAGGGCATACCGAGTGGTAGCAAAAAAATACCACCCGGATATGAACCCTGGTGATGAGGAGGCTGCAGAGAAATTCAAAGAAGCCGCAGAAGCTTATTCAGTCCTCAGTGATCCTGAGAAACGTGCAAAGTATGATCAGTTCGGCCATGCAGCATTTGATCAGAACGGTGGCGGTGCCGGTGGATTTGGCGGATTTGACTTCGCAGATATGGGAGATATCTTTGGTGATATCTTCGGAGATATGTTTGGAGGAGCAAGTCGTCAGAGAAATACAAATGGCCCTATGAAGGGTGCAAATATCAAGACAACTATAAGAGTTGGATTCGAGGAGGCTATATTTGGTACTCAGAAAGAGCTTGAGCTTCCTCTTAAAGATGAATGTGATGTATGTAAGGGTACTGGATCCCAGCCAGGACATCAGCCGGAAGTATGTGGCAAGTGTGGCGGCAAGGGACAGATAGTTACAACACAGCAGTCACTGTTTGGAGTTGTCCGTAACGTACAGACCTGTCCGGATTGTTCAGGTTCAGGAAAGATCATCAGATATAAGTGCAGCAACTGTGCAGGCACAGGATATGTCAAGAGTAGAAAGAAGATACAGATAGCTATTCCACCTGGAGTGGATAATGGTACAAATATCCGTATCAAGGGCAAAGGTGAGCCAGGCATCAATGGCGGTGAGAGAGGAGATCTTACAGTTACGATTCTGGTGGATCGTCACCCTAACTTCCAGAGACAGGAGTACAATCTTTACTCATCAGAGCCTATTACATTCACACAGGCAGCCCTTGGTGGAACGATCAAGATCAACACCATAGAGGGCGAGGTGGATTACACAATACCACCTGGAACACAGACAGATACACGTATCAAGCTGAAGGGTAAGGGCGTACCAAACCTGAAGAATCCTACTCAGCGAGGTGATCACTATGTAACACTTGTCGTACAGGTACCTGAGAAGCTGACAGAGGAGCAGAAGAAGATTCTCAACCAGTATGAGCAGGCAACACTTGTGGAGACAAGACCTGCCACAGACTCAGCAGGACCATTTACATTTGGTGATCATAAGAGAAGAAAGAAGAAACAGTAAAAATAATAAAAGCAGGTAAAATAATATATGAAATGGACTAAGCTCACGATAGATACAACATGTGAAGCTGAAGACCTCATAAGCGCCTTCCTCGAAGAGGAAGGCGTTTTGGGTGTTCAGATAGAAGATAATATACCTCTTACAGAGGAAGAGATGGAGACGATGTTTGTGGATCTCCTGCCGGATGATGTGCCGGAAAATGATGGAACAGCCAGGGTGACATGTTTCCTGGATGATACATTTGACGTTCAGGAGATAAAGGATAAAGTTACAGCCGAGATAAAGAGGCTGTCAGAGTTTCTTTCGGTTGGAACCGGCAATATAACAGAGAGCGAGACGAAGGATGAGGATTGGAGAGACAACTGGAAGGCATACTTCAAACCATTCAGACTCTATGACAACATTATCATCAAGCCGACATGGGAGGCGGTTCCGGATGATGCGAAGGATGAAGATATCATCATAGAGATAGATCCGGGAACAGCGTTTGGAACAGGCTCACATGAGACAACAAGACTGTGTATAGGACAGCTCAAGAAATATATGAAAGATGGAGACAAGATACTTGACGCTGGCAGCGGAAGCGGTATCCTGTCATTTGTATGCAACAAGCTTGGAGCAGAACATGTGCTCGGAATAGATATAGATCCTATAGCCGTGGATGTTGCAGGAGAGAACAGGGATGTAAACAACATACCTGCTGATGCTGTAAGCTTTATATGCGGCAATGTGCTTGAGGACCAGAAACTGGTAGATTCGATCGGCGCAAATTATGATATAGTAGTTGCAAATATTCTCGCGGACGTTATCATACCTATGTCAGCGGTTGTTCAGAAGTTCATGAAGGATGATGGACTTTTCATATCATCAGGAATCATCAATATAAAAGAGAAAGAAGTTCGACAGGCTTTGCTTGACAATAACTTTGATATCGTAGATACTGTCTACATGAATGACTGGGTAAGCTTTGTCGCAAAAAAACATATAGATTAAGCGAACTATAGATTTTATAGGGCGTAAAGTATGAGAGGATATAGTCTGGGATGAACAGGTTTTTTGTGGATATAGATGGCAGGAATATAGGTACAGATATCGAGATTACAGGTGGAGATGTGAATCACATAAAGAATGTACTTCGGCTTAAGATCGGGGAAGAGATCCTTGTGAGTGATGGCAGAGGCCGGGATTATACTTGCAGGATATCGCGTATAGATCCTGATAAGGTAGTTTGTAATATAGAGGACATAAGCGACAATTTTGCTGAACTTCCGGTTAAAGTCACACTGTTTCAGGGCTATCCAAAGTCCGATAAAATGGATCTCATAGTCCAGAAGATGGTTGAACTTGGAGTATTCAGGATAGTGCCGGTATTTACATCCAGAACTATAGTCAAACTGGATCAGAAAAAAGCTACGAAAAAGACAGAGAGATACCGAACTATTGCGGAATCCGCAGCGAAACAGTCCGGGCGCGGGATCGTTCCAGAGATTACAGAGCCGGTATCATTTGCCAAAGCGCTGGATATGGCGTCGGAACTTGACATGAATATCATACCTTATGAAGAGGCGGAAGGCATAGAGGAGTCGAGGCAGATTATCGCTAACGTGCGAGGCAAAAGGTCACTGGGAATATTTATAGGCCCGGAGGGCGGATTTGCCCGCGAAGAAGTGGAAGAGGCTGTGGCGGCGGGGGCTGAGTGCATAACGCTTGGACACCGGATACTGCGCACGGAGACGGCTGGACTTGCGGTGATGGCGATCATCATGTTTCAGGCAGAGTAGCAGGCATAAAGAAGAGATATAAAGAAGAGATATAAAGAAAAGACATAAAAAGGCATAAAGAAGAAATAGAGAGACTGGCAATTACAAAGACGGAATCAGGGACAAGAATCATGGAAACAAATTCAGGAAACAGGATAGAGGCATATTTTGACAATTCAGCGACAACTCCGGTGTATCCGGAGGTCAGGGATCTTGTGGTAAGGCTCATGGAGAAGGATTATGGCAATCCATCTTCACTTCACCTCAAGGGGGTTGAAGCGGCAAGATATGTTACAGACGCCAGAGAGAAGATGGCAAGACTTATGAAGGTCATGCCGAAAGAGATAGTGTTCACATCCGGCGGAACAGAGTCAAACAATATGGCACTTATAGGCGGTGCACTTGCCAACAGGAGAGCAGGGAACAAGATCATCACAACAGAGGTGGAACATGCATCGGTGGGAAGTCCGGTATCATTTCTGGAAGATATGGGATTTGAGGTAGTTAGGATAGGTGTTGACAGCAAAGGTGTGATCAATGTCGATGAACTTGTTGATGCAGTGGATGATAACACCATCATAGTGTCTGTGATGTACGTGAATAACGAGATAGGATCTGTGATGCCGGTCCAGGATATAGCAAAACGCATCAAGGAGAAGAATCCAGCAGTGCTGTTCCATGTTGATGCGATTCAGGCATTTGGCAAATATGTCATATATCCGGGAAGAATGGGAATAGATATGATGTCTGTCAGCAGCCATAAGTTTCACGGACCAAAGGGCGTTGGCGCGCTATACATAAGAGACCGTGTAAAGGTGAAGCCGGTGATATATGGCGGAGGCCAACAGAACGGAATGAGATCGGGTACGGAGAATGTGCCGGGGATAGCCGGTATGGCACTTGCGGCGGAGATGACGTACAGAGATCTGGATGAGAAGGTGCGGCACATGCGTGAAGTAAAGCAGCATCTGATAGATGAACTTACAGGAATAGAAGAAGTATACAGCAACTCAGGTGATGCACCACATATTGCGAGCATCACATTCAAGGGTGTGAGAAGTGAGGTCATGCTGCACGCACTTGAGGAACGGGGAATATATGTCTCTTCAGGTTCGGCGTGTTCGTCTAACAAACATTCCACCAGCGGAACACTTAAGGCGATAGGACTTCCACCGGAGAAGCTTGAATCAACATTGAGATTTAGTTTTTCACCGGAAAACACAATAGAACAGGTGGACTATGCAGTGCAATGTTGTAAAGAGCTGCTTCCTGTACTGAGAAGATATGTAAGAAAAAAATAATGTCAGGATTATAAGGAGGACACATGCAGTACAAGGCTTTTATGATAAAGTATGCCGAGATAGGTACAAAAGGAAAGAACCGATATATATTTGAGGATATCCTGTGCAAGAATATAAACAGAAAACTCAAAAACTACGGTGATTTCTATATAAGAAAAGAACAGGGTAGAATTTTTGTGGAGTGCAAGTCAGATTACGATTACGAGGATGTGGTCGGAGCGCTCGGTAAGGTATTTGGAATAGTTGGCATATGTCCTGTTGTTGTGGAGGAGAATACAGAATTTGAGAACCTGAAACAAAAGGTTATAGACTATGTTGACAGGGCTTATGATCACAAGAATTTCACATTCAAGGTGTTCACCAGAAGAAATGAGAAGTCATATCCGATGACATCGATGGAAGTCAGCGCAGAGCTTGGACATTTCCTTCTCGAGGCATACCCAGGACTCTCTGTTGACGTTCATTCGCCACAGGAGATAATCAATGTGGAGATACGAAAGGTTGCATATATATATTCCATAACGATACCTGGACCGGGAGGGCTTCCTGTCGGAACAAATGGAAAGGGAATGGCACTCCTATCAGGCGGTATAGACAGCCCGGTTGCTGCATACATGATAGCGAAGAGAGGGGTTGTGGTTGAGGCTGTATATTTCCATGCGCCTCCGTTTACAAGCGAGAGAGCAAAGCAGAAGGTCATCGATCTTGCGTGCCTTGTGGCAGATTATGCAGGAGCCATAAAGCTTCACGTTGTCAATTTTGCAGATGTGCAGATGGCTATATATGATAACTGCCCTCATGAAGAACTCACGATAATAATGAAGAGATATATGATCAAGATCGCAGAAGAACTGGCAGAGAAAAATGACTGTCAGTGTACCATCACAGGAGAGAGCATCGGTCAGGTGTCAAGTCAGACGGTGTTTAGCCTTAATGTTATCAACCAGGTGAGCACCATGCCAGTGTTCAGACCGTGTATAGGTATGGATAAACAGGAGATAGTGGATATATCTGAAAAGATAGGCACATACGAGACATCTATCCTGCCTTATGAGGATTGCTGTACGACATTCGTCGCAAAGCATCCGGTTACAAAACCTGTTCTCTCAGCGATAGAGAAGTCTGAGGAAAAACTTGCGGGAATCATAGAACCACTTTATCGCACGGCTGTTGATACAGCAGAGACAGTTATGTGCAGGGCAAAGAACTAAGTCGAGCCGTGAATAACTAAAGTTATAAGGCGGATTCAACGTGGACTAGATTGCATAGTTGTATAGTATAGTTGTATAGAAAATAAAAAAGAGATGCTGAAAAGCATCTCTTTAAATTGAAAAT
>OLJB01000933.1_pt1 | contig 15956 bp, 10 predicted proteins | sample 1601391 | NCBI WGS metagenome assembly OLJB01 (sample SAMN01915215, study PRJEB22387) | human gut metagenome | isolation source: stool | host: Homo sapiens | place: USA | reverse complement strand
CCTATCCCCTGCCCTGCACAAACCGTACCAAGAAAGGCAAAGCCCCCACCCAAAGCGGGAGGGGGCAAAATGTACGGTTCAGTGCTGTTTGGGCGGGGCGTTGCGGCGGTAGATGGCCAAAAGGCCATCCAGCAGCAGATCCTGATCGAGGATGATGTTGGTGCGGCAATGCGGCACGATAGCCGGGGAAAGGCCGCCGCAGGCCACCACAGTAGGAACTTCGCCCAGTTCCTCTCGGTAGCGCTCAATAAGGCCATCCACCATACAGGCGGTGCCCAGCACCACACCGGAGAGCATACAATCCACCGTATTGCTACCGATGGTCTTGATCTTACCGGTACCGAGACCGATGGAGGGCAGCAGCGAGGCCGACCCTGAAAGCGCCTCCAGCGAGATCTTGACGCCAGGGAGGATAGCGCCGCCGATAAAGCTGCGGTCCTCGGTGACGACGGTGATTTTGGTAGCGGTGCCCAAATCGATGATGATGGCTGGCAGGGGGTATTTTTCCGCCGCGCCCACAGCGGTACAGGCCAGGTCCGCACCCAAGGAAGCGGGTTCATCGATACGGATATTAAGGCCGGTTTTGACCCCGGGGCCAACCACAATGGTGGGGATATGGCCATTGCCGAGGATGCGGACGGCATCGTGGAATACGGCGGTGAGCGCCGGTACGACCGAGGAGATGGCCGCGCCGGTAAGCTGGGCCGGATCGGACTGATGCAGACGGAAGATCTGCGAGAGAAGGACGGCGTATTCCGTTTCGGTACGCAGGGGGTCCGTCTTGGCGCGGGCGGTAAAGAGGGCACTTTTGCCCTCGTAGACGCCAAAGCAGATATTGGAGTTGCCGATATCAATGGTGAGGATCATAGGGTCAATCTCCTTTCAGCGGGGCAGCAGGGCGGAAAGGCGGTCGGCGGCGGGCTGCATAAAGTCGCCCTCAAACAGCTCGATGGTACCGGTATCCATCAGTGAGGCGAGCGCGGGCTGGATCGGCAGGCGGGCCAGCACCGGAATGTGGTGCTCCGCCGCGATGCTATCAAGGTGGCTTTCGCCGAAAATAGCATACTGCTTTCCGCAATCAGGGCAGGTGTAGGTGCTCATATTCTCGATGAGGCCAAGAACCGGAACCTTCATCATCTCGGCCATTTTTACCGCTTTTTCCACGATCATGCCGACGAGCTGCTGCGGCGTGGTGACCACGATGATGCCATCCACGGGGAGGGACTGGAATACGGTGAGAGGGACATCGCCGGTGCCGGGGGGCATATCGACAAACATAAAATCGACATCCTTCCAGTACACATCGGTCCAGAATTGGCCCACCGCCCCGGCAATGACCGGGCCGCGCCAGACAACGGGATCGCTTTCCTGCTCGAGCAGCAGATTGATGGACATGACCTGGGTGCCGAAGCGGGAGACGGCGGGCAGCATGACCTCACCGAGGGTTTCGATCTTTTCCCGAAGGCCGAATGCCTGCGGGATGCTGGGGCCGGTGATATCGGCATCCAGGATGGCGGTGCGGTAGCCCAGCCGCTGCATACTGACGGCCAGCAGGCTGGTGACGAGGGATTTGCCGACGCCGCCCTTGCCGCTGACGACGCCGATGACCTTTTTGACGCTGCTCATTTCATTGAGTTTTTTGGAAAAATCCTGTTCGCTGCCGCAATCGTGGCCGCAGGTACTGCAATCGTGAGTACAGCCCATGGGGATGACCTCCTTTTGATTTTGGACAAAAAAATTTTGCCGGCAAAGCCGAAACCGACCATGGAAAGCGGGCGGGCCCGCAGGGCTGGGGCTTTGCTGCCGGGGAGAGTGGGTGCAGAAAGTGGGGCGCCCCGCAGGGGCGGCGGTGAAACCGCCGGGACGGGCGAAGCCCGTCAGGCCCGTTCCCGAAGGGAACGGATCCCCTGCGGGGCGCCCATCCGGCGGCTATTGCAAATTCTGTCCAGATATTAGTAAGCCTTACCCCAAATGATCATGTGCTTGGCGGGGCGGCCGCAGCAGACGCAGGTGGCACCGAGGTCTTCCTGCTCCAGCGGCATGCAGCGGCTGGTAACGCCAATCTCATCCTTCATCTTGAGCTCGCAAGCGAGGTCGCCGCACCACATGGTCTTATAAAAGCCGTTGGTGCCATCAGCGACCTTGTGCATCTCGGCCATATCGTGGGCAACATAGGTATTGGCTTCGCGGTTGGCCAGGGCTTTCTGATAGAGGCTGTCGTGGATCTCGGCCAGCAGGCGGGTGATCTCGCTTTCGAGATCCTCCAGCTTGACGAAGGTCTTTTCACGGTTATCCCGGCGAACCAGCACGCACTGGCCGGCTTCGATATCCTTGGGGCCGATCTCCAGACGCAGCGGGACGCCCTTCATCTCATACTGGGCGAACTTCCAGCCGGGGCTGTTCTCGGAAAGATCTATGTCTGCACGGAAGTTCTTTTTGAGGCGCTCACACAGGGCGGAAGCGGTCTCGGCAACGCCCTCCTTATGCTGGGCGATGGGGACGACCATGACCTGGATGGGAGCGACAGCGGGGGGCAGCACCAGGCCGTTATTATCACCGTGGGTCATAATAATGGCGCCGATGATGCGGGTAGACATACCCCAGCTGGTCTGGTGAGGATACTGCAGGGTATTGTTGCGGTCGGTGAACTGGATATCAAAGGCACGGGCAAAGCCGTCGCCGAAGTAGTGGGAGGTACCGCTTTGCAGGCTCTTACCGTCGTGCATCATGGCCTCGATGGTGTAGGTTTCTTCGGCGCCCGCAAATTTTTCCTTATCGGTCTTGACGCCCTTAACAACGGGGATGGCAAGATATTTCTCGCACATCTCTGCGTAGACATTCAGCATGCGCACGGTCTCAGCCTTGGCTTCCTCGGCGGTTTCGTGCATGGTGTGGCCCTCCTGCCACAGGAACTCGGCGCTGCGCAGGAAGGGGCGGGTGGTCTTTTCCCAGCGCATGACGCTGCACCACTGGTTATACAGCTTGGGCAGGTCACGGTAGCTGTGGATGATATGGGAATAGTGCTCGCAGAACAGCGTTTCGCTGGTGGGGCGCACGCACAGGCGCTCCTCCAGCTTTTCCTCGCCGCCCATGGTGACCCAGGCGACCTCCGGGGCGAAGCCTTCCACATGGTCCTTCTCTTTCTGCAGAAGGCTCTCCGGTATGAGCATAGGCATATAGACATTCTGGTGACCAGTCGCCTTGAACATGCCGTCAAGAATATGCTGGATATTTTCCCAAATGGCATAGCCATAGGGGCGGATGATCATGCAGCCACGGACGCTGCCGTAATCGACCAGCTCGGCCTTTTTAACGACATCGGTATACCACTGCGCAAAATCGTCCTCCATCGAGGTGATCTCGGCTACCATTTTCTTTTGATCTGCCATAGTATTTCTTTCTCCCTTTCAGTAGGATATATACTTTTATATTATACGGGTTTTTGCGTCATTTGCAAGGGATTGCGGGGATTTTGTGGGGAATTGGGAGGCGGGAGGCCAAAAGAAGCGGGCGGGGGGAGGTACGGCCCGGACACGGCAGAAGCTTGCGAAGGATGCCGACGGAAAACCCGCCGCAGGCAGGAGCTTCAAAATTTATTTACAATATTTCACCTTTTCGTCACGGCATTTTTACCGACCTTAAAAAAACAGGTCAAGCATTGTTCACAATTTAACGGTATACTAGGAAACAGTCAAGGGGCCAGGCACCCCACAGAAAGGCAGGTCAGTTCCATGACATATCCGAACGACAACTTTAATGACCGCAACTTTACCACCGGCAATACCGATCTTCCCACCGGGGAGTATCGCTATGATAAAGACAGCATCCATCAAGATGCCGCGTCCGGGCAGGCGCAGCAAACGGCTGCTTCGGGGTATCATCCCTCGGACGCAAACAAAAAATCCACAGGACGGGGCAAGAAAGGGACGGCGCTGCTGCTGGCAGGCTGCCTGGTGCTCTCGATGGTGGGCGGCGCAGGCGGCGCTGTGATCGCTGCCAAGAGCGGCCTGCTGGGCACCGGTTCCACCGTTCTGTATCAAGGGGTAGAGGTCCCTTCCACCAACGGTTCCACCGTCGGCGTCAGTTATTCCGGTGTGGTGCAGCAGGTGGAGGACAGCGTAGTGGCCATCACCACCGAAAGTGTGGCGACCAACTACTTCTTCCGGCAGTATGTCACCCAGGGCGCAGGCTCCGGCGTGGTGCTGACGGCGGATGGCTACATTGTGACCAACTACCATGTGATAAAAGGCGCACAGCAGATCACCGTGACTGCCAATGACGGCAGTACCTATGCCGCCACCCTGGTGGGTACCGATGAGGATAACGACATCGCGGTGCTGAAGGTGGACGCCAAAGACCTGACCCCGGCTATTCTGGGCGACAGTGACACCCTGAAGGTGGGCGACGCCGTGCTGGCGATCGGCAACCCGCTGGGTACCCTTTCCGGCACTGTCACCGATGGTATCGTCAGCGCGCTGGAGCGCCAGGTAACGATAGACGGCAACAACATGACCCTGCTGCAAACCAGCGCGGCGGTCAACCCCGGTAATTCCGGCGGCGGTCTCTTTAATGCCAGCGGAGAGCTGATCGGCATTGTCAATGCCAAATCCACCAGCGATTCCAGCGGCAATGCCGTGGATAACATCGGCTTTGCCATTCCTATCAACAGCGTCAAGACCATCATCGAGGATCTCATCAGCCACGGCTATGTGACCGGTCAGATCGTACTGGGAGTCAGCCTGGTGGATATCACCGATGAGCGCACCGCCCGCTACTACGGGCTGGACAGCACCGGCGTGTATATCCAAAGCGTGGAGTCCGGCTCCATAGCGGATAAGGGCGGCCTGCAGGCCGGCGACCGACTGCTGAGCTTTGGCGGGGTGGAGGTTTCCACCGCGGATGATCTGAAGGCAGCGCTGGCCAGCCACAGCGTAGGCGACCGGGTGGAGATCAAGGTCTCCCGCAATGGCCGGGAATACACCCACAGTGTGGTACTGACCGAATATGTACCCAGCAGCGCCACCAATTAACTTGCCAACTTCTCCATACTCCTTTTCAATATCACAGCGAAGCCTCCCCCCGTGAAGAATGGGGGAGGTTTCGCTGGATTTTGTACTTTTCCTCGGCAAAAAAATATGTTAGAATAGAACCAGAAGAAAGAGCTGCCGTGCGGCAGCGCAACGATAGGAGGAATCCCCCATGAGATTTTGCCCGAACTGCAACAGTGCCGTATATGATGACCGGGCGGAGCTTTGCCCAGAGTGCGGCAAGCCGATGAACCAAAATGTATGCCCCAGCTGCGGCCGGCGGCTACAGCCTGGCCAGAAATGTCCTCACTGCAGCGACTGCCGCGCCCACGGCGAACGCTATACCGTGCGAAACCAAAGTCCCGAACAGACTGTCAGCGGCGGACTGAGTATGTGGGCCTATATGGGGCTTATTCTGCTGGCGATGGTGCCGGTCATTGGGCTTATATTTATGATAGTGTGGGCGTGCGGCGTGAGCAGCAACCCCCAGCTGGCCCGCTTTGCCCGCGGCATGCTGCTGGCCAAGGCCGCGCTGTTCCTCATCGGGATCATCTTCTTTTCTGTGATGATGGCTGCCATGCAGCCGCTGCTGAATGAGCTGGAGGACTGGCTGAGCTACTACGGCGATGAATACGGCTACTATGATAACTTTGATGATTCCTACAATTACAATTTTGGCGATGACTATAATGCTGGTGATAACGGCGATCTCTTTGGCGATGACTGGCCCGATTTTTACGGGGAGGAGGCCCCGGCTGCCAATGCCGCGTAAATCATAAAGCAAAAGCCCCCTCCGGGTGTACCGGAGGGGGCTTTTTTATGTGGGATCACTTTTTGAGGGTCTCGCGGCTGCCCTTCCTGGCAGCGGCAGCTACCAGCCCGCCCAGTGCTACGATAGCCAGAAAGTTGGGAATAACCATCAGCTGGTTAAACATATCGGAAAGCTCCCAAGCTAGGTCATTGGATACGCAGGAGCCGAGGAAGATGAGCGCCACAGCGATGATGGAATAGACCGGGACGGCCTTTTTGCCAAAGAGGTATTCCACATTGATACGGCCGAAGAAGTTCCAGCCCAGGATGGTGGAGAAAGCGAAGAACATAAGGCAGATGGCCACGAACAGACTGCCGGCGGTATTACCCATGATGCTGGAGAACGCCAGCTGCGCCATATTGGTCTTGCTGACACCTTCGGCTGCGCCGGAGGCAAGGATCCCGTTGCCGGCATACAGGGTGGAGATAACGACCAGAGCGGTCATGGTGAGGACGACAAAGGTATCAATGAAAACACCGATCATGGCCACAACGCCCTGCTCGTGCGGGCAGCTTACCTTAGCCATAGCGTGGGCGTGGGGAGTGGAGCCCATACCGGCCTCATTGCTGAACAGACCGCGCTTGACGCCCTGGCTGATGGCCTGCTTGAGCGCAAAGCCGAAGCTGCCGCCGATGATGGACTGCGGCTGGAACGCATAGCGGAAGATCATACCGAAGGTTTCGGGGACAAAGCGGATTCGGGCAATCAGCACCACCAGACCGCCGATGAGGTACAAGCACGCCATCACGGGAACGATCTTTTCCGCCCATGCGGCGACACGGTGGCTGCCGCCCAAAAATACATAGGCGGAAAGCGCTGCAACAACGATGCCGATGACCCATGTGGGAACGCCGGTCGCATTGGAAAGGGATTCCCCGATGGAATTGGACTGCACCATGCTGCCGATGAAGCCCAGCGCAAGGATGATGGCTACGGCGAAGAAGCCGGCCAGGAACTTGCCGAAGCCACCCTTAAAGGCACGCTTGATGTAATAAACCGGGCCGCCGTGGACGCTGCCGTCCGCATTGACTACACGGGTCTCCTGCGCCAGCACCGCTTCCGCATAGATGGTAGCCATGCCGAAGAAGGCGATGATCCACATCCAGAAGATGGCGCCGGGACCGCCGATGAGGATAGCGCCGCAGGCGCCGACGATATTACCGGTACCTACCTGCGCGGCAATGGCCGTGGCCAGTGCCTGGAAGGAGGAAAAGCCGCCCTGCTGCTTTCCGCCATGGAGATTGATGTTGCCGAATACCCGGCGCATACCCTCGCCAAAGCAGCGCACCTGCACAAAGCGGGTACGGATGGAGAAATAAAGGCCCGCGCCCACCAGCAGGATGATGAGGATATAATCCGAGAGATAGCCGTTGATTTTTTGTACGATGTTGAGCAATGCTGCTTCCATTTGTTTCACTCCTGATTAAAATATTGCAGTGAAAAAAGGATAATAAAAAGGCTGCCCGTCTTTTTTAAGCGGCAGCCTCTGAAGAATAGCGAGCGATCAAACAAAAGATGCTTTGATGACCGCTCTGTCCTTTTGCCTGAGAGATTCGGCGGAAAAACCGCCTTGCACCTTCGGCACTCAACTCAATGAGATTCTCCAGAGCCCCCTCCATATTCAGTCTCTTACGATTCTGAATGTTTCTGCGGGGTCGCTATCGTTATTCACTTGATGTTATTCTACACCATTTTGCAGCTTTGTCAAGAGAAAAATGCAAAATGCGTTATTCTTCCGTGCGGATGCACCGCACCGTTACTCGGGCACGGCCATCGTAGGTGCAGGTAAACAGGGTAAGATCCCACTCCCCAGCCCGCATTTCCTCCACGGCGGTCTCCGGCAGGGTCTCCACCCGGTCCACCGTATAGCGGTAGGTCTGCCCGGCTGCATCGGCAAATAGGACGGCATCTCCGGGACGCAGGGTGTGCAGCGCGGCAAAGTGCCGCCGGTAATTGTGCGCCGCTATGATGATATCATCCCCGGCCAGGGTACCGGCATAGCGGCAGGGTGCCTGGCGCAGAAAATCCATCTCCCATTCGGCCCCCACCGGCAGCTCCAGCGCCAGGGTAGGTAGAGAAAGGATGCCCAGATACTCCTCCCCCTCCAAAGAGACCGTCAGCTCTCCGGCGGGCAGGGTAGGCATCGGCGCTGGAGACTGTCCGATGCTATGTGCCACGGCAGGCAAAATCCTTTGGGTGGCCGCCGCGGCACGGCGTTCCTCCCGCAGATTAAACCCCAATAGGAATGCGGCGGCCAAAATGCACAGGCCGCCCAAAATGATGCAGAACCGGCCGATACGCTCTCGTGTCATGTCGGTTTCCTCCGGCGGCGCAGGCGGCAGCCCACCGCCACCAGCAGCACCCCTATGGCTGCCAGCAGCGTGATAGGCCATTGCAGCAGGCCGGTCTGCGGCAGCTTATCCCCCGGGGTGGGGGCCGGGTTATCCGGTATGATGATGACCGGCGGTTCGGGGGTACCGGAGCGCTCCAGCTTGGGCTCTACCGTTGCAGCGTACTGCCACCCGCCGCCCGCCTGTTGGGCCGGCAGCTCCAGCAGCACCGGGGTGGTGGTATAGGTGCAGCCGCCCTTTTGGTAGGGAGCCGCGCACAACAGATACAACCCGGTGGGCAGCCCCTCTAATGCAGCTTTGCCATCAGCCGCGGTGGTAAGCTGCTTTTCTGGGGAAATGCTTTGCTGCTCCACCCATTGGTCCAGCAGCCCGGCCGCCTGCCGCCAGTCGGCGGCATCCCACAGGTTCCCCAGCACAATACCGCTATCCTCATAGGCCGGCAGCAGGGTGTGTTCTCCCTGCGGAGAAAGCGCCGCCACCCGGTACAGCGAAAAGCCCATGCCGCTTACTGGCTTATTCTCATAGTGACAGTCAATGGTCAACACGCACAGCGCGTCAGGATCGGCTGTCTGTGCTATCGCGGGGAGACACAGCAGTATGATCAGGATCAGGGCCAGAACGGCTCTGAGACGCTTTTTCATCAGTTCTCCCCCTTTCTATCACATTGCCCTCTTCGGGCCCGGTTTTCTTTTTCTTGCGGCGCAGCAGCGCCAGGATGAGCAAAATAAGCAGGAACAGCAGCAGCGCGCCGATCAGCAGCTTGCCCTTCCAGCCCAAGCTGTGTACTACCTGCTGGGTCACGGTCACTTCCACCGTTTCCTCCACGGTCTCCAGCGGGATGCGGTGCCCGCGCACCAGCAGCCGGTGGGTATTTACGCCGTAGGGCGTACAGGTCACCAGGGTAACAAGGTCCTCCCCTTCCACCGGGTACAGGTCCTTTACCTCATCCGGCTCCACCACCAGGATCTGATCCACCTCATAGAGGAGCTGCTCCCCCAAAATGCGCAGGGAAAAATGGTCGCCCAGCTGCATTTGGTCCAGATCGGAGAAAAGCAGCGCCGAGGGCAGCCCCCGGTGGCCGGAAAACACCGCGTGGGTGCCCTCTCCGCCCACCGGCAGGGAGGTACCGCCTAGATGCCCGATGCCATGCTGGAGGACCTCCTCCGTGGTGCCGTGGTAGATGGGCAGCCGCACGCTGATGCGCGGGATCTCGATGTAGCCCATAATGCCGCTGCCATCGGGATCCAGCAGGCCCCAGTAGGGGTCCCCCGCGGGCAGCTGCCGCCCGGTAAAGGCATCCCGGAAGGTGGGACTGAGGTTTTTATTGTATTCCTGCGCCGCTTCCCACAGCGCGGAGTGATCCTCCGGGGCAAGGGTAGTGGTGCTTTGGGTGTAGTGGGAGATCAGCTGGTTCTGCCGGTGCTGGTTCCACAGGTCGCTGGCCACCGGGTAAAATAGAATCCCCAGCCCCAGCAGAAAAATGAGGATGGCCAGCACGGTGCCCAGCCGGTTTTGTCTTTTTTGTTTGGCTTGTTTTGTTGTCACGAATGGTACTCCTTTGGCAGTAATGCAGCAGGGAAAAAACCGCAAACCGTTGCAGCGGGCTTGCGGCCTTTTCCTTGCCGCCCATCCCGCCGGGGAGAGAAAGAGGAAAAACCCGGCGGGACGGCAAGAAAATGAAGAGGATGGCAAATTACAGGGTGGTCTTATTCTGCTCCTGCTCGTCCTCACGGCGACGGCGGGCAAACAGGAAGAACCACAGCGCCGCACCCATGCACAGCAGGCCGATCACCGTGAACATCACGGTGCCGACACCACCGGTGGTGGGCAGTACGGGGGTGGAGCTATTGAGAAGGTCGGCTTCAAAGCGATTTTTCTCAGCATTCAGGCTCTTTTTCTGAATCAGTGCGCGATCCGCTTCTTTCGTTTCAGTAAAACCGCCACTGGCCAAATCCTTGACCAGACTTTCGCTGGCATCCCGCTCTGCGGTCAGATCCAGCTTAAAGCCGCCCTTGGGGGCATAGTAGCCGGAAGGAGTCTTGGTTTCCTTCACATAGTAGGAACCGACATCCAGGCCGCGGATGGAAAGGATATTCTTATCATTGCCCATATTGGCATCCATCTGCGCCACGGCGCCTTCCTCGCCCGCCAGTGCGGGACGGTAATAGGCCCCGACATCTCCATTGGCTTCCACCTTTACCATATTGATGGCTTTGGTCATCGCTTCATCGGCATACAGGGTGAAGCCCGCACCGGCCAGGGGCTGGTGGCCGGAACCCGCGTTACTGGGATCAATCAGCTCATTGGATTTCTTAAAGAGGGTAAAGTCATAATTATAAACCGCAGCGGTAGAGTCGGCGGTCGTTTTGGTCTTGTCCGCCTCCATGGAGAATACATATTCCAGCTTGGCAGTTGCGGAAGCCTCAGATTCTGCAACTGCATCCGGGGCTACGGTGGCCTGGAAGTGGAGATAAATCAGCCCTCTGCCGGTGGCAGCATTGCGGATCTTGCTGTAATCCAGCTCAACGGTCAAATTACCGTCGGCACCTACGGTAGTCTGTATAATGGCATCCTTTACGGCGTCGCTATCCGCATTGGGCAGGGCAGTCGCCTTCATGCTGCCCTCCACATACTTCAGCCCGGCCAGCTGGCAATTTGCAGTCAATTTGGTGATGTTGAAGGAGTTATCGGTGTAGGCCGGAGTGGAAACCTCCATATAGAAATCCATCGTTTCACCCACCCGGCCACCGGCAGTTTCTTTCCATTGGGTAGTAGCTCTGCTGTCATCACTTACTCGTACATTGACAGCAGGGCCGTCCTCGTACTTAAATACAGCGGTCAGGTCATCGGTGATCTCACTGCCGGCGGCATACACCCTTACATTCCCGTTCTTCACCTGCACAAATACGGTAACAGGCATATAGGTCCGGTTGTTCTGTTCGGTGGTAGAAACCAGCAGCAGATAATAGCCGGGCTCCAGAGTCATCTTAACCTCATTATTTGCATCGGCAGTCGCTTCCACCGGGTTTTGGGGGAAGGAAACCCCACCATGAGCAGAATCGGTCATGATTGCATAATTGATCATCAGTGCGGTCAAATGCTCTTTCGTACTTTCGGCAAGGTGCTCCTCCAGCGATTGTGTTTTAGAATCATAGAAATTGGCTGCAAAGGTCTCAAATTCCCTGTAAAATATGTACTCGTTGTAGTTCGCATCGTACTTCATCAACTGGTACGCCTTCACGGTATCGCCCTTGGCCACCCCGGTAAAGGTGATGGTTTTGTCGTAGGGGGTGGCCGCCGCAGCGGGGACTGCCATGGCCAGCAGCATGGCCAGCGCCAGCAGCAGCGTCAGGCACTTTTTCATTGTCTTTTTCATGTTACTTTCACTCCTTTGGTATCATTGTTATCCACAGCGGCCTCCCCTTGGCAGGGGGCGCGCTTATTTCACTTTCTTTCGGCCTGGCAGCAGTACCGCTACGGCCATCAGGGCCGCGCCCGCCAGTGTAAAGGGCACCGTTCCGGTGCCGCCGGTGCTGGGCAGAATATGCAGCTCCTTCAGCTTCAGGGTCAGCAGATAGGTGTATTCCTCCCCCTCGCACTGTTCCAGCTGCCATGCGGTATTCGCTGTATCCAAATAGGTCAGTGTGCCGTATTCGGCCTTTAGGTTGGGGGCGCTGTCCTCCGGCACATAGCCCGTGGGGGTGCCCGCCAGCTGGATGATATAATCCCCGGCAGGCATCTGCTCCAGCAGGGCCGCGCCGGCTTCATTGGTTTTATACAGCATCGGGCTGCCATTATCCCGCGTCACCCGCAGCACCGCCCCGGGGAGTTCCTCTCCCAGTGGGCCCAGCACTTTCAGCTTCAGCCGCAGCCGGGAGGTATTCTTCACCTCGGTAACGGTGGTGCCGCCCGGTGTAGAAATGGTCGCCTTCCCCGCCGCGATCTTCACCGTCCAGGTGAGCTCCGCCGCAGTGTAGCCCACAGGGGCGGTGGTCTCCCGCAGGTAATAGGTGCCGGCCGGCCACTTATCCTCAAACTGCACATCGCCGTTTTCATCGGAGGTGGCTGTTGCCAGCCGCTTGGTACATTCCGCATCAGCATACAGGGTAAATTCCGCGCCCTTTAATGGGTAGCCCTTTTCATCCACCTTTTCAAAGGCGATCTCGCCCCGGATGCCCTCATTATTGACCACCAGCAGAGCCTCCCGCGCAAAGCATTGCGTTCCATCGGCCTTCTGCCACCAGTGCTCCTCCCGGTATTCCTTATCCTCGGCCTGCCGGTACAGGGCCTTGGCATAGGTCACCAGGTAATCCGCGAAGCCATCCTCGGCCACACCGGGGTCACGGTAGGTGTCCCCTATTTCGATTTCCCGCAGCGTGTAATCAGCCACCGTGCCATCCGTAAAAAGCGGCAGATTTTCCCAGGTGTATTGCCATTCGTTTTCCTTGTTCAGCTCCACGGTATAGGCATCACCCGGCAGCGGCGCGCCATCGCGCCACAGCTCCACCGTCACAGGCAGCTTATCCCCCGTGGCGGGCCAACTGCTGCGGGCCGTCACACTGATGAGCATTCTGGGTACATTTAGGATGACCACATTGTCGGCATCGGCATTCTGCAGCCAGCTGCCGGTCGAGGGTGTTATCCCTTCCGGCAGCGCTTTTGCCTCCGCATGGTAACTGATATTCCCTCCAGTATTTTGGACGACCGTCACCTGCACAGTACCGGGGCCAAAGTACCCCGTCGGCAGCGTTTCGGTCAGGGTGTAGGTCCCTTCCTCCAGCCGGATGGTAAAAAAACCGCTGGCATCGGCAATGATCTTGCAGTCGGCGATCTGCTCGGTATAGCCCTCCTCCTGCACCACGCTGTAAAGGGTGGTGTTCGGCTTGCGGTACAAGACCACTTCAGCGCCGCCCGGCCGGGACAACTTATACTCTACCTTTGCCAGCCCGTTGCCGGTAATGGAATCCTGCGTTTTTACCGTCAGGGTACCTATCCCCACATATATGTTCTGCAGAGCCACGGTCTGCACCGCAGTGTTCGGCACATCGTTGCCGTAGGCCACCGCCGTAATAGTAATGCCACTTTCCTCCGGGTAGTCCTGATATCCCCCCGAAAGTCCCTGCGGGTGATTGCGGATGAGATAGCGGTTGTTCACCCGCCATTTGTCACCCTGCAGCGTATGGCCGGTTTCTTTTATCGTGTAGTCCCGCCGCTGCTGGGCCGGGACTTCCCAGGTGTAGGTATCGGCCTCGGCATCATAGCGGGTATAACCCAGCTTGCCCTGTTCCGTTACCGCCTTCGCAGGCTGCGGCACCAGGGTAAAATCGGTCACGCTGCTGCCGTTTTCGGTGTGGGAGACAGTAATGAGGAACTTATCCCGTACCTGTTTTATCGCCTCAGCATCCCCCGCAAAGGTCTTTGTCACAAAAAAGCGGGTGCGCTTGGCCACCAGCACACCATCGATATGCCAGCCATCGGAATGCTCAAACTTGACCATGTTCCAGCGGATCTGGAAGTAATCCGAATTGAGCATCTCCGCGGGGATCTCCACTCCGTCCACCTTCATGGTAATGGTATCGCTGTGGGCCCGCAGGTAGGCAAAGATCGTTTCCTCATTGGGGAGATCCTCCAGCCTACCGCCCTGCACCGGGTTATTCACCATGTTGCGGATCGTGTCATCCACCGCGTAGGCATTGTCGCCATTGGTTGCCCGCGCTACCAGCGGCTTTACCACACCCTCCGCATTTTTATTGGAGTACTCCGCCGGGATATTGTCCGCCCCCAGCATCCGGATGGTATATAGGGCGGGCGTATAGTCCTTTTGGTCCTCCCATTGCACACCGTCATCCACCGAGCCCCTGATCTCTCCATTGAGATGCAGGAAAAAATGTGTGGTAATTGGGCGTTTCAGCTTATCCTCGCCGCTCCATTTTGCCCGCAGCGTCACTTCGCCATCGCTGCCGGTATAGTGCTGCAGGTCTGCGGCAGTCAGCTTTGTACCGGGCTGCAGCAGCACCTCTTCCGTTATATTGGCCACCCGCCAACCTAAAAAGGAATAGAACAGTGAGCGGTCATTGGCTTTTTCGCCGGTCAGCTTTACCTCTATCCGGTCAATATCCGGGGCCAGCAGCGTGTAGTCTCCGTCACCCGGTTCCACCAGCAGGGTTTTTTTGCCCTTTACCATCGCGCTTTGCTGGGGCGCCTGCACCGAAGGCTCAAACTGGCCAATCTTGTGCTGCCAGCCGTCCGGCTCGGCCTCATATTTTATTACCAGGGTATCGGTATGCGGGTAGAAAACCACCGGCTGGCTGATTTCCACGATGGTATAGGTCACACTGGTTTCGGTCTGCTTGGTCGGCTCCAGCTTCAGAGGCTTTCCGGTCAGGCCATCCATGGCGTCCCAGGCCATACTGGACACGGTATTTAGGGTAATGCTCACATTCTCCCCATGGAAAGCGATCTTCGGCGCGGGCGGCTCCTGGTACACCCTGTTCAGGTCGTCCTCCACCGTCACCGTGTAGAACATATTCTCCGCCAGCAGCGTTTCGTTGCTCAGTTCTTTTTTATCAAGGAAATAGCTTTCGGCACCTTCTTCATTCGCGGGCAGGTAGTACAGCCGGATCTCGGTCCGGTGGCTCAGCGGAATCTGCCAGCCGCCGTCCTCACTCTTTATGGGAGCGGCATCTGCCCACATATTGTTGGGGTCATAGCTATCGGTGTGCGGGAAGAACCGCTCCCCGTGATAATTCGCCGCCTTAAAGCCATAGACGCTATATGCTTCCTCCAGCTCCGCCGCCGTTATATAGTAGCGGAGCTTTCCGCTGCCATCGGTATATTGCGCGGTGGTTTGCACCGTGTTCACCGGGTACCAGATGCCATCCCGTGCCGCATAGCATTCCACCGTGGCGGCCGCCGCACGGGCCTTGTCTTCAGCGGGCTGCGCTTCGGCCGGCTGCTCATCCGTCTCTTCCTCTTTTGTCATGGAGTCTTCCGGTTCGGGCAGGGCCTCCTTCGGAGCAGGAACCAAAGCCGGTTCTTCCTCCGCCGGGGCGGCATCCGCCACCGTGTAAAGGCCCGTTGGCAGCATGGTAAACAGCAGCGCCAGCACCACCAATAGCACCGAGACCCTGCGGACCCGGTGCCGGCGATGTTCCTTTCCGCTGCTGATTTTGGTATGCATTATTTATCCTTTCTGTTCTAATTTTTGTAAATATAAAAGCTGACTGCGTTCTTTTACTCAAGAATGCAGTCAGCCGGTCATGCGGTTTCCCGTTTAGACGCTTTACTTTGCGTCCCTGCCTTTCAGCAGGTTTGCCAAGGATCATTCAATTTATGGGAATCGTTCCTGTTTCCTTAGCGTCATCTTAACATCAACTCACAAAGAATTCAAGAGAATTTTTCATCAAAATCTCATCTTCCATTATTTTTGTTCAATTATTGCATTTTATTTGCTGGCGCTCATCTTACAATTGTGTGTTTTTCCTATATTCTCGCCTTTTCTCCTTCAGATATTATAAAAAGGAAATAATATCCTTGCAAAAAAGCCCGCGCTCCCCACATCCTCCTCCACAGCAAAAAAGACGCCCTAAAGGCGTCTTTTTTGTGGTGGAGGAGGATGGATTCGAACCATCGAAGTCAGTGACAACAGATTTACAGTCTGCCCCCTTTGGCCGCTCGGGAACTCCTCCATATTCGGTTATGTCATGCGGTGGTGGAGCTGGTGGACGGATTCGAACCCCCGACCTGCTGATTACAAATCAGCTGCTC